>ULWH01056896.1_pt1 | contig 45560 bp, 30 predicted proteins | sample 1960201 | NCBI WGS metagenome assembly ULWH01 (sample SAMEA4835808, study PRJEB28245) | human gut metagenome | biome: gut microbiome; material: fecal sample | place: Denmark | collected 2008
TTCAGACTGCTGCGGAAGGCAACGCATCCATAGCATTGTTATCGACCAATCTGCCCTACGCAACAGAACAGATGTGGGAAGGCAGAAGCCGCTACGATATTTATACAGTCAACCTCGAAACCGGTGACCGCCAGCAAATCAAAAAAGCGACCAATACCCATATGCTTCTCTCCCCGAAAGGTGCTTATGCTTACTGGTATTGTGCACAAGACAGCTCCTGGTATACACGTTCTATGAGTGATGGTAAAGAATATCGCCTGACGACTCCCGCTTCATTTACAGCTTGGGATGAGGATAATGACGTGCCCGACTATCCGTCACCTCACGGACTGGCCGGATGGACTACCGACGACCAATATCTATTGATCTATGACCGGTATGATATCTGGAAATTCGATCCTACGGCTCAGACATCCCCCGTCAACCTCACTCTGAACGGACGCAAAGAACAGTTATCATACCGACTGGTTAAGCTGGATAAGGAGAAGAAGTTCATCAATCTGACTGAACCTCAATTACTGTTGGCTTTCAACGAGAAGACAAAAGGCTCGGGATATTACAATGCGCACCTTTCTGCTCCTGCCGTGCCTAAAACATTACTGGCCGGAAACTTCATGCTGAAAACTCCGGTAAAGGCAAAAGATGCCAATGCCGTAATTTATACATCCGAGACATTCGAACAGTACCCGGACATCCGCCTGTCAGACCTGGCTTTCAAAAAGTCTGTCCGGTTAACAAACGGGGGCGAACAACAAGCCGACATAAACTGGGGCACAGCAGAACCGGTATCATGGATATCACTGGATGGAATACCCCTGGAAGGGGTTGTCTACAAACCGGAAAACTTCGATCCGAACAAGAAATACCCGGTTATCGTGAATTTCTACGAGCGTAATTCGGAAACCCTTTATGCTTACCACATGCCGGAACCTCATCGTTCAACGATCGATTATCATTTCTATACCAGCAACGGATATATCATTTTCAATCCGGATGTACGTTATGTAGACGGTTATCCCGGAGAAAGTTGCTATAACTGCGTTATGCCGGGTATCACCTCACTGATCGCCAAAGGATATGTTGATGAAAAAGCTATCGGCGCCCAGGGGCACAGCTGGGGCGGATATCAGGTGGCTTACCTGGCAACCCGCACAAGCCTGTTCTCTGCTATCGAGTCAGGTGCACCGGTCGTTAACATGTTCAGTGCATACGGTGGTATCCGCTGGGGATCAGGGCTGAACCGTTCTTTCCAGTATGAACACGGACAGAGCCGTATTGGCGGTACACCGTGGGATTCACCGCTGCAATACATGGAAAACTCTCCTTTGTTCAATATGGATAAGGTGGAAACTCCGATCCTGATCATGCACAACGATAACGACGGTCATGTGCCCTGGTATCAGGGTATCGAGTACTTCGTCGCACTCAAACGCCTGCAGAAACCGGTATGGATGCTAAACTATCCGGGAGAGATCCACTGGCCGATGCGGCTGGCAAACCGTATCGATTTCCAGAAACGTATGTTCCAGTTCTTCCAGCATTATCTGAACAAACAGCCAATGCCCCAATGGATGAGTGAAGGCGTTCCCGCTGTCGATCAGGAATTCAAGTTGGGTTACTGATAAGAACACTTCTTTTATATTACAAAGATATAATGATTAGAAAAATCTTTATATCTTTGTAATATAGATATATGAACGAAATGAAAACAACAGGAAACATATTAAGTATACAAGTGGATATTCCTCAGTCGGAAGTCTCAGTATTCGAGTTTCTGGCTAAAAAAATGGGGTGGAAAATTCGTTCTGAAAAGAAAGAAGCGGAAGAAGAAGTAAAGATTGAAGAAGAGAAAAAGCTGTTTTTCACTAATTCAAAACGTTCTATGGCAAAGCATATAGAGAAATACTTATCTGAATAATAGAAAAGATCAAGCAAACAATATTTTAAAGACCTTTGTCCACATCTGTTATCAACAGGTTTATCAACAAAGTTATCAACAGGGTAATACACAGATACACAAACAAAAAGACCATATTTTACTATCCATTCGTAAACAAACGATAAAATCGTATTTAATAATCACCATTCAATAAATAATTCTTATTTTTGAACCAATCAATTTAATACCTGATATCATGAAAACATATCCCGTCCTGATTTGTCTTTGTACAGCATGGATCAGCATACTGAGCAGTTGTAAAGGAAAAGAAGATAAGAGTGTCCCTTCGTTCACTCCTCCTAAATACAGCGGAAAGGTAGATCTATCCGCAGCCCCGGCCAATATAGATGTAGCAGAGGCGCTCGACAAATCTACAACACCTCTGAAGCTAAGCCAGATCGCTTCACAAATAGATTATTACATCGTTGGAGATGGGAACTATACGATTACACAAGCTATCGCCGTGCCGGACAGTGATGCTTTTATCACATTCAACAATCCCCGGATCTATTACCGGAAAGCCGGAATTCCCAGCAAGCGTTATGGCTTCAAAGCTTTAGTTTATAAGTGGAATAATGATGTGAACGGGCATAATCTGTTTTACGACAAAAAGACCACCCGGATGTATTGTGCTTTAAGCGGCAGGGATCAAAATAACAAGGAAAGCCTGGAGCTTTTCGATCCGCAAATCGGAGCATTACCTCCGTTGGATACAATGCTGACTATCGACCGGTATATTTTCCCAGAAATTTTGGAGGAGAAATATACCGTCAACCTGAGAAACGACAAGCTACTGGGCTTCTCTTCCAACGGCTACATGTTAAGTCATTATGAAGACTCCTGCGGTATCCCCACCAGCATGATGACCTTTAATCCGGCAGGAGAAACACTCTGCAAGTTTGATTTAAAGGGTAAATCCTCTTTATCCCGGGAGCAGACGGATAATATTCCTTTTTTCCAGACCTCTTACTGGAACGACACGCAAGACCGGATGACTTTTATGATCCCGTTCTGCGACACCGTATATCAACTTCGCGATCCGCAAACAGTCGTACCATTATACGCTATCAATTTAGGGAAACATGGCATTTTCGCTGACTATGAGGTTGGAAAAGAAATAAAAGACGGTAAAATATGGCTTCGTACCTTATACGAAAACCCGAAAGGGTTATTCATGGGAATGTACCAGAAGAACGGGCCAAAGATTTTATCCTGGCTGAATTTCGAATACGAATACAAACCGACACTGAGTTATCAGGCTGTTTATCTGAAAGAAGAAGGAAAAACATATATCCTCCCCAAGAGAGAGAAAGGATTCATCAACGATCTGGATGGCGGATTTACTTTCTGGCCGGACGGTCAGACGGATGAATACCTGTACATGATCCTCACATTAACTGAAATGAGGCTTAATGTGAAACGAACCGGCTCTCCACAGCAGCAGAAACTGATCGATATGCTCGATAACAAAAGAATAAAGGAAAATCAGTATGTGATGATCGTTGTTAAATAGACCGTTCTTTACAGGTTGTATTTCTTCATCTTATTATAAAGCGTCTGGCGGCTGATATTCAGTTGCTGGGCGCAAAGGGTAAGGTTGCCTTTCTTCTCGGCAAGCACTTCGCTGATGAACTGTTTTTCCATTTCGTCCAATGTCACAGGGCGGGAAACCGGAGTTGCTGAGTCTTCTATATAAAAATCATCGGCATCCAATAAGGAAGCATTGGAAAGTAATACCGCCCGTTCAATCGTTTGTTGCAAAGCGGCCAAATCGCCGTTGAGCATCATTGCCGACAGTTTTTGCAGAGCTTCAGGCGTGATGCCCGGAAAAGGTTTACCGTAGGCCGTCGCATATTTGCGCAGAAGGGAATTGACAAGTAAGACAACTACGGAATCTGTTTCTTCCGAAGGGAACCCGGAATCCTTCCGAAAGGAATTTTGTTTTCTCCCGGAACGGGCTTTCCAGGCAGCAAGGACGGTCGAGAGCAGTTTCTCGTTATCCCACGGCTTCACAACGAAATCGGCAGCCCCTCTTTTCAGGGAAGCGACGGCCAGTTCGATATCGCCAAAAGCAGTGATCAGGATCACTGCCGGAGGGTTTGGGCGTTCGTGGATACGATCCAGCCAAAACAGTCCTTCTCCCCCGCTCTGCTTGCCTGTCCCAAAATTCATATCCAGCAAAACGACATCCACGTCATCTTCCCGGAGCAAAGCAGGCAACAAGGTCGGTTGCGAGGTACAAACCACCGTTCGGAACTCGCGCGAAAGGATCATCCGCAACGTTTTAAGCACCGCTTCGTTATCGTCTACAACTATTATCTTTCCGTCTATCATAACCGGAGCAAAGATAAAAGGATAATCCGTTATTCTATTTCCAAAGAGAAAAAACTTTCAGCAGACAACCTGCGCCGAACGGAGCAGATGATGCTTTCCGAGGCGAGCATGTCGTATGCTCCGAAGCAAGCATGCCATCTGCTCCGAGGCGAACATGCCACCTGCTCCGACCGGAGCAGGCTCCATGCAGAGAAGCACTGTCCAATTATTAGACGTTTCGCATCGGCAACCGGATTATTTTCTCTTATTCTTTGCCTTACAAACGAAAAGAGAATAGTTTTACGGAAAATATTATTCAGATGAAAACAATCGCATTCAAACTCGTCCTGCGTTGCTGGTGGCGGAATAAGACATTCTCCGTTATCTCGATCGTCAGCCTGGCAATCGGGATTGCCTGTACGAACCTGCTGGCCGTGTTTACCATTCATGAATACGGTATAGAGAAAGGGAACCCGAATAAGGAACATATCTGGGTACTCAGTCAGGACTGGCCGATGAAAAACGGGGAGAAAACGATATATGCGGGGGCTGAAATCCCCGGAATGCTGAAAGATAAATACACCGAGGTCAAAAGTTATCTCCGGATAAGCGGACAAACCGTCAAATATATTTCCATTGATAATGTGAAACATGCCCCTGTCCGCCTTGTCTCCGCAGATCCGTCTTTAGCGGAGTTTTTCCCTTATAAAGTACTCTACGGAGATCTGAAAGAGGCCTTGACCCAGCCTGATAAACTAGCCCTGACAGAACAAACTGCCCGAAAACTTTTCGGGAAAGCCAATCCGATCGGTAAAATAATTCATTTCAGCCTTCCTGATGAAGAGTTGAGCACCAATGGCAGTGCAAACAACGAACACGCTTACCAGGTTGCCGCCATTATTGCCGACAGGGAACAATCGTTTTTAAACCTGGAAGCGATAACGGCTATTTCTGATTCTTTCTATGGCGGTACCAGCCTGTTACTGATGAACAGGCCGATCGACCGGAAAGCTTTTGAAGCACAATTAAAGAAAGACAAAATACCGACTTTACAGGGTGACGTGGGAAATTACTACCTGAACACGCTACAGGAAAGTTACTTCTACACTTCCGAGCAACAAAAATCGGATTATCTGAATTACCGGCAGCCGGTATTGCTTTATGTCGGGCTGATCTCCGCTATCCTGATCCTATTGATAGCCTGTTTTAATTATATCAACCTCAACTTTTCACGCTTGCTACAACAGGTGCGGATGATCCATACACAGAAACTGATGGGGGCAACCGGAAAAGAGATCAACCAGCAATTATTTATCGATACTTTTCTTACGGTTCTGATCGCCTTCTTTTTTTCCTTGCTGATCACACACGATTTATTGCCGGTCTTCAATTCGATCGTAAACGGCCGGTTGCATACAGCCTTCTTCTTCAACTGGCAATCCCTGCCTTTGATCTGCGGGTTTATCTTACTTCTGTCTGTTGTTCCGGCCGCTTATATGAGCCGGAAGATTTCCGGACTTTCCAGCGCCGGCTATAAAGAGTTTTTCACCGGGAATAAAAAGAGAAGGATCGTTACCTCCTTATCTATTGCACAATACGTTATCTCCATCGGTCTTATTATCGCCACACTGACGGTAAACGACCAGATCGGTTTTATCCGAAAAGGAGGTGAAAATTACAAGAACCTGATCGAAATAGGGAACTGGCTGGAAGACGGTTCTTACATCCGCCCCTTGGCCCGTGAATTAAAGAACCACCCGGAGATAGCGCATGTTTCCCTTGCCGGAGGTTCCATCCTGGATAGCTGGATAGTACAAACAGTCCTGAAAAATGAAGACGGCAGCGAAAGGTACGTTCCTCAACTCAATTACTTCGGCGACTCCGGCATTCTTGACGCTTTGCAGGTAAAGTTATTGGAAGGCCTTCCGCCCGATAAAGCCCTGGAAAAACAGGGCCGTCCGGTCTACATAAACGAGAAGTATGCCGAGCTATTGGTCAGCAAAGGGGAAGATCCCATCGGAAAGCCGTTGAGTGTCTTTGAATTCAATAATAACAGCGAAGATTCTGCGGATGGCACACCGGTTACAACAGTTGCCGGGATCGTCAGCAATCTTTATACAAATTCATTGGAAAATGAGGTGTATCCTTTTACTGTCCAGATCAATAACAGTGAAAAAAGTACATTCAACTATATCTACATACGTCTCAACGGTGATAAAGAAAAATCCATCGCCACTATCCGACAGGTATGGAACAAGGTCAATCCGGGGAAATATTTCTCTTATCAGGATGTTTACCAATACTTTTTATCCCGTAACCATAAAGCGACCGAACTGTCGCAACTCCTGCTGATGTATTCCTTCATCAGTATCTTCCTGACCTGTTTCGGGTTGTTCGGAATGGCTTTATATGCTACGGAACAACGCACCAAAGAGATCGGTATCCGGAAAGTGAACGGGGCAACAAGTTCACAGATCATGTTGTTGCTGAACAGGCAGTTTATCAATTGGATAAGCATCGCTTTTGTTATCGCAATTCCTATCACCTGGTCGTTGATGAACCGTTGGCTGGAAAGTTTCGTATATCGTACGGAGATCGGCATCGGTATTTATCTGACGGGCGGACTGTTCGTTCTGTTCATTACCCTACTTACTGTCAGCTGGCATAGCTACAAAGCGGCTTCCGGCAATCCCGTTAACGTTTTAAAAAGTGAATAAACCGGTTACAAATATGAAAACAGTAGCATTCAAACTCGTCTTTCGCAGTTGGTGGCGGAACAAAACATTTTCAGTCATCTCGATTGTCAGCCTAGCGATCGGCATTGCCTGTACTAATCTGCTGGCCGTATTTGTCATCCATGAATACAACCTGGAAGCGGATAACCCGAACCGGGAGACCATTTATATGATGGATCAGGATTCGCCGATCCAACCAGGTGAACGGGTTTGTTTCACTGCCGGTGGTATTGCGAACGAGATCAAAGAAAAATATCCGGAAATCATAGATCATGTCTGCCTCAATAATATCGGAATGGATTACATAAAAGTAAACAATACCCGTTTCAACCCCATCATAATCATGATAGCAGAAGCCTCGTTTCCCCATTTCTTCCCTTATAAGGTATTATATGGAGATTTGAACGAGGTGTTGACACAACCGAACAAGATCGCCTTATCGGAGAAATGCGCCCGAAAGTATTTCGGCAAAGAAAATCCGATCGGTCAAACGATCATAACAGGTGAAAACTATGCAATGACACGCATACAGGAAAACGAAGAGGGAAATAATGAAACGACCTATCAGATTGCAGCTGTCCTGAAATCGCGTGAACAATCTTATATCGACTTCGATGCCGTAATCGGAAATGACGGGCCACTCCCCGGAGGAGTATGTCTGTTTATGACTAATCGCCCGATCGACACCAAAAAGTTTGCCGAAAAAATCCATAAAGACGGCATACAAACCTTTGTACCTAATGGGAAATATAGCCTGTACACTTTACAAGAAAGTTATTTCAAAAAATACACACAGGAAAGTTATTTCTTCATGACCAGCCGACAGAAGACATTGCTTTATGTCGGACTGATCTCCGCCATTCTTATCCTGCTAATTGCCTGTTTCAATTATATCAATCTCAACTTCTCCCGCCTGTTGCAACAAGTGCGGATGATCCATACGGAAAAACTGATGGGAGCAACAAAAAACGATATCAACCGCCAGCTATTTATCGATACATTCCTGACCGTCATGGTAGCCTTCCTGTTATCTTTGCTGATAACACATGATCTGATCCCGATATTCAATTCGATCACTTCCGGAAAGATAGAGACTTCTTTTTTCTTTAACAGACAGGCATTACCGGTTATCACACTGTTCATACTCCTGTTATCGATCATTCCTTCCGTTTATATCAGCCGGAAAATATCCAAACTATCGGCCTCCGGCTACCGCGAGTTTTTCACCGGAAACAAGAAAAGAAGGATCGTAACGGCTCTTTCGATTGCCCAATATACAGTCTCTATCGGGCTGATCATCGCAACACTTACAGTTAACAACCAACTTCATTTTATACAAAACAAAGCGGAAGGATATCACGGATTAGTCGAGGTGGGCAATTGGGGAGCAGACAATTCCTACTTACCGGCTTTTGCACGCGAAATAAGAAAAATACCCGGCGTAGAAAATGTAACACTTACAGGTGGTCCTTTACTAAACATGGGGATAGCTCCCGTGGATATCAAAAACCTGGATGGAAGTGAAAGCCATTATATGAAAGCGCAATACATGGGAGGACGTGATTTCCTGAGAACATTAAAAATCGACATCATACAGGGAGTTGAGCCGGATAAGGCGCTCGAACAATTCCAAAGTCCGGCCTATATCACCCGGAAATATGCAGACCTACTGATTCCGCCGGGAGAAAATCCAGTCGGCCAGCTACTGAGTAAATACGACAAAGATTCAAAAGAATATGAAAAAGACAGTAACAACCCTAAAGTGGTCGTTGCAGGTATTGTCGAAAATATGTTTGCCAATTCACTCGAAGAAGATGTTTTCCCCAGTATCATTTACATCGGCCAGGATGATGATAAACGATATGCTTTTGCAGAAATCAAAGTAGACAGAGAACGTCAGCAAACAATCGCTACCATTAAAGAAGTATGGGAAAAGATGAATCCCGGTAAATATTTCACTTTTCAGGATGTTTATAAAGAATTCATGCAACGCAACAGGAGAACAAGCGAACTGGCAGAATTAATGATTATGTACTCGCTGATCAGTATCTTCCTGACTTGTTTCGGCCTGTTCGGTATGGCATTATACGCTACGGAACAACGCACGAAAGAAATAGGCATCCGGAAAGTAAACGGAGCCAGCACATTAGGGATCATGTTATTGCTGAACAAACAATTTATAGGCTGGATAGGAATAGCCTTCGTTATTGCCATCCCTATCGTCTGGCTGTTCCTCAACCGGTGGCTGGAACAATTTCCGTATCACACCGATATGTCTGTTTTCCACTTCCTTCTTGGCGGAATCACCGTACTGTTTATAACATTACTGACCGTCAGTTGGCATACTTACAAGGCAGCTTCGGGCAATCCCGTTAACGTTTTAAGAAGCGAATAGATTTCCTCACAGTTTCCTTATTAAAAAAATTCAGGAAACTGCAATACGCTGAAGGTCAACCATTATTGACTTTTTTATAATCTGCCAGGAACGTAGCCAAACCACTATCGGTAAGCGGGTGTTTCAACAGACCTTTGATAGCTGACAAGGGGCAAGTTGCCACATCTGCACCCGCTTCAATACACTGGATAATATGTTGTGTACTGCGGATCGAGGCGGCAAGCACCTGTGTTTCGTAGGCATAATAAGAAAACATATCGACAATACCTTTCACCAGTTCAATACCGTCACTGGAAATATCATCCAGACGTCCCACGAAAGGAGATACATAAGTAGCACCGGCTTTTGCCGCTAAAAGAGCCTGCCCACGGGAGAAGACCAGCGTACAATTGGTACGGATCCCTTCATCACTAAAATGTTTGATTGCTTTGATACCGGCTTCAATGCAAGGAACTTTCACCACGATATGCGGGTTCAGGGCAGCAAGCTCCTTGCCTTCCTTTATCATTCCTTCATAATCGGTTGCAATTACCTCTGCACTGACATCACCGTCTACGATCTCACAAATCTTCAGATAATGTGCACGCTGATTCTCTACTCCTTTAATCCCTTCTTTGGCCATTAACGACGGGTTGGTAGTAACGCCATCCAATACGCCCAAATCGTTTGCTTCCCGAATCTGATCCAGGTTCGCCGTGTCGATAAAAAACTTCATTGCTTTATGTGTTTATAAATGTTTCTATTTAAAGAACACATTTACTATCGTATAGTTTATTTTAGAGTGATGTATTTAGAATGTTGAAAAATATTAATAGAAAAACTGATAGTTAGAGAAAGCAAATAGAGAAAGAACAAATTAAGATACAAAAATAAAATAAGGACAGATTCTCAATCATTTGATCAAGATTAAAAACGCATACTTTCCGGTACAAATTGCATTAGTTCTGTAAGAACTACATACCTACGGATGCAAATATAGTCTATTTTTGAAATAATAGGTTAAATGTTGAAGAATAATCCGACAATACAAAGCTCTTTTGTTAACAACCATATAAACTATCAGTTTTCACAGAATAAGGAGATAATATCAATTCTAGCCACGCCGCTGTATATCAACAAATTACATTTATACTACCACGTTAGTTCTTACAGAACTCATATACATAATACGCAAAAAGCAGGCATCTGGAATGCAATAGGAACAGGGAAATTCAACAGAGATTCAAAGCGACAATGTGATGAGAAATAGCAGAGACTTACAAATTGTTACACTCTTTATCAGATAACAAAAACTACTTATGCGAATAGCAGACGGACCAATATTTGAAAAATTATTCCGGGAATATTATTCTCACCTATGTAATTATGCCGGCCAATTTATTGCAGACAGCCAGACCAGAGAAGATATTGTACAGGTATTTTTCATTTCTGTCTGGGAAAAAGAACACCTGTCCGTTACACGGGAGACTTTCCTCCCCTACGCTTATCGTGCCATAAAAAACAGCTGCATAAACTACTACAAATCAGAGATGATCAAGGAGAACTTCATCACCATCCTTGCGGAAGAATGGAAAGATCAGTTGAATGAAGAAGAAGATTTTATATACCGGAAAGAAGTGCAACAGGCTTTGCAGAAACTTCCTGAGAAATGTCGTAATGTATTTCTTATGAAATGCGTCACAGGATTGAAATACAAAGAAATAGCCGAGGTATCCAATATTTCCGTAAACACTGTCAAGTATCATCTGGGAGAAGCTTTCCGCATCATGCGTGAAGAACTGAAACATCTCTCTTTCTTATTTTTCCTGTTTTTTTTCTGAAACGACCTACCCATTTTGTCTTCTCCGATTGTCAATAATAAAAAAGAAGAAAAATGAAGTCTGAAACAATATATCAAATCATCCTTTCCGTTCTGGCCGACGAAGCCACAAATGAAGAACACATTCTCTTCTCGCAATGGATAAAAAAATCAGAAGAAAACAGGAAGGAGTATACCAGAATAAAACGATTGTATCAGATCTCATTACGCCTTCCCAAAGAAACACGAGTCGATACAGAACAGGCCTGGCAAATAGTACGAAATCAGACGATCGACAAAAAGAAAATATTTAAATTCCCTGTATGGACACGTTATGCAGCAATGGTTGCGATCATTGTATCGATCATTGTATCTTTCGGCATAATCGTATTTAACGAAGAAGTTCCTTCCGATACTCTCAGTCAGATGGAACAAATTGATATAAAAGAGTTTGAAGAACCTACGCTACTTTTAGAGAACGGAGAGAAAATTGCATTGAGTGAAGAATCCTTTTCCATCAAACAAGAACAGGTTGTCATCAAGAATGACAAGGACAACAAACTCGTTTATGAAGCTAAAAAGGAGGTTACTAAAAAAACGGTTTTACACAACCACCTGGTCATCCCCAAGGGAAGGACTTACCGGCTACATCTTGAAGACGGAAGCCGTATCTGGCTGAACTCTGAATCAGAGCTCATTTATCCGGAGCAGTTCATCGGAGACAAACGTGAAGTAACACTTATCGGAGAAGCCTTTTTTGAAGTTACTCCCAATCCGGAGAAACCCTTTTTCGTAAAAACCAAAGGTATAGAAATCATTGTATTAGGAACATCTTTCAATGTCTCTTGCTACGGAAAAGAGAATACGATCAGTACAACTCTTGTAGAAGGTTCTGTCTCCATACATACGGAACAGGGGGAAAAACAGATAATCACGCCCTCCGAACAATTCACCTATAATAAGAAAAATCACCTGACAAATATTCAGACGGTGAATACGGAACTTTATACTTCATGGATAAACGGCAAATACATTTTCAAAGATGCAACGCTGGAAGAGATCATCGACAAATTACAACGTTGGCATGATATCTATCCGAATTATATGGAGGAAGAGCTGAAAAGTAAACGTTTCTCAATCACAATAGACCGTCAATCGACATTAGACCAAATACTGGAAGTGATTAGTTTCACTTCTGATGTAAAATTAGAGAAAGCAGGAAATAGTATTAACATCAAAAAGCAAAGGAGGGAAGAATGACGTAAATCACACAATGGAAAAACAGAAGAGGTAGTATGGATCAGATACTACCCCTACACAGATCAAAAAATTAAAATCATTTGTTTAACCTGTAAATTACAAATTTATGGAAAAAAGAATATCGGAAGGCTTTTGTAAGACACAAAAAGTCTTAAAACGATTCTTATTTTTAATTTCACTTATTTGTTCATTATCAACTATTTCGTTAGATGTGTTTGCTTACGAATCTATATTTGAACAAAACTACACCTTAAGTCTATCGTTTCAGAATGCCCGGATGGAGCAAATACTCGATGCTATATCGAAGCAGTCCGGAATCAAGTTAGCCTATAGTAATGAAGAGCTGGCTTCAAATAAAAAAGTTTCTGTCAACCTGAAAACATCCAATATAGAAGAGGCTCTAAAAGCCGTTTTGGGTAATGAATATACATTCAGACAGATTGACGATTACATTGCCATTGCCAAGAGATCCGCAAATAAGAATACCCCGGCGGTACCCAGCGTAAATGACGAGCGTTCATGGACGATTCAAGGACAGACGCTCGAACAAAGCGAACCCCCACTCCCCTTGCCTGGCGTAAACATCTCTATCAAAGGGACTCAGTTGGGTACGATCTCAGACATGGGTGGATATTTCTCTCTCAAAGCTAAAAAGGGAGATATTATTGTCTTCTCATACCTGGGTTTCAAGAATTACGAGTATGTAGTCTCCCGTGCAATCAGTAACTTAAGTGTGTCTCTGACGGAAGACATCGAATCATTGGATGAAGTTATCGTGACCGGTTTCTCGGAAGAAAAGAAACTGAACTCGATATCTTCTATTTCCTCACTGAATGTATCCTCAAACCTGATCAGCAAACCGGTGACTTCTATGTCGCAGGCTTTACAGGGAGGGATCACAGGCCTTTCCGTATCACAGGGTTCCGGTTTGCCGGGTGCAGATGCTGCAACCATCAAGATCAGAGGTGTTTCGTCCTTACAAACCAATAATGACCCGTTGGTCTTGGTAGACGGTGTTCCAATGGATATGAATAACCTCGATCCAAACACGATTGAAAGCGTAACCGTACTGAAGGATGCCGCCGCAGCAGCTATTTATGGAGCACGTGCGGCAAACGGTGTTATCGTTGTAAAAACCAAACGAGGAACACCCGGTAAAGTAAACGTTTCTTACAACGGATATTATGGTATTCAAAAGGCGACATATCTACCGGAGTTCATTGACGGTGCCGGATATATGGAAATGGTAAACGCTGCGAATATAAACATCGGAGGAAACCCGGTTTATTCACAGGAAGCAATCAACAAGACCAGAGATGGTTCCGACCCTGTAAACTATCCTAATACGGACTGGACTGACTTCCTGTTTAAAAACGGTTCTGTTCAAAGCCATTCTGTATCCGTATCCGGTGGTGGTAATCTGGCCCGTTTTGCATTAACAGCCAACTATCTGAAAAATGACGGTCTGGTAGAAAACACAAATTCAGACCGTCTGAATATCCGTGCCAATACTTCCGTCAGTCTATTAGATAACCTGTCTGTAAACATGGACTTCAACTCATACCGGACAAACAGGGAAAAACCTTTATTCGATAATGGCGGCGATATTTTTACTTATATCTATTCTACGCCACCTAATACCGTGATCCGCTATCCGATGAAAGAAGGTAACGATATCGTGTATTACGGGAACCGCCCCGAACAACGTAATCCTGCCGCCATTCTCGACCGGGGAGGTATTCGTACGAACCTGGAAGACAATATCAGTATCAATATAGCCCCTCGCTGGGAGGTGATCCCGAAGTTGATCCTTAGAGGACAATATTCGTATCGCATCAGCAGTAGTGCACAACGGGATGAGCGCAAAGCCTATAACTTCTTCGATTATAACTCCGAAGCATTTCTTCAAACCTGGGGAGCCTCTTATTCAGCCTCCAAAGACAGGTCCAGCTATTATTATATCGGTGCAACGGCTGAATATACCTGGGAGAAAAAGAAACACCGCTTATTCGGTATCGGAGGTTACAATCAGGAGCTAACCAACCAGGGAGACTGGGATCGTTGGTCGATGACTTCCATTTTTGCAAAAGTGAACTATACATTCGACCGTCGCTATTTGCTGGAGGGAACCATCCGCCGTGACGGTTCTTCCCGATTCGGCAAAGGAAATAAATTCGGAGTATTCCCCTCCATAGCAGCCGGTTGGAACCTGCATGAAGAGAGTTTTATGAAGCCGTTAAAAAATCAGATCAACGAATTCAAGGTACGAGGTTCATACGGATTATTGGGTAATGAGAATATCGGATTATACAAATATCAGACATTGATCGATGCAGGAAACGGGAACGAAACAGTTTTCGGTAACCCGGATATCACCTGGGAAACAGTCAATATGTTGAATATCGGAGCTGACATCCGCCTGTTTAGGGACTGGACCATCACTTTCGACTATTACGACAAACTGACCAAAGACATGATCATCATTCCACCTATTTCTTTCATCGGAGGAATAAGCGCTGCACCGCTGAACTCGGGAGAAGTAAGAAACCGGGGATGGGAATTCGATGTAAATTATGGCAAACAGTATAAGACATTCGGATTCAATGTTCATGCCGGTTTATCACAAAATAAAAATAAAATCGAGTCTCTTTTCGGAGCTCCTTACGATAACGGAAACCGTATCCATGAAGTTGGACATGCGTTGAACAGTTATTATGTCTATCCGACAGATGGACTACTGCAGGAAAGTGATTTCACAAAAGATACCGACGGAAAATGGATACCCAAAGAAGGAGTCACGATCTTTGACGGACAACAGCCCGGAGATATAAAATATAGAGATGTATCCGGCCCCGACGGTACACCGGACGGCAAAATCACGACCGACGACCGTGTGATACGTGGAGACGATCAACCGGATCTGAACTATTTTGCCAATCTCTCATTGACCTATAAAAAATGGGATTTTGAAATACTATTCCAAGGGGTTACCGGTGTAGATGCTTACTACAACGAACCTTATTCATTCGGTTTGAATGTATCCGGTGACGGGCAAACCCCATTGGCTGTACAAACGGATTACTGGACTCCGGAAAACACAGGTGCACGCTATCCGAGAATGGCCCCGAATTCAACTTACGGCAGCAACTATCACACATCCGATTTCTGGCATTTCAATGCAAGTTATTGCCGTGTGAAATACATCCAACTAGGATATACATTCGATCAACTGGGGTTGAAGAAAATAGGTATTTCAAACATCAGGTTATATCTGAATGCGCAAAACCCGTTCACCTTTGCGAAAGAAAAACTGACAGACCCGGAAAGCCGTGGACAGAAAGGTTCTTATCCCCTGATAAAGACTTATTCTGCCGGCATCAGCCTGAATTTCTAATTATAAACCTTAAAAACAGAATATATGAAACTGTATAATCAAATAAACCCAAAGGCATTCCTGCTTGTATGCATGTTATTTATATGTAGCAGTTGTTCCGACTTCCTGACGAAAGACCATCCGACAGGAGTCACCGACGAAGACTTTTGGAAAACAATGAATGAATGCGAAAACGCATTAGGACAATGCAAATTATGGGTAAAAGGTGCATACGGAGGTGAAGAACTGGGGTTAGTATTCCTCGAAGGGGCCACCGACAATATGTATTTTCAATCGAACTTTGAACAACGCATTGTAAGTATGGGAAACGGTTCACTCGTTCCCCCCACCGACAACAACAGGCCATCCAGCTGGGAAGCGACTTTGGACAGTTGGAAAAACTACTACGTTCGCATCCGCAGATGTAACCGTTTCCTCAAGTTTGTAGATAATGCTTATTTTGCAGACGAAAAAGAGAGATCACGTATGAAAGCTGAAGTAAGGGTTTGGAGAGCCTGGTATCACATACGTCTGCTGTGTTGGTACGGGCGTAACGATGGCATACCTATTGTCGACACCGAACTGACTCCGACCGAGATCTATAAGCCCCGTAATACCGTTGAAGAATGTCTGGACTTCATCAATAAGGAACTGGACATGGTAATCAATTCCAACGACCTTGAATTCCTATGGGATGAAGGACGCCGCGACCGTATGTCGATTTCTTCAGCCCTGGCCCTGAAAATGGATGTGAACCTGCAATTCAAAAAGTATGACCTGGCCAAAGATGCCGCTAAAAAGCTTATGGATTCAGGCAAGTTTGAATTATACTATTCTACCGCAACGGATGATGATCCGGGTAAAAACTATCGTGACCTGTTCCGCTATGTAGGTGAACAGAATAAAGAGCGGATCATGTTCAAATCGAATGGACTGGATAACATCTGGTTCCGTAACATGGGGACACCGTTAGGAGGACAAGGGGTATCTGCTATCCTAAAATCTTTCGTCGATTGTTATGAAACCATAGATGGTAAAACCATTCAATCTTTATCCGCCGAAGAAAAAAGCAACTACGAAAAGAACCCGTTGTATAAACCTAGAGATCCACGTTTATACGCAACAGTTTTCTTACCGGGAGACAACACCACCATTTCCAATTACACCTACGAGCCATTCAATGAGAGTGGTAGCGACTATGTCGGAAAAAATGGCGCAGTCCGCTCCGGATATATGATGAAGAAGTTCATCGATGAGCAGGATCGTGCCACAGGAAACGGTAGTCTCGATTATCCGCTTTATCGTTATGCGGAAGTACTGCTCGATTATGTAGAATGTCTGGTTGAATCCGGTGACTGGCAAAATCCGGATGTTGAGAAATACATCAATATGATCCGTCATCGTGCCGGTATGCCGAATATGGACAAGAATGTCTATAATACGCAAGAAAAAGTACGCGAATTATACCGCCGTGAACGACGTGTAGAGCTTTGCTTCGAAGGGAAACGCTATGACGATATCCGCCGTTGGGGAATAGGTTCGCAAGTGATGACCGGTCCGATCCAGGGTGCATGGAACCCGAATGATAACGCATTCGTTACGATCGAAAACCGTAATTGTACATTCCCGAAATACGATTCATGGCCACTTCCTCAGACAGAAGTAACATCGAATCCGAATATCGGCCAACCGACCGGTTGGTAAAAATTAAAGAGGAAATCCGGCTTGGATTTCCTCTTTTTCTTTATATAAAAACGAAACTTATTTCTTCACCGCCAGTTTACTCAGCTGCTTGATCTCCTTCAGATTGGAATAATCGTATTGATAGATGCCATCGTCGGCAATCATCATCAAGACATTGTCGTACGGAATGACATCATAGCCTTCCATTCCTGAATAATGAGCCAAACGGTTAGCCATCAGAGTTTGCGGATCTTCGGCATTATAGATTTTCAGACCATCGTCACAGAGGAAAAGCGTTCCGTTATCGATACCCAGGCCTTTCGGTTTAGTCATAGTATAGGAAACGATTGGCTGAGGATTTTTCACATCTTTGACATTCAGGATGATCAGTTCGTTGAAATTCTGTCCGCAATTATTGCCTGAATGAACTGTTACATAAGCGATGTCATTCTCTACAACTACCGGGTCGCAACCATATACATGCCACATCATCGACTGATATTCGGGTTTCAACGGATCAGCAACCGAATAGATCATCATACCTGTTGGAGTTCCCATAAACATGCAATCCTTATAACTGAAAATAGTTTCCACACTTCCTCCGATATACATATTTTCAACCGCTTTTTCCGGTTCATCGCCCGCCAGATTAAAGATACTCATATAATCATTCAACACGACATACAGATAATCTTTATACAAACCAAAACGCGACATCGAACCGTTTACGCCTGTCGAACCGCCGGAACTACCACCCGAAGAATTTGTCATAGCATCATTATACACCTGCTCATTTTTATAATATTCTAACGTATGGGTTTCCTCTTCCTGGGTCCAACCCACAACAATATTCCCATTCGTTGCAGCCAAATTACACAGTTCAGAATCTATATAACCTTCTTCAATCGGAGGATAACTCTGCGGAAACACATTCTCTAAACGGCTCTTTAACACCGGTAAAGCAGGATTACTAATATCAAACCCAACCAAGTCGATATATGAATCCGCATACAATATATTATTACGGATAGCCACATCGGCATTACCTATCAACTCGATAAAACCAACCGAAGCAGGAGAAGCCGGATTACGGTTATCGATAATATGAATACCTTTACCCGGTTCCGAAATATACAAATATCCTTCATAAAAGCATATCTTTCCCTTTTGGGTTATCTCTTCCGGTTGGGTAGTCACTTTCACCGAAGAACGGAACACGTCGGCAGACATTAATACGGGTTTATTGACCGTATAAGTGATTGTCTCCTTTACTTTCATATCATCGTTACACCCACAAAAGAGGCAGATCAACGACACACAAAACAAACTCATTAGTTTTTTCATCTTAAACAAATTTAGAGGATTAATAATTATAATATCTTATCAGAATTCGAACCGGAAACCTGCTCCCAGTCCAATGATTACCGAGTTTTCAGTGCGGATACTTACCGGTTGGTCATTATCGAAATAGTAAGAGATACGAGGTTCCAGATAGATGCTCCAATCCCGGTGAAGACGATAGGAAACACCCGCTGATCCGTTCAGCGACCACTGTACACCGGAAATACCTTTTTTCTCGACCAAGGTCTCTACTCCGCTAAGAGAAAATTCTTCCTGCGTTTGTTTCGACCTCAGACCTTTTTCAAGCATCACACCGCCTGACATATATATATTCCATTTCGGATTACTCCATAGTTTAACAACCAGATTGACCGGTACACCCAAATAATGAAGATTCAACCGGGAGTTGTAAGAAATCTTGCCTCCTCTGGTCATACGCGATGCCAGATAAGTATACACCAGCCCTGTCTCCACCCCGATATATCGACTGAAATCTTTCCGGACAGTCACCCCGAAAGATAGCGGCAACGAACAATCGATATCGCCATACTCTTCAGCCGGGATCATGCCGTTATTAGTAAAAGGAGGCTCGACTTCCGGCGGAGGAAGAGGTATTCCGGGTCCGATACTATTATTTATGTCGCCATAGATAGCATCATCACTACTCCCCAATAAATTAAGAGAAACATCTCCCCCTGTCCCAAACGAGGCATTTACCGACCAGTCCTTTTTTTCCTTCTTTCTTTCCGGAGAAACAAACCTGTATTTTTTCGATTCATAGTGGTTCAAATCCATTTGCTTCCCCGGCTTCTTTTTCTCCTCTTTTTCAGTGTCCGTAGCAGGCTTATTAACTGTTTCATCCGTATCCGGTACCACTTCCGGTTGCAAGGCTGTAACCTCTTCTTCCGGTTGTTCAGTAATATTTGCAACAGGTTGTTTTACTGATGCAACGGCGAGCAGTTTCTTCGTTCCGACCGCTTTGTCAACAGGAGGAATCACTTCTTCCGGAGATACTTCAGGAACAACCGGAGTTATTTCTTCTGTGAATGAAGAAACTTCCTGTTCATTTATCTTGTCGCTCAGTTTCTCCGCCATCTGAAAAGGGAGAATCAAAAGTATTACAGCCACGGCAGCAGCCACAGAACTACCGATCCACCATACGAAATTCCGCTGACGGGACTTCATACGAGGCTCGATCTCCTCCCAGCAAAGATCATCAACTGGCAACCGGTGATCCTCCAGTTTCCGCTTCATGAATTCGCTGAAATCATCCAACTGTTCTCTATGATCTGTATCACTGCGCATTTTCATGCATAATTAATGATTGAACACTTTTCTGTAACACTTTCCTGGCGCGGATGAACTGCGTCCGCGAAGTTACTTCGCTGATATGCAACATCTCCGCTATCTCACTATGAGAGTAACCCTCTATGGCATAGAGGTTAAACACCGTTCTGTACCCATTCGGCAGACGAGCAATACAGGCATGCAGGTCGTCGGCGGATAAACGGTCAAGTACCGATACATCCACCTCATCCGGAAATTCCCCGCACTCGTCAAAATTAACGCTCAACCGGATTGCATCGTTTTTCCTGAGATATTCGAGGGCAGTCGTAACAAACACTCTCCTCACCCATCCGGGAAAAGCCCCGGTACCGGTATAACTACCGATCTTGGTGAATATCTTGATAAATCCGTCTTGCAACAAGTCGCGGGCCGTTTCCCTGTTATTTACGTACCGCATACATACGCTCATCATGGCAGGGGCATACAGCTCGTACACTTCCTTACGAGCCCACGACTCCCCACGCTTGCATCCGGCAATTAACAGCTGTTCGTCCATAGGTAATATTACTCTCTATTTGTATGATGAAAACACCCCTTCGAAAGTTGCAACAACAATGAAGAAAATACAAAATAAATATTTTTTAGAGAAAAACCAATAGAATAAATACCTTATTTTAAAGTAAATAGTCTATCTTAGCGACCATAAAATGATGTTGTGTATGAAGCGGGGATATTTTATAATTATAGCACTGGTAGCATGTGTTTTTTGTGGTCATGCTCAGTCCACTATGGACTTTGTTCTTAATCGTGAAGGGAAAGTTACGGCCGTACCCAAGTTTAAGGAATTTGACTTTAAGATTCCGGAATTTTCATACAAGACATATACACCGTCCATCAGGACAGATCTTGAGAAGAAACTCAGGGAGTTCACTCCCGACTTCCCTCCCCAGGTAGACGAACGTCCGATGGATATGCAAGTATTATCTCTTGCTTACCGTCCTTTCTTTAATGTATTTGCTCCGATGATACGCCGCGTATCACCGATGGCATTCGATTTCCAGGAATTTGAATTCACCCCGATAAACGAAAAAACCGGAGTGCTGACAGTAGGCGAACAATATACCTGGCCCGGCGCAGGCGGTATCACCCGGATCAGTTCATCGTTGGTATGGCAGCAGGATCGTTGGACACTGACGGGGGGCGCCTTTGCCGGACGATACTTCACACCGTTCAATCCCAGCCCCGACTTTATGGGTGGATTCAATGCAACTGCCAGTTATGAGGCAACCGATTGGCTGACTCTCAGAGGCTGGGGACAATACACCTTTTACGAGAAAAGGGAGCGGAGCAACCCGCAAATGCTGCTGAACCCGTTTTATAATCACACGAGCGTAGGTGGTGCCTTCGAATTCAAAGTGAAAGAGGATTTCGGCATCGGTGTCGGTGTAAACTTCGAATACAATCCTTGGAGCAGGCGGATGGATCCCCAGTTCCTCGTCTACCCTGCATTAAAAAACAAAAATATACGAATCGGATTTAATTGATTTATTCTTCGTAGATCATCTTCTTTGTCATACCACCGTCGACTGTGATATTCTGTCCGTTAATGAAATCATTTTCAGGAGCGGCCAGAAAAAGACAGGTACTTGCTATATCCGAAGGACGACCTACCCGGCCGGAAGGATGTTGCTTGTGGTCGGCTCGTTTCAATAAATGATATTCCTCGTTTTGTATCCACCCGGGACTGATACAGTTTACCGTGATATTATAGTCGCTGAAAGAGAGAGCCAGTGCATGCGTCAAAGCAACTATTCCGCCTTTGGATGCAGCATACCCCTCCGAACCCGGTTCGCTCTGCAGGTAACGGGTGGAAGCAATATTTATGATCCGTCCGTAACGCTTTTTCCCCTCTTCATTATTCCGGTGAATAGCCAGTGCGCGTGAAGTTATAAACACCGGCCGCAGGTTTGTTGACAGTATCTTATCGAACTGTTCAATACTCGTCTCCACCAATGGAGAAAATTCACTGATACCCACGTTGTTAACAATCACATCCACATCACCCCACATGTTGATAAGTCTGTTCATAACTTCCTGAAGAGCTTTTTCGTCACTTGCATCAGCCTTAAAAAACTGCACGTATGACGGCATAAGGTCACATAAACGAGCCGCCGCTTTTTCGTCGGTATCACAAAAAGCCACCCGGGCTCCCATTTTACAAAATGCAGATACAATAGCCTCCCCTATGCCCCTGGCACCACCGGTCACAAAAACTCTCTTACCATCCATGATGCTTTGTGTTAGATTGTAATTTGCAAAGATAAGAAAAGATGACAGTTTGTTCCAAGAAATACTTTTTTCTTGCCGGAATGATATGTTAAAATATATTAGTCGCAATACTAATTCAAATTAGTAGCTATATTAATCCCGATTAGTCGCTATACTAGTGTCATTTTGATAGTCCACTAAAAAACATAAAAAAATCACGACTTCACTTTTCTAAACATTTTTTCCGTATTCAAAAAAAGATAAGACCACCTACTAACTAAAGTTGATATGCCAAATATTATGTTCTCTACAATAGTAGCCAATATATCCACTGGAATAAATGTTAAATAAACAAGAATATGTTACAAAACATAAACAAATTTGACTGATAAAACGTTTAACTTGATACTTTTGTATCAAATTCATATTGATAAAACAAAAGCTTGTAGGAGATCAATTCTTACAATAGAACTTGTAAACATCCATGCCAAATCATTCGAAACTATATGCTTTTCAATAATTAAGCATATAAATATAGAATGATTGTTTTTTTATCTCGTGAGTTAATCGTTTAACTTAATACTATAAAACATATATAACATGAAATCTATTTTTACTTCACCTAACGGTAAAAGTTATTTGGTTCCATTTGTACTGGTGACCAGTCTTTTCTTAATGTGGGGATTGGCCCACGGGATGCTTGATGTACTCAATAAACATTTTCAGGTTGCTTTTACCATGTCAAAAGCCCAATCAGGCTTAGTACAGTTTTCGACCTATATTGCTTATGGATTGGTTAGTATTCCGGCCGGAATCTTCATGAAAAAATATGGTTACAAAAAAGGGATAATTTTAGGTTTATCATTATATGCCATCGGAGCCTTCGGATTTATTCCGGCAGCCTTTATGCATTCGGCGAATCCTTTTTTAATTGCCTTATTCATTGTTGCCTGTGGATTATGTACGTTAGAAACAGCCGCCAATCCCTACTCTACGGTTTTAGGACCTAAGGATAGTGCAGCACAGCGCATAAACTTATCACAATCATTTAACGGGTTAGGCTGGGTATTAGGGCCGCTGATTGGCGGGCAATTGATACTGGGAGCAGCGAAAGATGATACAATGGCTCTAACAAAACCTTATATTATGTTAGGGATAGTTACGTTATTAATAGCAGTTCTATTCTTTTTTACGAAACTACCAGATATAGAAGAGGAAGATGGGAAAATATCCCACTCTTCATCCATCAGCTCTATGTGGTCTAATAGACATTTTGTATTAGCTGTTGTTGCCCAATTTTTATACTGCGCAGCTCAAACAGGGATATTCGGCTTTTTTATAAATTATGTAACAGAACTAGATCCAAATATTTCTCCGCTTAAAGCATCCCGTTTTCTTGCTTTCGGAGGCATGTTACTTTTCATGTTGGGACGTTTATCGGGTAGTTATATCATGGGACGCTTTGCTCCCAACAAATTACTGAGCACTTATGCCATAGCTTCTTCTGTAGCTATGATACTGGTTATTTTGGAATTAGGTCAATTATCACTATATGCATTATATATTTCATTCTTTTTTATGTCAATTATGTTTCCGACCATTTTTGCATTAGGATTGGCAGGGATGGGAGATTATACGAAAAAAGCTTCCTCTTATATTATAATGGGAGTAGCAGGCGGAGCCTTTTCACCTATGCTAATGGGGTTTATAGGCGAACAGAATATGGCAATAGGATTTATAATTCCACTCCTCTGTTTCCTTTATATATCATTCTATGGTTTAAAAGGTTATAAAATGTGACATTTTACAGAATACATCATAAAAAAATTAATAACATGAAGAAACTGAGTATTTTATTAAGCGCTTTTCTTTGCCTTAGCAGTTTAGCAGATGCACAGAATTATTCCTTCAATGGGCTGGATATGAATATGAGTACTCTTTCCCGTTTATCCAATGCGAAAACCCGTTCAATCAGTCCGGAGAATTACACTGGAAAAAAAGGAAATGGAGGAATGGCTGATCCGGTGAAAGACAAGGATGTACGTAACAAAGCAAATGCCTGGGGAGCTTCCAGAGATTTAGGCAAAGGATGGAAAGTGAATCCTTTTATAATCGTAAAACCGGGTGAAACAATCACAATTGCCGAAATAGAAGGTTCAGGGGCAATTCAACAGATATGGATGACTCCGACAGGTAACTGGCGTTTCTCTATCCTGCGTATGTATTGGGATGATGAAAAGGAACCATCAGTAGAATGCCCCGTTGGTGATTTTTTTGCCAGCGCTTACAACGAATATGCACAATTATCCTCTTTAGCTGTTTGTGTAAATCCGGGAAGCGCTTTTAACTGCTATTGGAAAATGCCATTTCGCAAAAAAGCGCAAATCACTCTTGAAAACATTAATGACAGAGAAGAGATGCGTCTATATTATCAGATTAATTACACATTAACCGATATACCGGAAGATGAGGGTTATTTTCATGCACAATTTCGTCGATCAAATCCGACAAAAGACTCTGAACATACATTAGTAGATGGTATTGAAGGGAAAGGACAGTATGTTGGAACATATCTAGCATGGCGTGTAAACGATAATTGCTGGTGGGGAGAAGGCGAGATAAAATTTTTTATGGATGGAGATAAAGAATATCCAACCATTTGCGGAACCGGGACTGAAGATTATTTCTGCGGATCTTACAATTTTGAAAATCAAAAAACCCATCAATATCAGGAATTCACCACTCCATATGCCGGTATGCATCAGGTTATTCGCCCTGACGGTTTATATCGTGCAGTGACAGCCTTCGGTTTATATCGTTGGCATGTATTGGATCCGATTCGTTTTGACAAAGATTTAAAAGTGACAATCCAGGATTTGGGATGGCGCCATGACGGACGATATAATAACCAGAAGTCAGATATATCTTCTACCACATTCTGGTACCAGACAGAACCTCATGCAAAATTTCCAGCGCTTCCCGATAAGGATGATTTAGAAATTCCAAAATGGTAATCATATGAAATCTTATATTAACATATTAGCGATCATGACATTTGGTACAATACTAAGTGCCTGTAGCATTGAAAAAAAAACAGAGTCTATGAAAGATTATAAAATAGGAACATTTGGATATGATTTACAATATCTGAATACAAAGGACAGTCTTGTCGTGCTGACAGACAATAACGGACAGGCTCAAGTTATTGTGTCTCCGAAGTATCAGGCGAAAGTATTCACTTCAACCGTAAACGGTTTTGAGGGTAATAGCTTGGGATATTTGAATTACAAAGCTCTCGATTCAAAAGAAACCAATGAGCATATGAATGGATACGGAGGGGAAAATCGTTTATGGATAGGTCCCGAAGGAGGACGATATTCCGTCTTTTTCGAACCGGGGAAAGAACAGGTCTACGACAACTGGCATACTCCACAAGCTATCGATATAGAAGCTTGGAAGATAATTTCCTCTGGAAAACGGGACGTTTGGATGCAAAAGGATATGGAGGTAAAAAATTACTTGGGGAACGATATGAAACTAAGCATAAATCGTAAAGTCCATTTACTAACGACTTCGGATATTAAAAATATGTTGGGTATTACTTTCACTGATAAAGTAAAATCCGTAGCTTACTCAACTCAGAATACAATCCAGAATATGAATGATTTTGCTTGGAGCAAAGAAACTGGAACAATTTGCATGTGGATGCTGGACATGTTTAATACTAGCTCAAAAGCCCTAACTATTATTCCATTTAACGAAGGTGATCCCAACCAGTTAGGAAAAATCGCGACTACAGATTATTTTGGCGAAATTCCTAACAACCGTATAAAAATAAAGAATGGCATATTATATTTAAAAACAGATGGAAAATACCGAAGCAAATTAGGTATGAATTCAATACGTACAAAGTCAATTGCCGCAAACTATAATCCAGAAATAAATCGACTAACAATAACAACATTTAATGTAGACCCAAATGCCATATATCTCAATCAAGAATGGAACCCGGAAAAAGATCCGCTAATTGGTGATGTGCTTAACGCATATAACGATGGGCCTCTAGAAGATGGTAGTATTATGGGGCCTTTTCTGGAGGTGGAAAGTGCATCTCCGGCAGCTTTCCTGAAGCAGGGAGAAATTCAGGTTCATAATCATAATGTTTTCCACTTTGTTGGCAAAGACGAGGATTTATCTACCATAAGTAGAGCCTTACTTGGGATATCTATTGAAGAGATAAAAAATATTTTTTAATTCTTAAACATATTGTATCATGAAAAATTCATTTCCTAAAATCGGTATACGACCGATTATTGACGGACGCCGCCGTGGAATCCGTGAGTCATTGGAAGAGATGACAATGGCATTGGCACAACGAGTAGCCGAATTATACGCAGAGAGCCTACGCTATCCGGACGGTTCACCAGTCGAATGCGTAATAGCCGACACCTGTATCGGTGGAGTAAAAGAGGCTGCCAACTGTGCAGAAAAATTTGAGAAAGAAGGAGTAGGTATTTCTTTATCTGTTACTCCTTGTTGGTGCTACGGTTCAGAAACGATCGACATGAATCCATCAATACCAAAAGCGATTTGGGGATTTAATGGGACAGAACGTCCTGGAGCCGTCTACCTGGCTGCCGCATTAGCAGCTCATAACCAAAAGGGGTTACCAGCTTTTGGCATCTATGGCAGAGATGTACAGGATATTACCAATCCTACTATACCCGAAGATGTAAAAGAGAAGTTATTGCGCTTTGCAAAAGCGGGGTTGGCTGTTGCAATTATGCGAGGCAAATCTTATCTGGGAATAGGTTCCGTATCGATGGGGATTGCAGGCTCTATAGTGAATCCGGAATTTTTGCAGGAATATCTCGGAATGCGGGCCGAGTATGTCGATTGCTCGGAGTTAATGCGTCGTATCCAACTGGGTATTTATGACAAAGAAGAATATGAGAGGGCATTGGCTTGGACTAAAAAGTATTGCATGTCTCGCGAGGGTGAGGATTATAATCCGGAAAGTATCAGGACTAGTCGTGAAAAAAAAGATGCAGATTGGGAGTTTGTCGTGAAGATGACTATTATTATGCGTGATTTGTTGATAGGTAATCCGAAATTAGAGGAGATGGGATATAAAGAGGAAGCGATGGGGCATAATGCAATCGCCGGAGGCTTCCAAGGGCAGCGTCAGTGGACAGATTTTTTACCTAACGGCGATTTCTCGGAAGCTATTCTGAATTCTTCTTTCGACTGGAACGGAATTCGCTCTCCATTTATTTTTGCTACAGAAGACGACCATTTAAACGGCATCAGTATGTTATTTGGCAATTTGCTGACAAATACGGCACAAATTTTTGCCGATGTAAGAACCTATTGGAGCCCGGATGCCATAGAAAGAGTCAGCGGATGGAAACCAGAAGGTTTACTTGCTGCTGGTGCTATCCATTTGATAAATTCTGGCTCCTGTACTTTGGATGGAACAGGACAACAAACTCTGGATAATAAGCCAGCAATGAAACCTTATTGGAATATTTCAGAGGAAGAAGTTGAGAGAATGTTGGGGGTAACTACCTGGTATCCTGCTTCATTAGAATATTTCCGCGGAGGAGGCTATTCTTCAAACTTCCTGACCAAATCAGGTATGCCAGTCACTATGTGCCGCTTAAACCTTGTCAAAGGACAAGGGCCGGTTCTGCAAATAGCAGAAGGGTGGACTGCCACTTTTCCGGATAAGGTTTTCGATATCATTAACAAACGAACAGATAAAACCTGGCCAAGTACTTTTTTTGTCCCCCGACTTACTGGCTCCGGACATTTTAAAGATGCATATTCCGTTATGAATTATTGGGGAGCCAATCATGGTGCTATCAGTTACGGACATATTGGTTCCGATCTTATTACTCTTGCTTCTATGCTTTCCATACCTGTTTGCATGCATAATGTAGAAGAATCTCAAATATTCCGTCCTTCCGCATGGAATGCTTTCGGCTCTGACAATGAAGGTTCTGATTACAGAGCTTGTGCAGCCTATGGGCCTTTATACAAATAACCATATGATATAAGTACCCAGGTATTATTCTTTAAGGAAAAAGATTGCCCAGACTAGTTAAACGTTTAATTATTTTTTATGAAGAAACGAACATTAAAAAATTTTTGGTTGGTTTTATTGGGGATATTGTGTTGCGGAACCTCTTTTGCTCAATCCGGTATGTCGAATGAACTATACGATCTGGCAAAAATAAAATCGGGGATGAAGAATCATCGCATCAGCAGCTATGATCGTTCCGGAAATAACCGTGATCATTTGAATGGCATTAAACCTGGAGACACGCGTATTATTGCGGAAATAGAAGGGAGTGGTATAATTAATCATATTTGGACAACAATAGCTCCCGGCCCTGGCGAGTTGTGCCGTAATGACATTATACTACGTATGTATTGGGATGGAGAAAAATATCCATCCGTGGAATCTCCAATCGGACCATTTTTCGGACAGGGATGGAATGAGCAGTATAATTATGCTTCGATCGTCTTATCTGCAGGCCCGGGAAATGGAACAGGCTTAGCTTCTTATTTCACGATGCCTTTTGAGAAAGGTGCCAAAATTGAAATAGAAAATCAGTCCGACCGTACTATCGATGCTTTTTACTTTTATGTGGATTATGTGGAAATGCCGAAGTTGCCCAAAGATATGGGGCGTTTCCATGCATGGTACAACCATGAATTGACAAATGCTTTACCTGAAGGGGAAACAGAATGGGGTGTTGTAGGCCCTCAGAAAGAGAATACCACCGGTAAAGACAATTATGTTTTTGCAGATATAAAAGGTAAAGGGCATTTTATTGGTATTAATTATTATGTACACAATCCATCTCCTATGTGGTATGGTGAAGGAGACGATATGTGGTTTATTGATGGCGAAGAGTTACCTTCTATGATAGGAACCGGCACTGAAGATTTCTTCAACACATCCTGGTGTCCTAAAGAAAATTTCTCTCATCCTTGTTTCGGTTACCCCCGTGTGAACAATGATATAGGTTGGCTAGGACGTACACACGTATATCGTTTCTTTATTAATGATCCTGTTTATTTTGACCATTCCCTAAAAGCAACAATAGAACATGGCCATAATAATAACCTAACGCTCGATTTAGCTTCTGTTGCCTATTGGTACCAAAATGAAGCTTCTGCTCTCCCTCAGGCACCAACCAAAGAGGAACGTCGTTTGAAACCTTTTATAGGTGTTAACGAAATCCATAAATGGCGCCATGAATGGAGGAAGAATAAAGGGAATAATACCCAGTTATGGGGAAATGAATAATACCTGGCATTATTAATATTAAAATTTTCCATATTATGAAAAACAAAGTAAAAATAATAGACAGATTTTTTCTGACTATTTGCTGCTTTTTGCTGACCTCTGTATTCACAGCACTAAAAGCACAAGGACAAATGACTATAAGTGGTACTGTTACAGATGCCACAGGTCTACCGCTAGTTGGCGTAAACGTTTCCGAAAAAGGGACGTCTACCGGCAGCATAACAGATATTGACGGGAAATATGTTGTAAATGTTTCCGGAAAAACGGCTGTTTTATCTTTCTCATATATCGGTTATATGACTTACGAGACCGTGGTTGGAAATAATAAAACACTAAATATCAAATTAACAGAGAATACTCAAGATCTTGATGAAATAGTAGTTATCGGTTATGGGACACAGAGTAAAAAGGATTTAACCGGTGCTGTCGGAAGTATTTCTCAAACAAAAATGGAGAATAATGCTGTTGTCGGCATCGGGAATAATTTGCAAGGAAAATTAGCTGGAGTACAAATATCTCAAAATGACGGAACACCATATGGTGGAACAACCATTCGAATCAGAGGGACAGGTTCGTTCGGTGCCACAAGCGACCCGCTCATTGTGATAGATGGAATGATTACAAACGATGGATTGAATAATTTAAATCCGAATGACGTAGAAAATATTACAGTATTGAAAGATGCTGCATCAGCTGCTATTTATGGCTCCCGGGGAGCAAACGGTGTTGTTATTATCACTACAAAAAAAGGGAATTTTGAAGCTCCTTTAAAAGTTGATGTTTCAGCTATGGCTTCAGTAGATAATATGCGTTTCAAAATTCCGACATTGACGGGAGAGCAATATGCTACAATGGTTAATGATTATTATGCTGCCGCTAATTTGCCGATACCTTTTACTCAGGATGAAATCAATTCTTACGGAAAAGGTACAAATTGGTTGGATGAAATAACACAAACAGGTTTTAAACAAAATTATTCAATTAACATTACCGGAGGGACAAAGAAGAACTCGTACGCCGCTTCCATGAATTTTTACAAGGGAGAGGGGTTGATCAAGAACACCGATTTCACAAGAGGCAATGTGAAACTGAGTAATGATATACTTTTATTACCCACATTAAAAATGGGAGTAAGTCTAAATGTAAATTATGGTGTTTCCAATAATACAGACTGGGGGCAGGCAATAGACAGAGCTTTGATTTATCCTCCTACAGTACGTGCATATGATGAGAATGGTAATTATGCAATATCCTCTCACGCAGGAGAACCCATAACGATGTTACAGCCTCTAATTGCTGTAGATTTATGGACATATGAGCAGAAATGGAAAAAATTCCTGGGCAATACCTATTTGGAATGGGAAATCATTAAAGGATTAAAATTTAAAACAGCATTCTATGCCGAATATACCAATTGGGGGCAAGATCATTTCATACCTTCATACAGTTATGGCCCCAAAGGTTTGATCAGCGACCACCCTATTGCTGAATTATCTGTCGACTCTAAGGAAAATATTAATTATGAATGGGATAATATTTTAACTTATTCCAAATCCTTTAATAAAGACCATAATTTAACAGCAATGGCTGGTTATACATTCCAAAGAACAGACGCTTCCTGGATTTGGGCTAAGAGAACTAACTTTTTGAATAATGACAAAAATATGCAGGTTCTGGATGCCGGAGCCAGCGATATTAATAATAGCGGAAGTAAAAGCGTATGGGCTATCCAGTCCTATCTCGGCCGTATTAATTATGATTTCAAAAGAAAATATTTGCTAAGTGCCAGCCTTCGTATCGACCAGACCTCCAGAATAGCCAAGGATAACCGGACAGGTGTATTCCCTGGAGCATCTGTCGGTTGGGTCATATCTGAAGAAAACTTCATGAAAAATGTGCCTCTTCTTAGCTATTTGAAACTAAGAGGAAGCTGGGGGATGTTAGGCAATCAGGACATTGGTATTTATCCGTATCAGACGACACTAAACTCAACAGATTTGTATTATCCGTTCGGAGAAGGAAATGAAGGAACGACATTTACGGGTGTTGGTCCTACCTCTCTGGGAAATGCAAACCTATTATGGGAAAAAACATCTACCTATGGAGCAGGTTTAGAAGCGAACTTTTTTGAAAATCGATTGACTTTCATCGCAGATTTCTATAAAAGAAACACAACGAATATTTTAGTACGTGTTCCGATATTGTCAACCGCAGGAGTAGATAATTCCCCTTATCAAAATGCAGGTGCATGTTCTAATACCGGTATTGAATTATCGTTAGGATATTCAAATGCTGCCGATAATCAGCCACTGACTTATGAAGTTAATGTAAATTGGACCTACAATAAAAATAAAGTAACAGAAATACCGGCTCCAATTGTAAATAACTTTACACGTGTAGAGGTAGGACAATCTATAAATGATTGGTATGGTTACGTACAAGACGGTATATTCCAGACCCCGGAAGAAATAGCCCAGTCTCCTACTCAACCGAATGCAGCTCCGGGTGATATAAAGTACAAAGACTTGAATGATGATAATGTCATAGATTCCAATGATCAACAATTCTTAGGTCATTCTATCGCTCCTCACAATTTCGGAGGAAATATCTCTTTGGCTTATAAAAACTTCGATTTAGTGGCAAGTTTCTACGGACAAGTAGGAGGTTTACAAAGTATAGATGCTCCGGGGTTTGCTATTACACGCGGAGGCGAACAAACATCTGCATGGATGTACGAACAAAGATGGACTGGTCCAAATACCAGCAACTATGTACCCCGTGTTGTTGCCGGTGACCCGAATGACAACTACCGCCGTTCTTCATTCTGGCTTCGTTCTACCGATTTCTTCAGACTTCAAAACATCCAGTTAGGATACAATTTTGATAAACTGTTATCTGGGCAGAGTGCCAGAGTCGTGAAAAAATTACGACTGTATATTGCTTCCCAGAATTTATTCTGTATCAATTCCTTTCCTGGATTCGATCCTGAACAAGCTGTAAATGGATATCCTATTCCAAGGTCATTCTACCTTGGTGTAAACGTAGGATTTTAATGTGAATAGATAAAGTTTCATTTTTAAATATTAATATTATGAGAGCTATATTGTTCTTTTTACCAATAATGTTGGCGTTTGCATCATGTAATAGTCAATTGGATTTACAACCTTACGGAGTTGTTTCCACTGACAATTTTTATCAAACAGCTTCTGATGCAGAAAATGCGGTCACAGCTGCATATAAGTCTTTCCAGCTTTTAGACGGACAAGGTGGTTGGAATACACGTGCTGGTTATACGCCGATGGGAGATGTCACCTGTGCCGATGCTCAGGCCCATCCGGATCTAGTTGTTTATTACCAAATACAACAATGCATAATTCGGCCGAATTCAGATCAAATGCAAATGCTGTATCAAAGATGCTATAAAGCTCTTCTATTAGCTAATATAGCACTGGAAAAGATCCCGGGTATAGATATGGATGAAAAATTGAAAGCACGTTACATGGGCGAACTCTATTTTATACGCGGTTTTTGGATGTTCCGTCTGGGATATATGTTTGGAACAGCTCCTCTAGTCGACAAATCATTAGATTTAAGTGAACTGAATTTACCGAATACTAAACGTGTAGCATCAAAAGACCCGGCCAAAAGTGTAAACAATTATAAAATTGAAGAAAGTGATTTGTTTAATCAGGCAGAAGCCGATTTCAAATTAGCGTTACAACAAGGGTTAGCAGACAAAAATACAGGTGAGTTAATGGGACGTGCCGATAATGCGACAGTAAAAGCTTATTTGACTCAGATTTATTTGTATGAACACAGGTGGGACGAAGCAAAAATATTGTTGGAAGAAATAATATCATACGGTTATGAATTATTACCGGATTACGGAGATCTCTTTAATGGAACGCATGATAATAACTCGGAATCTGTATTTGAAGTTCAATATACGGCACTGAATCAAAAAGGGACGGACAATTTCGGTTCTGTATTGTGCGCACCCAACGGAGATGGATTTGTAGCCGGAGGTGGTTGGGGTTGGACACGTCCGACTCCCGATTTGGAAAGGGAGTATGAAGAGGGTGACCCCCGCCTGGAATGTACAATCTTCCGTAAAGGTGTAGATGATTTCTATGGACAAATATTCGAAGACCGTGTAAATGGTACAGGTCTGGGTATCCGAAAATGGTGTATTGGTAATCCTCCTAACAACAATGGCGTAACCATAGACCAGGTAAGTTGGTACAACTCATGTAACTATACCTTGATTAGATATGCGGAAGTATTACTCTGGTATGCAGAAGTAATGAATGAACTTGGAGATCAAGCAACAGCAGCTAAATACGTAAATATCGTCAGAGCCAGGACAGCAACCACTACGAATCCAAATACAGTGAATGTTTCACCGACAAAAGCATTGGATCCAATTCCTTCAACACTTAATTACGAAGAGATATTTTGGGCTATCGTTCATGAACGCCGGGTAGAATTAGCATTTGAAGGAAAATTCGGATGGGATTTGAGACGGTGGGGTATTGCAAAACAGGTATTAACGGATCCTGCCCGCTGGCAAAATGAAGTAACACCCGGATATTTTCAATATAAAGAAGGGAAAGATGAAATATTCCCAATTCCACAATTGGAAATAGAGCGGTCCGCCCATACACTGCAACAAAATGCAGGATATGAACAATAAGTTTTTCTGTTCACAAATTAATAATTCATCATACATAATGAAAATACATCAGAAACTATTTTTATCTATATCCGCTGCTATTTGTTTAATTGGATGTAATATAGATGCAGCAAACTATCAAACATCAAGTAATAGCGGGCATTCATATAATGGTATTTATCAAGAAGAATGCAATTCTCGTATCGCATTTCCCATTGGAGGTTTAGGAACAGGCATGTATTGCATAGAGGGGACAGGGTACTTCTCCCATATGTCTGTACGACATCAACCGGATATATATAACGAACCGGGAATGTTTGCAGCTATTCATGTAAAAGGATATGAGAATGGAGCAAAAGTTCTGGAAGGACCTGTTGCCGAATGGCGCAAATTCGGTTCTCCGGGTAGTGGCCTGGGAGGACCAGGAGGAGCCAACTATGGATTACCCCGATTTCAAAAATCGACTTTTGAAGCTCGTTTTCCATTTGGAACAGTTTCATTAACCGATGATGATATACCTTTAGATGTAACGATTAAAGCCTGGAATCCTTTTATTCCAGGCGATGCTGATAATTCCAGCCTTCCAGTAGGTATTATTGAATACTCATTTAAGAATAATAGCAGAAAACCGTTGGAGGCCGTTTTCTCATATAATTCCCGGAATTTTATGCGTTCCGGAGAAGGTAAAAATACCGTAAAGTCCATACCTAATGGTTTTATTCTTTCTCAGGAAGGTACAAAAGAAGAACCTTTCCAGCAGGGAGATTTTGCAATATTTACCGACCAGACCAACACAAAAGTAAATCATTGTTGGTTTAGAGGAGGATGGTTTGATGGTTTAACAATGGCTTGGAATACAATAAAAGCAGGAAACATTATTGAAAACAAACCTGTAGAAAAAGATGCACCTGGAGGCTCTTTATTTGTTCCTGTTTCATTAAAAGCCGGAGAGGAAAAAACTATTAAAGTATTTACGGCCTGGTATGTTCCTTCCTCTCATTTAAGAATCGGAGGTGATCCCAAAGATCTAACAGATAATAATGTACCGGAAAGCCGACTACAAAAAGAGTGCAGCGATGAAGATAATTACAAACCTTGGTACAGCAATCGTTTTAATAGTGTGGAAGATGTCGCCAAATATCTGACATCTCATTATAACGACTTATTAAAGAAAACAGAGTTATTTACAAAGACTTTTTATAATACGACACTCCCGGCAGAGGTTGTTGAAGCTATTTCTGCCAATTTGACTATTCTGAAATCACCGACTGTAATGAGAACATACGACGGACGATTGTGGAATTGGGAAGGTTGTGGAGATACATGGGGATCTTGTCATGGATCATGTACACACGTTTGGAATTATGCACAAGCGATACCTCATTTATTCCCGGCTCTGGAAAGATCTTTAAGACATACGGAATTTGAAGAAAGTCAAAACAAGGCAGGCCATCAAACTTTCCGCTCCAATCTACCGATCCGACCTGTCGAACATGGATTCCATGCTGCAGCCGACGGGCAGTTAGGAGGTATAATTAAAGTATATCGTGATTGGCGTATTTCCGGAGACGATTCCTTTATAAAAGATATGTATCCAAAAGTGAAAGCAAGTCTGAATTATTGTATCGAAACATGGGATCCCCGTCACGCTGGTATTATAGAAGAACCGCATCATAATACATATGATATCGAGTTTTGGGGACCTGACGGAATGCATAACAGTTTTTATCTCGGTGCTCTAAATGCATTCATAACAATGAGTGAATATATGAACCAGGATGCTTCCTTCTATAAAGATCTGGCTCACAAAGGGAAAAAATATACAGAAACAGAATTATACAATGGAGAATATTTCATTCAGAAGATTCAGTGGACAGGCCTGAGAGCTGAAGACCCGACAAAATTAGTATCCTGGACTGTAAATTATTCAGATGAAGCAAAGAGGATATTAGAAAAAGAAGGTCCTAAATATCAGTATGGAACAGGATGTCTGTCTGACGGTGTTTTAGGTTCCTGGATGTCAAGAGTTGCAGGACTTGGTGAGACATTAGATCCTGAGATGGTGAAAAACCACTTGATAGCAGTTCACAAATATAACTTAAAACATGATCTGAGTAAGCATGCAAATCCTCAACGCCCTTCCTTTGCTTTTGGTAAAGACGGCGGACTATTGTTATGTAGTTGGCCACAAGGAGGTAAGCTATCTTTGCCGTTTGTCTATAGTGATGAAGTTTGGACAGGTATAGAATATCAGGTTGCTTCCCACTTGATGCTGGCAGGAGAAGTAGAAAAGGGACTGGAGATTGTCCGTACATGTCGGGATCGTTACAACGGTAGCGTCCGAAATCCATTTAACGAATATGAATGTGGACACTGGTATGCTCGTGCTTTGGCTAGCTACGGATTACTTCAGGGATTGACAGGAGTAAGGTACGATGCTGTAGACAAAACATTATATGTTGATTCTAAAATCGGTGATTTTACTAGTTTTTTAAGTACGGAGACTGGTTTTGGTACGGTAGAACTGAAAAATGGAAAACCTCACGTTACAGTCGTTTCCGGTAGTATTAATATCAGTAAATATATTGTAGCAGGTAAAGAATTGATTAAGTAAAATACATAAAAGAGAATATTGTTAAAGTAGTAAAACGGCATACAGAGAATACGGATCAGGCAGATCATATGTGTTCTCTGTATGTCTAATGAGACTTTAGCCTCTTCCCTTTAATTAATAGCATGAAATGAATATGAGACTACGTAATAAAATAGCCTTTTTACTTTGTTGTTTACCCTTACATATGATTGCTCAATATTCTGAGGATCATAAAGTATCTTTAGAAAAAGGTAATATCGATGCATTTATCGGTGACATTCAAAATAAAGGAGAGCAAAAAGTATATAGAGGTGAAGAATTAAAAACAATAGGAATGCCTTGCGGGGGCATTATGGCCGGTCAATTATACGTCAGAGGAGATGGAACTCTCGCCAATTGGTGGATTGCCAATAATGCGTATAACACAGGGTATGGAATCGATTGGTTACTAAACTTTGACACACCGCTAGGACCTTGGAAAGTCTGTTATCAGACATTTGAACCTATGAGTTACATAGACCAGGGATTTAAAATCACTGTAAATGATGGTCATAAAACGGTGATAAAAGAATTAAGTAAGAAAGACTTTGATAATATATCTTTCATAGGAGAATATCCGATTGCATATATAGATTATGCCACTAAAAAGAATGATCTACCTGTAAAAGTAACATCTACGGTATATTCTCCTTTTATACCATTAAATGCAAAAGAATCGGCATTTCCGGCAACCATATTAAAATATAAAATAACAAATACATCCGATTCTTCCGTAAATGTCGATCTGACAGGGTGGCTTCAAAATCTAGTTTGTATAGATTTGAAAGATAAAGCATATGGAACTTTGAGAAATAAAGTTGTTACAGGAGAAGGTTTTCAGTCTGTATACATGGATTTGGGATTAAACAATGTAAACATCACGAATAAACCAACCACTACAGATTCACTTTTACTTCAGTACCAAATAGATGAAAGCCATCCTTATTTTGGAAACCTATCATTAACAGTCTTTGATCCTCAGGCTGTAGCATCCTCCGATATTACGAGAGAAAATGCTATCTACAGTGAAACGGAATTAGGGAAAAAACTGAATGGAAGTATTACTTCCAGTATGAAGTTAAAACAAAATGAATCAAAAGAAGTCATATTTGTTGTCTCTTGGTATTTTCCTAATAGACCATTGAGTTATAAAGGGTCAGAGTGGAACAAACCTTTACCTCCCAACATACCTCCTATAGGAAACATGTATTCAAATTGGTTTAATAGCTCTTTGGATGTAGCTAAACAGCTATACTGTAACTATCAGAGACTGGAGAAAGAGACTTTTTTATTTCACGATACTTATTATAATCAAAGTACCTTACCATACTGGCTAACGCAAAGAATTCTTATGCCTATATCCACTTTAGCAACAGAAACATGCCAATGGTGGGCAACCGATAAGTTTTGGGCTTGGGAAGGTGTTGGTTCATGCGAAGGAACATGTACACATGTATGGGGATACGCACAAGCAATGGCCGCCTTATTTCCTGAACTGGAAAGAAATCTCAGAGAAAAGACAGATTACAGTATTTCTCTACGGGAAAACGGTGCAATTCTTTCTCGTAACGGAGAACACGGTGTATTGATTGATGGTCATGCCAGTGTTATATTAAGAATGTACCGGGAACATCTGATGTCTAAAAATAATTATTTTCTATCCAGAAACTGGGACAAGATTAAGCGTTCCATCCAATATATTATCAATGAAGATGGAAATGAAGATGGATTAATTGTGAAAACCCAACCGAATACATATGACATCGCTTTCAATGGTGCCAATACATACGTAGGAGGTTTATATCTTGCCGCTTTACATGCAGGAGAGAAAATGGCTCTAATAATGAAAGATACTGTTGCTGCTACAACTTACAAGAAAATATACGAGAAAGGGGCAGAAAATACAATGGATCGTCTGTGGAATGAGCAATATGGATATTTCATACAAGCGGTAGATGAAAAAGAATACCCTTTACATCAGTATGGGAAAGGCTGCCTGAGCGATCAGCTGTTCGGACAAACATGGGCTGATTTATTAAAACTAGGGAATCTATATCCGGAGTATACTATTAATACAACCTTGCAGTCTATATGGAAATATAACTGGACAAATGATGTAGGACCTCAAACAAAATTACACTTGCCTGAAAGATATTATGCTCACTCCGGAGAACCGGGTTTGCTTATTTGTACATGGCCGTTTAGCAAACATCCGGGAGAAGCCGGTGTTAGATATAGGGATGAAGTTTGGACCGGAATAGAATATCAAGTTGCCACCAATATGATAACGCGAGGTATGTTGAAAGAAGGTCTGGCAATAGTCAAAGGCGTACATTCGCGTTATGATGGGACTAAACATAATCCCTGGAATGAAATTGAATGTGGTGATCATTATGCCAGGGCAATGGCCTCTTATGGTATACTAACTGCTATAGAAGACTATTGGTACGATGGCCCTAAAGGCATTATGGGCTTTTCACCTAAATTGACAATGAATAATTTCAAAGGCTTCTTTACTTCTGCTGAAGGTTGGGGTAATATCTCTCAAATTAGACATAATAACAAACAGCAGAATGCTATAGAAGTAAAGTATGGTCGTTTATCTCTTTGTCAATTAAAATTATCTGTAGACGAACTACATTCGGTAAAGAATGTAAAAGTATTTTATAATGGAAAAGAGGTTCCGTCTTTGTTCAGAAAAAATACTCAAATAGAGGTATTATTTGATAAAATAGAATTGAATAAAGACGATAAGCTGGAAGTTCAGTTTTCTTAAAATACAATATATTAAAGGTGATGAATATGAATAAATATATAATAGGTATAGATTACGGTACGGATTCATGTCGTGCCCTCATTCTCAATGCACAAACGGGGGAAGAAATGGCATCGAAAGTTATATTTTATCCCCGTTGGAAAGCAGGGAAATATTGTAACCCGCAAAAGAACCAATACAGGCAACATCCTTTGGATTATATAGAAAGCATGGAAACAGCCATAAAAGGAGCCTTATTTCATTGCTCTAATAACGTAGCGGAGAATGTTGTCGGATTATCATTTGATACTACAGGCTCAACACCTGTAGTATTAAATAAAGATGGGATACCACTAGCTTTACTTCCGGAATATGCAGAAAATCCTAATGCAATGTTTATTCTATGGAAAGATCATACAGCAATTCAGGAAGCTTCAGAAATCAATAAATTATCCAAAGAATGGGAAATAGATTACACCTCCTATTCCGGCGGAGTTTATTCTTCGGAATGGGTCTGGTCTAAAATGCTGCATATTTTACGGATCGATCATTCAATACGAAAAGAAGCCTACAGCTGGGTAGAACATTGCGATTGGATGCCTGCATTATTAACAGGTAAAACCAAGCCTGAAGAAATGAAGCGCAGTCGTTGTGCAGCTGGACATAAAGCAATGTGGAACGAGCAGTGGGGCGGTTTACCGTCTCCGGAATTTCTATCTGCAATAGATCCGTTGCTGGATACATTTAAAGGTCACCTTTACAACAAATGTTATACAAGCGATACGGTAGTAGGTTGTCTCACCGAAGAATGGGCTGAACGTTTAGGGTTATCAACTCAGGTGATAGTTTCAGTCGGAGCACTCGATTGCCATATGGGGGCTGTAGGTGCACAAATAACTGAAGGAGCATTTGTCCGCGTTATCGGTACTTCCACTTGCGATATAATGGTTTCTTCGTATAAAGAGATGGAGAATAAACTGATCGCAGGCATTTGTGGGCAAGTAGATGGCTCCGTATTGCCGGGAATGATTGGGTTAGAAGCCGGACAATCCGCTTTTGGAGATATTTATGCCTGGTTTAAAAAGATATTACTATGGCCTACGGTTAATTATTTAAAAAAAACAGATAAATTGAATGATGAAAAGATAGAGTCCTTGCTGCAGGATATCGCCGATACTTTATTGTTTGAACTTACATTAGAAGCAGAAAAAGTACCATTGAAAGAGAGCTCGCTTATTGCAGTCGATTGGTTGAATGGTAGAAGAACTCCCGTTGCTAATCAGGCTGTAAAAGGGACAATCTACGGTTTAACATTAGGAATTACTGCTCCTCAATTATTCCGGGCTTTAGTTGAAGCAACAGCATTTGGTTCAAAAGCCATTATCGATAGCTTTGTGGAGCAAGGTATAAAGATAGATTCAGTAATTGGTATAGGAGGTATATCAATAAAATCTCCGTTTGTTATGCAAACGCTTGCCAATGTACTAGGTATGCCTATTAAAGTCGCGAAAGCAGAACAAGCTTGCGCCTTAGGAGCAGCTATGTTTGCTACTGTATCTGCCGGTTTATATAGCACGGTAAAAGATGCACAAACAGCCTTAGGACAAGGCTTTGCTTTCGAATATATTCCAGATATGGAAAAACATGCTATCTATAACCATTTGTATGCCCGATATCTCAAAATAGGGGAATTTACAGAAAGTCTATTATAGAAAAGATGGATTGATTAGGCGGAGATTAAAAATGAATGAAATATCCATTGAGGAATCGTTTTTTCGGAGTGGAAAACGTGATAACAAATTATATAGCAGTATTTTTGCATATAAATAAAATGTATATGAAAAAAGTATCAATTAAAGACATTGCACAAAAGGCTGGCGTTTCAAATGCAACGGTATCTTTGGTATTGAGCGGTAAATCAAAGAATGGCAGAGTTGGCAAAGAAACAGCTGAAGAAATTCACCGTATTGCAAGGGAGTTAAACTATCAGCCTAATAACCTGGCAAGAAGTTTGCAGAGTGGACGTTCCCAAACTATCGGACTTTTGGTAGCAGATATATCGAACCCTTTCTTTGGTACATTAGCTTTTTATATACAAGAACAATTTGAAAAAAGCGGATATGCTGTAATTATCATGAATACGAACGAAAGTGATGTTCAGATGGGTAAAATGATAGGTATATTGAAAAACAGGCAAGTAGATGGCTATATCATTGTTCCGACTGAGCACGGCGAATCGTATGTAAAACAATTAGTGGATGCAAATATGCCATTAGTGTTAATCGACCGTTATTACCCGGCCATACAAACCTACAGTGTAATGTTAGATGGTTATCAGGCTTCTTTCAAAGCAACCCGTTTACTGATAGAAAAGGGCTGTAAACGGATAGGTCTGTTAGTCTATGACGGCACTCAATCGCATATGAGCGATCGTAAATATGGATATATAGATGCACTGAAACAAGTTGGTTTATACGACTCTGAACTAATTTGTGAAGTAAACTTCTCTAATTTCCAAGAAGATGTCTCCAAAGCCATTACAAATTTGATAGAGAAGAAAGTTGATGGTATATTTTTTGTAACTATCAGCATTTCTTTAGCTGGTATACGTGCTTTATTTAACCAGGGAATAAAAGTTCAGGAGGATATACAGGTAGTCTGCTTTGACAGAAGTGAGGTTTTTGATTTTCTGCCCCATCCGCTGCCATACATCCTGCAACCAATAGAAGCAATGGCACATAAAGCCGTCGAATTTTTGTTGGAACAAATAGAAACAGACGACTATGTTATACAAACCAGCAAATTTCCTCCGACATTAGTTAACAGAATGTGATTTTTCATGCATTTAAAGACTTGAAAAAACAAGATTGGGCTTCGTGTATCCCCAGATACGAAAGCCCAATCTTGTATGGTCTTAATATAGATATTTTCCCATATTATATAGGATTTTTATATGCTATACAGTTATCCAACTTAATTTTTTGTCATACACTAAGATAATAATTTAATTTACCAACTATACTAATGACATTTTGATAGTCGGCAGGAGCCACGTCATACAGGGCAGGAAAGAAGTATTCTTATCCGCAATAATGAATTTGTTAATTCTGTAAAGGCAGGAAATAGCTGGAATAATTACTTATATTTGCATATAGAAATACTATAATATATGATTGGAACCGAATTATTTAAGGAAGTATCGCCACTATCTCCCAAAGATTGTTTTATCGTTATCGAGCGTCTGAAATCGACATTTAATTTCCCCATTCACGTACACCCGGAATATGAATTAAACTTCATTGAACATGCCAAAGGCGCACAACGCATAGTAGGCGATTCCGTTGAAACGATTGGCGACGACGAGTTGGTTTTAGTAACGAACCCGAAACTGGAACACGCATGGGTAAACCACGAATGCAAATCACAAAATATACATGAGATCACCATCCAGTTCCACCGCTCGTCGCTACCGGAAGAAATGTTAGAGAGAAGCCAGTTCCAGAGCATCAAAGTGCTTTTCGAACGGGCACAGAAAGGAGTTGTATTCGGTACACAGGCGATCAACAAAGTCCGCCCTTTACTAAAGACTATCACTTGCGAAACGGACGGATTTTACTCGGTGATGAAGTTATTGATGATCCTGCATGAGCTCTCTATTTCAGAAGACATACGGGAACTGGCCAGCCACTCGTTCATCCGCCAGGAAAAACCACACGAAGAAGACCCGCGTATCAACAAGATCCTCGACTACCTGAATAAGAATTACGATCAACAGGTACGCCTGTCGGACGTGGCCGACCTGATCAACATGAGCGAACCCTCCTTTTGCCGGTATATCAAGCAGCGAACATCCAAAAGCTTCGTGGATTTCCTGACGGACATCCGCCTGGGGTTTGCCATACGTGCCCTGATCGACTCGTCGCAATCGGTGGCCGAGATAGGATATGCCTGTGGCTTTAACAACCTGTCGAACTTCAACCGGATATTTAAGAAGAAAAAAGGTATGCCGCCTACTGAGTTCAGGGAGAATTACAGAAAAAAGAAGGTAATTGTTTAGTTCAGCCCTGATAAAATAACTAATTTCGCGCAGCTAAATAAATTAACAGAAAAGACACATACCATGAAAAAGGGTTTATTTACAGCACTTGCGCTGTTACTGATCGTTTTCAGTTTTTCCTCTTGCCAAAAGACTGAGACTATCAAAGTTTTGCAATTTAATATCTGGCAGGAAGGCAGCGTAGTGGAGAATGGATTCAATGCCGTTGCCGACGAGATTGTCCGCAGCGATGCCGATTTCGTCACATTAAGCGAAGTACGCAACTATCACAATACCCGTTTTTGCGACCGTATCGTTGAAGCGTTGAAAGAACGCGGACAAACCTATTATTCTTTCTATACCGAAGACTCCGGTTTGTTAAGCCGCTATCCGATCACCGACAGCAGCACTGTTTATCCCCTGAACGATGACAGAGGAAGCATCTACCGCCTGGTGGCAAAAAAAGGGAACCAGGAGTTTGCCGTATACACCGCGCACCTGGACTACCGCAACTGTGCCTATTATGATGCCCGCGGATATGACGGGAATAACTGGGAGAAAATAGAACCGGTTAACGACCTCGACTCTATCCTGGTGCTGAACCGTGCTTCTGTGAGAGACGACGCCATCGCCCGTTTCGTCAGCACTGCTGAAAAAGACAAGGCTGCCGGCCGTATCGTCATTCTGGGCGGCGACTTCAACGAACCTTCCCACCTGGACTGGACGGAAGCGACCAAAGACATGCGCGATCATTACGGCCTGGTTGTTCCCTGGGACGTTTCCGTCATACTGGAAAAAGCAGGATATAAGGACGCATACCGTGAAAAGTACCCCGACCCTGTTACCCATCCGGGATTTACCTGTCCGGCAGACTGTCCCGATATCGACCTGAAAAAACTGGTTTGGTCGCCCGAAGCCGACGACCGCGACCGTATCGACTTCATCATGTATTCACCGTTCGAAGGCCTTACCCTGACCGATATGATCATTGTCGGCCCCAAAGGTGATATCCTGCGCGGCGAACGGGTTACAGAAAAGACAGCCGACCCGATCATCGCCCCCCTGGGAACCTGGCCTACCGACCATAAGGCCGTACTGGCAACATTCCAGCTCACAAAATAATCACTGAATAATGAAAGACACACACAAATACGGCGGTTTTGCCTTACTTCCGGCAGGGATAGCCTGTTTCATCTTTTTCCTTTACATCTGTCCCTACCATCTGCTTCACAAAGAGCAGACTACACTCTTTGTCTACACAACAGAGGCTTTATCCTCCTACCTGGATAAGCCCGCCGTATTATCGTGTCTTGCCGGGGAATTCCTGACGCAGTTTTTCCTGACTCCCGTAATGGCATCAGCCCTGATGGGAACTGTTATGCTTTTACTGGGACTGACTTTTTATGCAGTGTTGCGCAAATGGATGAACGGCTGGCTGGCCGGCGTTCCTGCCATTCTCATAATGGGGTGGGAAGTTTTGCGCTCCTGCGGTTTGCTTTACCCGCTGTCCTCTACCCTTTCACTGATTGGCGGCGGTTGTTTATTCCTGCTCTACGACCTGATAAAGAACAGATACCTGCGTATCGGTTTCGGATTTATCGGGATAATTGCAGGTTACTGGCTGTTCGGGTACGGAGCGTTTATCTTTGTATTGCTCCTGTTTATATCTTCCCTTATCAGCAAAAAAGATATTATATGGGCCGGTTTGATGATACTGGGAGCGATAGCCCTGCCCGGGGTGTTCAGTAAAACTTA
>ULWH01011369.1_pt1 | contig 45518 bp, 57 predicted proteins | sample 1960201 | NCBI WGS metagenome assembly ULWH01 (sample SAMEA4835808, study PRJEB28245) | human gut metagenome | biome: gut microbiome; material: fecal sample | place: Denmark | collected 2008
TTATGTCAATAAAGTTTTCCCCATAGGCAGGAACATCAAAATCTACAACATAGGGATTGTCAAAAGAATAACCCTCATAAGGATAAATCTTTTTAGTCCATCGTCCTTCTGCTCCCCAATCTTCATTAAGCAAACCCACATACATAGACGTATAAGCATCGCTTTCTCCTTCTATGTATGCTGATATTCTTACACGCTGATACATAACGTTGTTTTTTATATGTATTCTTTCGGTAGTCTCCAATCTACCTTCGGACAAAGGACTAGACCTGTAACCGTTTTTGACAGCCCAATTATATTCACCTGTGTACGATAATACTATTGGCTTAAAAACTCCGTTATCATCCGGTATCATCATTGCTCTACGTATTCTATAATTTCCTGACTTCGTGTAAGCGGTAGTAGCTATACTTGAAGCACCAATTCTTGCACCCCAAGCCTGCGTAGCATTAACCTGTGTTGAAAGCCAATAAATGCCAGTATCATTAAATCCTGAAAGACCGAATTTGTTTGCTATATTTGTAATGTTATTTTTTAAAAGATTAGATTGATTAGCATACCCCCCTGACATCAACATAGCAGGAGAACCATTAGGAAAAGGAGTATTTATACAATGACCAGCAGCAGTAGCATATCCCCCTTTTGCTGCATATATGGCAAAAGTATTTTCAAGACCTTTGTAATCACCTACTACACCAGAACTTGATGTAGCCGTGGTAACACCCTCAACTAAACCGGAACCAGCGGATGCCGTCCACGGCAAAGCATTTACAAAATCTTCATCTGCAATTATAAATTTGGTTGAAGATGTACGGGCAACAATAATACCTATTTTACTAGCTTCTAGTTCTTCATTAGAAGAATCCCAATATCCATATAATGCCACACCATATAGTTTATTTCTATACCATATAGCCAAATAAACTGCACCAGCAGGAACTTCATTTGCCAAGTACCATAAATGAGGCAATTGTTCGCTCTTAAACAACATTGATCGTCTTCTACCCATTATTCTATATTGTTACTGTAATCAAACGGTTCTGAAATTCTAGCAATATATCGCCAGTTAGCCCACAAAATATTAATTTCACAGGCATAGTTTTGTTTAAGTTCCGGGTAATCCCCAATAACTAGTAACTTTGAATTATCAACAGTAGCAGTACTATCCAACTTCAAAGTAAATGTTTTATTGGCTGAACTGATATTTCGCACCATAGCAGTAGTAACGCTGTTTTGAAGCGGACTAAATACTTCTGCCATAAGTTTTATTTCGACAGATGCCGGACTAGCACCGGATAAATACACTTCGGTATATCCACCTCTGCAAGAAATTACATAATCATCACCAAGCCAATAATGCTGACCGCCTATTAATACCCCACGTACCAGAGAGCTTATCCATCCTTCGTTAGTTCTACCTATAATATCAACAAGATAATTTGTTATGCCTAAATTATTACCTGTGTCATGGGTTACTACGAAAGTCATATAATAATGAACAGTAGTTCCGTCTACATATTTTTTTAAACTAGTAGCTTGTACATAACCCCATTTTTCCTGTGTAGCTAATCTTAGCCAAGAAAAAACGGGTGTATCATTTTCTAGTGCCCGGTCAAAATCTGCCATTGTTAAGCCATTGATAAAGGTTGCAAATTCTTCCGGTGAATTTGTAGCAACAATACTTTTATATTTTGTGATGTCACCAATAACAAGGACATTGTTATTGGAATTTCCCCATTCGGCTACACCCGGAGCAGTGTTTGTTAAAACCTGTCCCACTTCCCCACCTATTGGAATGAAATTGTACCCTTCTCCGGTTGGAAGAATATATTTATTTGCACCTTCCTCAATACCATCTAACTTTGTCCCTTCTGCATCTGTCATAAGACGTTTGCTTGTCTCTTTCAAAATGTACCGGGCATTAGCCTCATCTTTAGTGTAATAATTGGATAGATCGACTGCTGTAGTGCCAATAAGTTCGTATTTGCTTTGATCGGCAATCCAGATATATTCATTATGTGCATCTGTTTGGGTATTCGTTTTAGGGATAAGGTAAATAACTCCCTTCTTCCCAGTCTCCGGTAACGCAGAAACCACCTGAATATCAAATTGGACAATACCTGCAATCTGTTCGTTGGTATATGTTTTTGCCAACTGTAGATTTCGTCCTATCTCTTCCCTCAACTCAGCTTCGTTAAAAGGAATATACTCAACAAAAGAACCTTCTGTACTTCCACCAGAAGAAGGAACAAAAAGATACTGTTTTCCTCTTATTAAATCAGAACCATTTACAGAGACATTCCCGGAACCCTTACCAGGCAATCCCGTATCCCCTCTAGGAATAGTCAATTTTAATAAGTATTTCGGATTTCCTTCTGGGGTTTGTCCGACCGGAGTAAAGACAGCAGAAGCCTCAGAACCTGCCGCACCTGTCACTATCTCACTAAATTCAAGAATCGGATTTTTACCAGCATCACCTTGCGGTAGAACCAAATCTATTTTATACTTTGGATTACCTAATGGATCATCACCGTTAGGAATAATAGACACAGACGGTTCCAGTCCTTTAGATACACTTCCGGCTTCCATTACCGGGGTTTTTCCGTCATTTCCTTTATCCCCTTTACTTCCTCGTGGTATAGTCAGAGATAGTTTATACTTTGGTTGTCCATCTTCTGTAGTTCCGTTCTCCTTAAAACTTGCCGTTGCATCTGTATCCGGTTCTCCTGTTGAAATTCCTTCAAATTCAAGAATCGGGTTTTTACCTGAATCCCCTTTAGGCAGGACAAGACTTATTTTATAAATAGGATTACCGGATGGGTCTGTTCCCGACAGCGTAATAGAGGCATCGGCTTCCAACCCGGAAGAAATAGCCCCCACTTCAAATAAAGGGGTTTTACCGTCCGTCCCCATTAAAGATGCAGCTTCTAAGGTTACAAGTTCTCCACTGAGTATTCCCGGAAGAAGATTAACGCCAATCGGGGATTTTACAACCCTGAGATCGGTAGCCATATTCGAACTTCCTTGCAACGCATTCGTTACCCGCTGAACTAAACTATCAAATTCTTCCTGTGTCATAGTCGTTTAATCCAATGATATTTTTTCCGTTTTTCTAAATAAGAGCAGTCATACTGATATGTATAAGCCTCTCTTTCAAATGAGATATTTTCGTAAGCATTCCGACCATAACGAAAAAGTTTAACCAACCACTCCACCAGATACCAGAGATAAAAAAAGACATAAAACATTTCTTTCATCTGAACCGTATGAATGGCTTCATGATTCTGTATTCGTCGGATAAGAGGCTTGTACTCTTTCCGGGCAAAAACTACTCCGAAAAGATTAATTGCAGTAAACCCCTTAACAGGCAATATGTTATTGTACACTATTTTCATTTTTACCAGATAAAATAGTTTCAACATCATTTAACATCGCGGATATCGCAGCTTTTTTTTCTTCCAAGTTCAACACTTTGTAATCATTCATATCAAGTAATAGCCGATTGGAAGCCCCCATATAATCAGTGCAAGCAACTTTATTTCCATTCTTAGATGTTTCGATCCGAATGTTTATTATAGGTTGTCCTACATCTTGTGAATAGGTGTACGTATTTATTACACCTTCACAAACCAGTGTTGTTGCTATCTGATTGATTTTATTCGATACAATTTCCATAATGTTATTTTTTTGATGCACCGTTTTCCAATAAATTCACAACCTGAGCATAAGCCCCGGCAATAAGAGATTCTGCAACTAATTTTTTTATCAAGGTGGCTTCCTCCGTTGTTATCTCTATCGCTCCCTTTGCATTGTAAATGCGCTGAGATAAATTGAATGAAGCCATTTTTTCATCCACATCTTTACATTCTTTGCCAACAAAGAGTATAGAGGCTACCATACGATAAATCATTTGGGTTTTAACCTTATCTTTTACGACATCTTTTACTACACCGTTTACTTCTTCACGTACAACTTCCTGATACGTTTCAGTTACGTCTTTTCCATCGAAATTCTTAAACGCTACATTAAAATTTACTTTCATGATGTTCTAATTTTTAAAGTATTCCCATCTCTATATACAGCACCTACCATGCTTCCAGAAGTCGGGAATCTGTTTATGTTAAAAGTCATATAATTATTTCCATATATACATCCCAGTCCGTCCGGGCTGGAAAACAGTATTTCTGTAGGACTTACAGATACTTCACCAAAAGCAGTTCCAGAACTTGTTTTTCTTGTCATTTTTAATGATGGATAATAGTATGTATCGCTTTCTACAAAATACCCTAAGTTTAGTATTTCTACCTGTCCACGAAACATTCTGAATCGTCCGTCACCGGATAACAAACACCTATTTCCTGTTTTTGAGCCACATTCAAATTCACCTTCTGCTTTTAAAGAGCCATCATGACGAAGTATGGTTTTTACATTTCCTGCTTTAGCCTGACTGTAAGTACCACCTGCCCACAACATGATATTATCTGTATTGGCAGATATTCCCCCTTGTTCAGTCCATACCCCATCAGATAACAGTCCGAGTTTTATACGAGTAGTAAGCTGTAAACCACCTGAAATTGTAGTCCCGTTCAATGCAGCAACCAAATCCGAATCAGTTGAATAAATAGAATCCGAAGGATGTGGTGTCCAATCTGTTGCATACTCGCCTTCTTCCAATTTTATTTGAGATACAACAATGACACTGGTGGTTTGAGAATATAAACGCAAATACTTTGCATCAATATCCTTTCCCTGGAATGTAAATGTTTTGGTAGAATTTCCCTCGACAAAAGACAATCTCGTTGATATTTCTGTGCCGATAGAGATAGTTATATCCTGACTAATATGTGTGTACAAACTGATTCTAAGAGTATATTTCCTGCCTGAGAATAATCTTGTACCAGCTAGGCTATTATTTATTAAAGCCCCAGTTCCCGCATTGATAACCATGATTCCATTATCCTGAATAGACAAATACGAAAAATCACCTTCTGTAGACCAGTAGGTTGTTTTTGTCATCTGTCCCGAATTACGGATCATATTCAGATTATAAGCCTGGAAATCGACTTTATTAGCCAATATCTTTGTTCCTTCTGCTGTTTGGTTAATCATATTGACAATGGATGTCCCCGTATAATCTGTCGAAGCAACCCATAACCTGTTTCCACTACTTTCAGTAATAAAGCCAGCTTCATTTAGGCTTCTTATTCCATTTTCATTTATTGATACACGAGAAACAAGCCCGGATATCCAACTGGCATTTACACTAAATTTGGCAGACTGCTGATCCACAACACGTGCAAGACTATCAAATTGTGTTTTGTTAGCCCATAAAGTATTGCCTTCTGGTGTAGTGATAAAACCTGCTTCTTCTAATATCTCAGTTCGTCCCTCAACAGTAGTAACCCGACTAACAAGCCCGGATATCCAGTCCGCTGTTACTGAGAATTTTGATTCTGCTGTGATGATACTATTTTCGTTCGTTGTTACACGTTTTGCTAACAGATCAATGGATTGATCCGTTTGTTCAAACTTGGTTTCAAATTCATTTCTAATTGCTGCAATCCTATCTGAAATAACCGTAAGGCTTTTTATGTATATGTCACCGGAGTAAGTGCAGGAGAAATCCCCAGTACCATCCCATTCTGCTGTTATTGTTTCTTCCTGATAGTCTGTTGTGGCTGTTACCAGGGTTGACTTATAAAGTTCTTTCCCGGAGAATCCATAGGTCAATGTTCCGGCTGTTATAGCCTTGTATCGGATACGCATCACGTATGTACCAGATTCCCGGCTTTGCAGGTTTCCATTAACCTGTGTGATACCGCTTTTATACATACGCAGAACGTGGGATGCACTGTCTCGGATCAGCTCAACTGAACTCTTTTTATCAGAAAAGAAAGCCGCATTAAACCACAGCCACCCATTTGTTGCAGAGAATAAATTGATATCCTGAGTATAGTCCCATTTATCCAGTCCTGCTGTCCAAGTCGGATTGGATAGGATATTGTTTCCGTTATCGTTGATCGCGTCCCTGATAGATGATATTTCACTTTCTAACTTCCCGTTTATAATCTGGAATGATTGGTAAATTGTTGTTCCATCTTCCAGGTAGATATCACATTCTTCGAAGATACCGCCCTTGATGTAAATACCATGATGATAACCCAACTGTCCTAAATTACCTCTATACTTTGATGTTATCCCGGATACGTTACCAATACGAACCTTTGTTTTATCAGTCATATCAGGGGAATTCAGACCATCTAATACGTCTATATAAGGCGCGTTTGTATCCGATGTTGCTAAATAGATTACACCCTGTCGGTTTGGATCGGTATCGTGACCAGCACGAAATACCGTATCACCAGCCATCGGTACGGAATAGCCATCTAAAAGAGGCTTTCTAAGATCGAAATAATCTTCTGTAACTCCTAATACCTCTCCATAATAATAATGGGATGATAGACCTGAGAACTGCTGACAACGAATAAGATCGTCACCTCGTATATTCATGTACATCATTCCTTCGATTTTATCAATCTTACAACGGTAACGATCCGAAAGTTCTTGAACAGATTCAATCTTATTGAAATCGGAAATAAAACGATTGCCATTCAGTCCCAGCGTCTCATTTACGACCATTGTGTTAACACGGAACTCTTTACGGGCAAGGAGATAATCAAATTCCCCAGACGCTTTTTGCATATCCAGTATAGTACCGTAACCCATCATGCCAGAAGCAGATGAAGGAGAACCGGACATTTTGCCGATATAAACGTTATCCCGAACTTTTAATTCATTAAACCATCCTACACCTTCATTATTGACGTTCCATCCGTTTCCCCATTCGTAACCTTCTGCAAATAATGTGGAACCAATATTTTTATCAAATGTGATTGAACCTTGTGCCCGGTCATCATGTAAACGGCTTAGTAACCTTGCATTTGTAGCTTTTGCAGAATAGGCGTTAAAATCCGTTGGTGGTGTATCATCAAACTGCTTTATGAGATAAATAGAGCCACTCCCGCCCGTGGTGGTAATACCTGACACTTGCAACTCTTTAATATTATTCTCTATTTCTGAAAGTCGGGAATAAACAGCATTATCACCTATGGTATAAATTGCTTCATAAGGATTTAGTAGATTTTTTTCAAATCCCTGTACACGTGAAGATCGTTTTCCACCTTCAAATTGTTCATGTACAAGCCTTACTCTTTGTCCAATTTCTAAATCCATTTCATTATCATGGAAATGCTTAATTATCGTTGGACATTCAAATACAGATTTGTCTTTTAATAATCCTTTTTGATACTCTATTGCCTTTTCATATAGTTCAATTTCTGCTTCTGGCACATACTGATTACCCACAAGATCAATATTGAATCCATATAAAATGTATTTATTCCCATTTTCAGGATACATTAATTCATTAGGCAGAAGTGAACCATGTTTATCATTTCGGTATATTTCAAATACTTGTGCATTCGGATCATCTTCTGGAATATTGTCAGGATTAAATTTTACAGCAAAATCAAGCCCATTCAAATATCCAGATTGAAATATAATCCTCAACTCAACATCAGGAAGAAGGTATTCTTCTTTGAATTTCAAACTTTCATCTTTGTATCTGTATGCTTTCCACTGTGTTACTTCACCTGTGTCTTTATTTGTATCCGTATATTCCACAGTATGCACATCAGATATTTCACCTATACGTTTTGGGAAAATATCATCAAATATTTTTGTCCCTTCTGTAACTTCTTCCGGCAACATTTCAGGATATGCATCTATCACATCACCATATTCTGCTGGTATCCGTAATCTTTTTTGATAGATTGCATCAACTGCTTCACCTGGGGATGTCTCCCTGTAATTTGCAGGAAGATTTTTTGTAGAACCAAGAGCCAATATTCGGGTAAATGGTTTTTCCCCTTCTCCCTTTTCACGACTCATTTTAGTAATGGAAACATCTGTTTCGAAAGGAATTTCTGAACCAAATGAAACCTTTTTTACAAGGTGAAGTGTGTAACCTGTCAGATACCATTCTGCATTATGTTCCTTTGCTGTCTGGGTTAGCCCATCAAACACTTTTGTTTTATCAAATTGTAGAAGCTTGGTTTCTGTAGGTTCAATTGTTCCGACATTATATCTATTTGTCCCAAAATAACGGTTAATGTTGTCTACAGCTAATTGAAAAATCGTTGCTGGATTTGTGGTTATACTCCAAGTGGCTTCTTTCAAATTCTGATTGAGATAGTAAAATTCGATATCCTGAAAGAACATTTCTTTCGCTTCAAACAACAGGGTATATTTATACTTTCTTTTGTTTTCTTGAATAGGCGTATAATCTTCCCTTAGTGTGTATTTCTCTCCTTTAAACTCAATATAATCAGACCTTTTAAAAGCAGCGTATTTATTCAATTCAAAAGAGATTTGAATATAATGTTCATCCATCAGAAGATGTTTATTGACATCATCTTTTCCAATGGAATAAAGTGCTTTAATATTCTTATCCTTGTCTCTGATCTGGATAAGCTTATCTTCCGGTGTGTAATCTGTTAATCCTAGCTTAATCATTATCCCCTGTCTTTTGGATTTAATTCTCTAACTGTTACTATTAGTTTTCCCGTTTTGGGGATGATCGTATTTAATGGCATGTAGCTTTTTCTTCTTAGTTTAAAGTTTTTCTTCAAAGGAATGACACGAAGTGAAAAATTACCATCTCCTTCGTTGTTGTCAATCTCATCTTGTAGTGCATCATATTTTTGAAGATAATCAGCCAATGAATTACCTTCGATTAAAAATGTAAGTTCTATTTCCATAGCTTCCGGCTGTGGATTGTCACTAAATACTTGTACTCCTGGATGGCTTATCATATTATTCTCAGCCCCTTCCTTGCGATCAGGACGGCAGATCAAGTTTTCAAACGATGAACCAATAAGTGATGCACCATAAGTTGTGTATATATCTTTGCCGTTAATAAATGCTATTCCAGTGTTGTTCATACTACAGCCTTTTTATTTATTAGCATTATCTTTGTCTTTTGGGGGTAAAATCTATTTGGGGGCTAAACCTTTTGTGTTTTTACTTATTGCTGAAATATCACCTTTAATCTCCTGTAAGGACGTTATACCTTCATTAATTTCTTCGCTAATACGGTACGACTTCATCTGCATTTGTTGCATTTCATAGAATATTGCGGTATGCTTTTTTAATTCATCACCAATAATGATTGATTGTGTCAGGTATTTTGTATAATCAAAATTTATTCCGCTCATCATTGATTTTATAGCAAGAATAGATTCGTATACGCCTGTAATACGTCCAAGAATTGCGCCACCAGTATCTTGATCCATTGATACGGAATAACCTTTGGATGAACTTTGTGTGTGTTTATCGTTCTCAGATTGCCAAAGATTCATTCCGTATTTTTCAGCTTCTTTTTGCCAATTTTCCATGAAGCCTTGCGCTAACTCCATTTGTGAACCGATGTTTTGATAGAAATTTCCTACCAACCCCATTGCTTCACGTGCAACTTCATCAGGTTCTTTTCCACTTCCATATACTGTTTCCAATTGATTTTGTAAATCCTGAAATCTTTTAGCAAAAAATAGTTCATAGGCTATTTGCTTCCCTAATTCTTCTATCACCTTTGCCCCGGCTTTTCCAAATTCTTCCCATGCATTAACACCTCTATCTTTGATGGCATTTTCTAAGGATGTCATCATATCATCACCTAGCGCACCGAATGTATTTTGTAAATAGTTTCTTAGTTCTTCTTGGGCTGCTTCGGCATGTTCCTGTAGATCAATAAGGTTTTGAATATAGTTCCTTGTTTCATCACTCATTTTCCGGGTATCAAGTATGACGTTTGCCATATCAATATCCAGTTTCCCATCCTTGATTAAATTCTTGTATTCTGGAATGTCAAGGATATTACTATACAAATCTTTACCTTTACCCCAGCCAAATAATCCGGTTTTCTTATGTCCAGTAACTATCTGTTGTTTTCCTAATTCAGCAATCCCTTTATTGTAGTTTTCAACTTGTTTTCGGTAATCATTTAATTGTATGCCGAAATATGCACCCATAAAACCACCAGATGAAGCCCCTTTTTCAAGGTATTGCTCATAGGCTTTATCCGGCTTAAAACTACCCTGCAAATCCTTTTGTAGTTGTTCTATGCTATCCCGATAATTGTTTATGGCATTGGCTGCACGTGTGATTTGCTTTTCTCCAAATATGCTTACGGCTTCTTTTAGCAAAAGGTTTTGTTCCAGAAGAAGAAGGTTATAGGCTCGTTGTGATGCAAGCCGGGCATCTTCGATTTCTTTCAATGCTTTTTGGTGTCGGGCGGCTGCTTCTGATGCTTTGCTGAAAAGCTTCATCCCTTCACCGATCACAGCCATAGCACCACCAACGATGCCACCAGTAGCAAAACCTTGTGCAATGTTTCCAACGGCACTTAACGCCTCATCAAGTCCCTCATCCATTCCACCGAACATTGATTGTAGATCAGATGTAATATTTGCCACTAGTCCGGCTTTTTGAGATATGGAACTTAACAGGCTGGTTGTTTTTTCTTCTGCATCTTCTGCTAATTCACCTGCATCTTTTGACGAATCGCCAACTGCTATAAATCCTTTCTTTATTCGATCAAATATGGCTTTATCCGCTAATGCTTTAAGGCTTTTGGCAGGTTTTGCAGTATCCAATTTTTTAAGTGATTCCTGATATAGTTTAATTTGGTTTTTGGCATCTTCATTACCGGCATCAGCCAATTCTTGCAGGGCTTCAATTCGTAACTGTAGGTACTTTCGTGTAGTTTCAAGTTTCTTTTCTTCTACAAGTTCTGTCATACCGATGGATTCAAGCCCGGCAGTACGCTCATTTTCTAATTGCTCACTGAAATCCAGCTTTTGAATTCGGTCGTCGGTGGTGGCTTCCAGTTTTTCCCTTTTCCGATTTGATTCGACTAAATCAATCCATTCTTTATTTGTTTCATGTTTTTTTCGCTCTGCATCATAATATGCATCCAATTCTGCAAGTTTTCGTTCCAAATCGGACGCAAACATTACTTCCTGTTCACGAAGCATAAGGGATAAATCCTTGTTGATATCGAGCAGCCCTTTTTTTTGTGCTGCTTGTGCTGCTTCTGTCATTAACATTACCTTATTGGCAATATCAGATGGTCGCAAACCTTCCGGCAGAATATTCTGAAGTTCATCGGACTTTTTATTCTTATAATCGGCTTCAAACCCTTTAGCTGTGCCGTGCTCACTCTCATATTTGATTTTAAGGTATTCTTGTTGCTGTTTTAGGAGATCGTTTTCTTTTTCGGCTATCTCTAGCTTTTCTTTTTCAAGGTTCAACAACGTTTGTTTTGTTCGCTTTTCAAAACTATCATCCAGCAGATCAATAGTCTTTTGTTGTAAATCCAAATCAAACTTCTGCTTATCTATTTGGCGTTTCCGATCTTCTTCATCAAGTTTTCTCAATGCTTCCAGACGTTTTTCAGCAGCACGAAGGGCTTTATCATCTGGATCATCACCTGTGGTAGTTGGTGTGGTGGATTTATTTTCGTGTTTCTCTACATAATTCAACGCATCAACCATTTCTTTTTCGGCATCAGCTATTACTTTTCTAAGCTGAACCGTTTCTTCCATTTCTCTTGATATTTCATCAAAGCCAATGTGTCCAAATACGGCTTCATCATTTTTTCGATAAGCATCTAAATACTTTTGGTTAAAGGCTGATTCACCACCGCTTTTTCTGTATATTTTTTTCAGATTATCTTCTGCTTTTACCTTTTCTTCTGAATAATAATCAACTTTTGCTTGTGCTTCCAATAGCTTAATTCGTTCAGCTATTTTTGCATTTATATCACCATTTATTTTTAGGCTATCTTTATCTATGCTATAGTTTGTCTCTAATTTTTTATTGATTATATCTATAGCTGTTTTCCGATCTTCATAAGATGCATTTATGTTATTAGTCATCTTTTGAAGTTCTTTCAATTGTGTTATTTCTTTAGTATTCGATAAGTCCTTTGCTCCTGTTTTATACTCGGAAAATATATTTTTAATCCTTTTAGCCTCATCATATATATTCTTGAAATGCCCTACAACGGCAATAATAGCAGAAACAATAATGGCAGGGGCAAATGTATTCCACATGGTTTTTAATGCAGTACCAATTTTCTTTGCAGTACCTATAACCATTGCACCAATCGTTCCGAATTTTCCATAGGCTTTTACATTTGCAGCTGCTTCGTGTGCTGCCACACGATCAGCTATAGCCATTCTTGCGGCGGATGCTTTACCTTGTACTTGTAGTTTGGTTTCTTCTATCCTTCTGGCTAAGGCAATTTGTTTTTGAGCATTAGCTTGTGCATGTTGCAATTCCAAATCAGATAACCTTTTCTTAGCTGCAACGTAATCTTGTACAGCAAGCCTCATCTTCCTACTTGTTAGTTCTTCATTTGCTATTATTTGCTTGCCTGTGGTTGCATATCCCCTATATATTTTTGCTAACCCATTAGTAACAACAAAACCGATGGCAGCAACTATTCCGATAATAATATTTTGAATATTTTTACTTGCCGCTTCCAGAAGTGAAGTCAATCCATCAATAAGGGCTTTGTATTTATTCTGGAACCCGGAAGCATTAACTATATCACCGAAAGTATTACTTAACCTGTTTAATGAAGATTCCAAATTATCAGTATCCACATTCGGGATCATTTCATTCAGAGCATCTGCAAACTTTGGAAGTACATCGGCACTCATAACTTTACCTTTCCCTATGAGTTTTTCCATTTGTGAAATGGATACCCCAAGGGCTTTAGCCATAGCTTGAACCGCAATAGGTAACTTTTCACCCATTTGTTTGCGCAATTCTTCCATACTGATCTTTCCTTTACCCATCATCTGGGATAAGGCAAGGAATACACCGTCTGTTTGTTGTGCAGAAAGAGAAAAAGCTGCGGATGCCCTTGATAGGGATTCAAATATTTTCCGTTGCTGATCCATTGGCATATTGGCTTTGGTTGCCGATGCGGTAAAGCTGGCAAAGTTTCCGGTTAAGGTATTAACTTCCATTCCGTACTTTTTAGCTAGAGCATTAACAAAACGGAGATTATCAGCAAATCCCTTTGTCCCGTTTGATACATTTTTCAATGCAGTAAGCACCCGACTTGTTTCTCTTGCAACATCTTTGAATCTGGTTACTAACCCTGACAATCCTAGAGCACCAACACCAAGTGCTGCCGCAAAAGTGATTATTTGCATCTGGATGGACCGTAAAGAGTTCTTTACCGTATTTGTCCCCTTTTTGAAATTTTCAGTAAGAAGGTTGACTGCTATGCTGAATGATAATTTTTTTGCCATGTTTATAGTGTTTGTTTACCGGAATTCATAAATGCTTCAAAAACGGACATGCCTTTTTCCGTATCTTCTTTAGTTTTCTCTTTTTGTTCTTCGATTTCCCAACTGAAAGGATATAAATCTTGTGGGGACTTTATGTTTTTGGAAAGATGTGGCAACACTTGTATAAAAGTCCACAACCTGGATGATTCAAGGTTATGTCTTATTTTTTGATCGTATGCTTTTAGGTATATTGGTATATCAAACAATCCCATTTCATCAAGTGCAAAATGAACATCAAGTCCATTCATCACTAGCATAGGAACTAAATCTTTGATATAAACGGGATCGGAATTTTGGGATTCTTCGATTCCCTTTTTTGAAATAGGTTGAAATTGAGAATCAATAAGCATTTGTTTCTCAATTTTTTTAATCATTTCTTCAAGAGAAGCTTCTGTTAAATCCTTCTTGAATTCAGATAAAGAAACATCTGCCTCATCTGGCAACCTACACACATAAAAAAGGGATACAATATCATTTTCATCACTATAGTTCAGGGATGAAAATGGTTTTTGGTTCAATTGTTCCCATTTAATGATAGCCCTTATTGTTAATCTCATACATTAAACCTTTTATTTAATGCTATTATTTGAGATTTTTGGGGGTAAAAAAGAACCTATCCCATAATAGAATAGGTTCTTTCCTAAAGCTTGAAATAAATGTTTAGGTGGTTGGAGGTGGGGGACCCGGTACTAATGCTCCAATCCCTGATAAAGAAACACTACAATTGGCAATCCCGTTCACTTCCGATGTTAGATCAAGAGAAGTGATCATAACCTGCCCGGTGTAATACTTCTTTGTTTTGTCCAATTCAAATTTTCCACCTACATTGGTTTGTTCTGTCACCTTTGCTTCTCCAAAGAAGAATTCCAGTGTTTCATCATTAATCTGCTTGTCCAACAATGTATCATAACTAAGTTGACCTTCTTTCCGGGTAATTAGAGATTCACTTGTTATGGCATAGCTTTTTTGTCCAGGCGATGAACCTTTCCATCCCCCAGACATCATTTTGTTTGTAGTATCAACTTCTTCGGTGGTAGTGTTCATTGTTGCATTCGTACCGTATGCAATAGGGTTTTCCCCTACAAAAAGAAATAGCTGACCTCTAAATATATCAGCATTTGAATCATGTTTGATTGGTGTCATAATCTTCTTTTTTAGTTATTTAATATCAAATAATAAGACTTGTATATATTTATTATCTCCGAAATCTTCGGTGGAATCCACAAGCTTTACTTCCATGTTTAGATCAGGATGAACCCCTTCAAGGCTTTCATTAATTTGGTATGCTAATTCCTGTGACCTATCGTAATCATCAGAAATGGCAGTTACATATACCCGGCATGATTGTCCAGAAATCCCCATCTTGGTATAATCCTTTGAGTACTCATCCCGTTGGTATATGATAAAATCCCCTATTGTATCTTTAGGTGCTACAACTGGAAAAACCCGTTCACCAACCATATCTGATATTTCAGATTTAGCCAGTAAAGCAGTCCTTATTTTCGTTGTTATCTTAAATTTACTTTCTGCACTCATTGTCTGTTGTTTATCCGGTTGACAGCTTTTTCAATACCCATGTAAAGTTTATTCATTGCTTGTGGATAATCCTGTGATTCTGTATCAGTCCAAAAGGTATTACCAATTACACGCCCGATAGATTTACGTTTCCCTGTTTTTGTTGTATAAAACCTCTCATTTGTACCTCTATCAATCCAGTTTGCATGTGATCCACCGCCCTTACCTTGTTTGAATCCAATAAGCACACCGGGCTTACTCTTCTTTGGGCGGACGATAATACTTCTAAGCAAATTACCAGTAATACCACCACTTCCACTTTTCATTCTTTCTTTTAACCGACTTGCACCACCAGCCTTGAAGACATTTCCGGCTGCACTTAAACCAGCTTTAACTGCTTTATCCTTTTCAAAATCTTCAAGATTTCGAACCAGATAATTAACGGCTTCACGATCTATTTGCTTTATTTCAAAAAACTTACTCATTTACTTTGGAACATGTTATTAAATAGCTGTTATCACTTTGTGGATCAATCAGTATAACTTTATACATGTGATTCCCATATTTAATACGGATATTTTCATTTAGGAAGGAATATTTTCGAACTTGGAAAACTAATGTATTAGAAATAAATTCTTCATTAGCATTCACACCATCACCAACTAATGCAGAGATTTTTTTGCGGTTGGCTTTAATTTTATGCGTTTCCACATATTCCCTTTTTTCTGCACCACTTTCAGAAATCGTTTTTTTCAATTCCAGAATGTGAATGGTTTCTGTTAATAGTCCTGCCCTCATGTGTATTTTCTAAAAGGTTGAAGTAGAAAATGTAATGTATATGGCACTGGTTGCACATTAGCGTATGCTACGGCTTCACGGTTAGCATGAAGTGTGGCAGCAAAGATCAATATAGCAGATACCAAAGCAGAATCAAGTACGCCTTTATTATCGACAAATTCAGAAAGGGGTTGATTAATTTCCTTTTCTATTCTGCTTTCACTTGCATCGAGTAATAACCCTAGAAACTTTTCATCCTTAGCTTCCATATAGTCAATTTCAAGCTGTTTTTGCAAATCTTCTACTTTGGTATATTTAGCCATATCTTTCTGTAAATTATGTGGTTGGTTTATCCTTTAGCGTTCCAAATGCTTCCGATCTGAGGGTAAGCATATCATAATCCGAATTGAAAACGAAGTACACAAGGTTTTTCTTTGCACCTGTGTACGGATCGTATGTCATACGCATTTTGCCGAATTGACCAACCAATTCATAACTGAATACTCCAAAACCAAGGATTCCTTCACCGATGTATTCTGTCATAAATACGGGGAAACCATTAATTTTTCCGTTTTCGATTACCATCAAACCTGATCCGGTATCACGCGGTGTAGATTCCAGTTCTGCGTATTTTGTTGCAGAGCACACATAAGCCGGAGTGCCATCGAAAATTACACCAGTAGCCATTACTTTTCCTTTCAATGTAATAGCATCTTTCCATGCATTTCCTGTGGCATTGATTTTCGTTTTCGGATTCACAAAACAGCCATCAGAAGCTTTGGATGTGATTCTGGTAGGACTAAACATCCATTTGTTCAATACACGGGATACCGACATTGGTAATTGTGTTCTTACAATTTCCAATAAAGCCCCGTTGCTTTGGTCTATGGCACGGTTGGATACAGGAATGGAAATTGTTACGCGCTTAGGAGAAGGACTGATTTTGCCGATGTCTATTTTCGTGTCGTTTACCTCTACGTTTTCATCTTCAATTGTTGCTTCTACACCTGCAACAATAGGGAATTGCCATGCACCTACCATACCGTACTGCATCTTCATCCCTACTTTGCTAAGGATTAAACCCTTTTCAAGTGGCTGGATAATATCGCCTATGGTTAATGGAATGACGTTTGCAGCCGATGCCGTATCTTGAATATCCCGGTTGATGGGAATATCCATGTCCGTACCATTAACAAGGGAACGGCATTCTTCCGGCATTTCACATTTACCATGCATTGCAGCAATAGTTTGTGCAAAAGCGCGTTCTTGGGAAACTTCTTGCTGTGATACCGGATTGTGTTCAGAACGTTCCAAACGAAGTTGAAGGATTTCTTTTTCTTGCACAAGCGCATTCCTTTCTTCTACTTCTTCCGGGGTTAATGCTCTCTTTTCCGTTTCTATGGCTGTAGCCATTTCTTCAAAACGAAGATTAATTTCAGCGATACGTGACCGCCACTGTTTTTTTTCTTTTCTTGAATACATAATCTTGATTATTAATTGATAAGACTTCTTAAACTCTCGACTTCTTTTTTATAGGATTCATCTGGTAATTCTTCAAAATAAGAATCCAGACTACGAACATTTACATCAGTTCCGAAATATGCTGGATCAGTCACTAATGAAACATCAAACATTCGATCAAACTTCTGCACCTCACGAATTAGCAAACCGTCAGAACGTTTTGTATATGTTACATTGTCTTTTTCATTGGCGGTATAAGCAAATGAAGAACCGAAAATATCACGTCTTTTTACCTGTACTAATGCGTTGTTACCTTCTGTCGTTTCAGGTGCTTCAAAGCGGTATTTTACACCATAATCATCTATCGACAATTGTAATGTTCCTGAACCGTTAAAACTTCTGGCAAGCAAACGTGCTTTGTCATGTTCCATAAGTGCTTTTATATCCCAATTTTTAAAATCAGATTCACTAACAGCCGAACTCCTTATGATCTCTATAAAAAATCGTTTTCTTTGCGGATCAAACATTATGCGGCTTTCTTTATTAAATACAGTTGAATATCCTTCTATTGTTCGTTCATCAACTATTACAGGCATAGCCCTTTCTTCATAAAAACTTCTGATTTCCATACAAGACTTTTTATTTATTAGTATTATCATCTGTTTTTGGGGGTAAATTTTCTTTTTCCCCTTTTATTTTCATTGAATTTACCGGGGCTACGTTGCAGGAAATGAAAAGCTGATCCCCACCTTCTTTCGGTTGCTGGTTCTTTTTTGCTCTCCAATAGTTAGGGGTGTAAACACCGTTTTGAACTGTTTTTTCGATGTAATTTCCCATAGTTGCAAGATCGGTTTGATAGATTGGTTCAATGTCGAATTCAATCTTCATCTTAGAAAAAAGATTTTTTCCTACCAGCTTTGCAGTAAATGAAGTTTCAATTTTCCTTAGTTTAGGCATCAGGGTATCACTTAGGAAAGAAACATTACTCATTTCCGATGCTTTATAATTCTGGCTTTGTCCGGCAAATACTTTATCTGGGTGTACACCGAAAAATCTACAAATTTCTAACACACCAAACTTTCTTGTATCTAGCAATTGCAAATCCGTTGGTGAAATAGATATTTGGTTGAATTTTGATTGTCCGGGAATATGGAAGATGTTCTTTCCACTATTTATTTCAGCCTCAACCCGATCCGTTATAGCTTTCAACTGATTGTCTTGTAATTCGCCAAAGCCACGAACCCCGGCATCGCCATCACCGGAAATAAACCCCTTCATTGTATTACCTGGTTTGAAAGAATCCGATGTTCTTTCATCGGCATTGGCTGATATATTCAAGCATTTGGCTGCATAGGCGATTGTACTTACCCCGGTATAACCACCATCCAGAGTTATGTTACGCAAATGAATTATTTCATCTGCATCAAACACATCAAATACGGCATTGGTGAAGTCATTGACGGTATATAAGTTTTGTTCTTTGTCGTATGTCGTAGTGTGGGGTGATAGTAAAACTAAACTATCTATTTCACCAAACTTATACCTGGGTAAAATATAAGCATTGCCATCCATCACCATTTGGATAATGGCATTTTGAATAAGTTCGTATGAAGTTTGCCTTTCATTTGATTGGCAGGTTAGTAGGTACGCAAGTGTCCCAGTATCTTTTACTTCAAAAACACCGTTCCTTTTTACTTTAAGTTCCAATGGCAAGGATGCAATTGTACTTGAAAGTATATCTACACATCGGTAAACTGTGGCTATTTTCATTGCCAAAGTAGGACTTGCACCGGAAACAAGTTGTTCAAATTCCCATGTTGTAACATTTGCATCAGGTGCATTTACCAAATCAAAATAACCTCTTTGTTTGGGTTCTTCTTTATCTCTTTTCCAAAATTTCCAGTTCATCTTACATAATTATTAAATAGGTGAAAAGTCATTAAATTTGTTATTGTTGCATCAATCTTTTCATTTGCACTTCGTTTGATTGGTTTCTTGTTCCCCAGCCTATCCTCATCCATCATTGCATTTCCAAAGCAGTACCAAACGATAGGATTTTGGTTGAATGATATTTTTCCAGTTTTTGCAGCCAGTTCGAAAGATTCTACAGGTGAAGTGAATGTTCCATAAGTCTGCTTGACTGGCTGGATCACGTTCTTTGCCCCGGCAGCAGAAAGAATATTGACGAATTCAATAGATTTGTAGGGATCATAACCAATGCCCAAAATCAAAAGCCTTTCGTTTCTTTTTAGAATGTCATTGGTAATATGCCTGTAGTCTATCACATTGCCCGGCAAAACTTTCAGATGTCCATCCTTTTGCCATTTTTTGTATAGTTCTTTGTTTGGATGCACTTCAAGTGTTGCTTCTGGCAAGTAGAAATCATTATGAGAATGGAATGTTCTTGTATCAGAATTGTAGATATTATAGGTGACAGTTGAAAAATCATCGAAAACGGATAAATCCACTGCAACCATGCATTCATACCGTTTATCCAAATTATCTATATTGATATTTTTAGCCAGTGCTGATATTTCATCTTGGGTGAACCAAACTTTAGCTGTGTTTTGTGTGAATATATTTAGCAGCTTTGTTCTGAAAGTCAGCATTCCATCACTTGTTAGTAGTGCTTTCTTATATTCTTCTTCATAATAGTCTAACTCGACTGTTATTCCCCAATGTGGCTGCACCTTTCTCCATGTTGCAGGATCATCTTCTGCATCATCCACATCTGGTTCAAATATGTGTGCAAAAACAGAATCGTTTTCAAGCATTCCGGTCAAAATTCCTTTATATGAATTTAGTAACTCAACAAACGGGCTATTCAATTTTTCAGAAGCCGTTGTGATAATGACAGTAAGCGGATTTTCACGTACCCCCATAGAGGAAGTCAGTACATTCTTTAGGGCTGCGCTGTCTGCTTGTGAATATTCATCTACGATAACGGTACTGGCATTCAATCCGTCCAGCGTATCCGGATCGGAAGCCAAACACCGGGCAAATGACGTTCTTCCCGGACGCAAATTTGTTACTGTTTCTCTGTTTATCTTAAAGTGCCTCAGCCTTTTATCGTGCGCTTTTAAAACGCTTCGAATAACATCAAAACATATTTTTGCCTGATCATAACTGTTTGCAGCTACATAAGCCTGCGCGTTATTATCTCCAAACAATAAATCTTCTATTGATATGGATGCAGCCGATGTCGTTTTTGAAAATTTGCGCGGTACAAGCAATAGGGCATCCCTAGTTAATCGTTTCCCTGTCTTTTTATAAAAGCCATAAATATTTGAAAATTGGAAAACTTGTACAGGCGTAAGTTTATATCTGCTTAATCCTTTCTTTCCCGGAAATTTTAGTTTTTCATAAAGTGTGATAAATTTTTTTACAGGTGTAGCTCTAAACTCATACTTGTGAAGAAAATCAAAGAATCTTTTTAACGCCAATTGTTCATATAGATTATGCGCTTCTGGGGTACTGATAACTGAAAATGCATAAATATTCAAACGTTCATCCGTATTCTTTAATCCGAAAGATAGAATATCAATCTCTCTTAATTCATTTGATACTTTGATTTTTAATTCTCGCAATTCTTGTTTGTCTATATTCATGTCACCGCGTTTACTTCGTTGATAATATCTGTTACCTCATCATCGCTTACACCTTCAACCGTTGCAATTGTTAATCTCAATTCCCTTAAACATCTTCGAGCCATTTCGGACTGATCTCTTAGTTCTCTAATAGCTGGATTAGTTCTTTTTTTATCATGTCCTTCCCTTGTCTTTTCAGTGATTTCAGTTGAAGTTAGATTTTCAACATCTTTCATTATGAGATAATAGGCATACAAGTTTCCTGCTGTGATTTCAATCATGAAATCCAACCCAGGGAAATAATCACCTCTATCTTTGAGTATTTTTTTTATCCGTGTTATTAAAGTTGATTTTTTTACTATTTTTTTATCTTCCATATTCGGCTGTCATTTACTATATGGGATTATTCGTGTTTTTTGCGGGTAAAAATCATACCCCCCCAGAAATATTTTTTTTCACGCATGAAGAAAGGGGTAGGGGTGGGTTTCCAGCATGATAGGGGGGCTTCAAAAAATGGCTACCCCGGCTCCTTTTTTAACATTCTTTTGATTAAATTTTAACATTTAGGCTTCGGATGTAAAAAATGGCAATCCGTTGCCGAACTGCCATCAATAAAAGTGGTTGATAATGGGGGCTACAGCCCTGTTACCTGAAATGTATTTGCGTTTTTATATCTTGTGCTATTATTCCGATTATACACATGAGATCATCGTATGTAACATGATTTCCATCCAAAACAATATTTACACTTCCTGTTGGTTGTTTATTTAGTATGGTTCTTAGTACTTTTGATACTGGTAATCCTTGGCGCTCTAGTTGGTGTACTTCATACCTTGTAAGCACACCTTTTGCCCGGCATTGTTCTATTGCAATTTTTACTTGACGTTGATCTGATCCAAGTGAGTGAATGATATCTTCTATTATCTTTTCGGTAATCATAGATGTAATTTATAAATAGTTATCAATGAACCTTTGGGTTCGTTTCTTATTAGCTTTCTTTATATTATCCTTTGTATGGGAAAACATTTCAGCGTGAATTTCATTGTGACATTTTGAACACACCGACATAAGGTTATTATAATCGAACATAAGTATTTCCATTTGTTCAATAGTGGTAACGGATTCAACAGGTGTAACATGATGGACTTCCGTAGCTGGTGTGATCTTATCCTTACCTTTGCAGCACTCACATAATGGTTGGGCTTGTAGCTTCTTTAGCCTCAACCGTTTCCAACGCGCTGTATTAATCAGCTTAATATAGTTTGCATCTTTAGTCATAGCCTATTTTTTAAGAGTTAAGAATACTTTTTTCCTATCTCTATTGTTTATTCATTTCTTATTTTTATTTATTTTCCGATTTACGGCACTTTTATTTACTTTCTAATATCTATACTGTTACAGTTTGAAAAAGCCTGTAGCGGCTTAATATTCGCTTTATATATCATCTGGCGTTTTTATTTTTCTTTGATCTGGTTTTTGTCTTATATTCATGCCGTTATGATTGCCTTTAGAAGGTTTACGCTTCTCCCATTCTGCATTGTCAGTAAACATTTCTTCTATCTCTATTGGCATGGGTTCATCTATAGGATCATTTACCGGATCAGCTACACGAAGGAAGCAATGAACCAAGTATTGAAGAAGCTGGTAAATACTATTGAAGCCGTACTTCTCACATATCAACCTCAACCGGGAAACATCTTCAACTGAAACATAGGTGTCTATCTTTTGCTTCTTATATTTCTTATAGTCCACTGCTTTCTTTTTCATTTCTATTACTTTAAGTGGTCAATATAATACATCGGGTTCTCATGCCCTAAACGATAATCATGGAACACATACACACCTTGCATGATTGCTAATTTTCCACCATCGGCTTTTACTTTGTCGGTGAATTCCGAATCAAATCGGATGCTATTATCTGAAAATTGGTGTTTTTTCCATGTTTTCTTTTGGAAGATCATCAAGAATCCGGCAACATTGATCGTTGTTTCTTTCACCTCATCATATTTATGAATATAAGCAATTTTTGCTTGAAGCTTATGGTACATAATGTCTGCTTCATCTGTGAAGTTATTCCATAATTGATGAGGTGATGCTATCCTGTTGGTTAGACATCCAAACACTTGATAATCTTTCCCATGTTTACAAATAATATCTTCTATCTGCTTTTTTGTTTCCGGCAGAAGAAAAAGCACATCTGAATCAGTTATACAAATCCAATCTTCTGCATTTGGCACTATCTCGCAATGTCGGTTATGTGATCTGCCAATGTTCTTATTGCAATCAAAAGGGGTAAAGTAGTATATCATATTGGTAGATTTATATTGTCGTTATTAAATAATCCATTCTACTCCACCCACCACTTGCATAAACAAAGGATATTTCTTTATCAAGATAATCATCTGGAAGATTTGATAATAATTCACCTAGTTTATATTCACAATTAGGATCACCTAAAATAGTGAATGCACGATCCCTTTTGATGCCGATGTATCCCCATTCATTTTTGTTAGAAATTACTTCGTTGATAAATTCTTTTACAGTATATTTCCTGTCGATGGTTACTTCGTATCCTGCTCTCCCATCACCAAACGTTTTTGTGATTTGCTTTAATTCTATCATAATTCTATCACTTTATTTCTATTACGTTTCTGTATATTCCTAAATGTGAAAGTTCAATTCCACACACTCTAATCGTGTAGGTTGAATCCTTTTTTATTTTTCCGGCAAAATCTGGGTGAGCCAATAATCCACTGATACTGATACGGAAAGTTCCTTTATCAGAATATACCAGATAGTATATTTCGGTATTGAAACCGCTTTTATCTCCAGATGTTTTTTCTATCTTATCAACTAAATTCACTTTGACCTGCATATCCGTAGGATTATAAAAGGTCGTTAAATACAGGAAAGCCATAACCGCAATTGCGGCAGCTAAATACATGAATGCAGTAATTTGTTTCATATTCTTAGATTCGGGTTACTTTGAAATCTTTTAGGACTAATTTATACGATATATCATCATACTTAGACACTTCATACAAATACACATGCTCAATATCAAATCTTCCTTCATTTCCTTTTCCTTCCAAATGAAATTCAATATTATTGCCTATACTAATATTCCCTGGCTGCTTGATGATTATTTCGTCTTGCATAAGATGGTAAATAGATCGTACCTCATTCAAACTAATATTGCTATACTCTTTGAAAAAGCGATCAATACTCTCTGTTTTGATAATTATTTTTTTTGTTTCCATGTGTTATAAATTTATTGTTTATCTTTTTTTTCTTCTATAATTGTTCCCCCATCCATCATAAAGGCTAGTTGGAACTCTGTAAATGACCGATAAGCGCGGCGGACAGCCCCTTTATACAATCCGAGCAACTCTTTGTCTGTAGCCTCAACTATTTTACCATTTTTTCTTTTCATGTTTTTTTAGAATTGAGGGTTAATACTTCTTTCCGTGCATCTTCTCACGGAACTGGTTATACTTCATCTTCTGCTCAATATGCCAAAGTAGATCAATGTCAAGATACTTTGCTAATCCGAAAATAGACATCACCATATCGCTAATGGCAGTAGGAAAATCATATAAGCCATCATATCTCGACACAAGTGTTGATATAGCATATATAGACTCTGTAAATGTTTCGTCTTTACATGATTCAGCCAAATCATCTATGCAATCAGCTATATCTTTAGTTGCGAGTTCAAGTGAAATATCCCGCATCCCTGCCAAGTCAAACAAGCGGATAACGGCATCGGCAAGTTCGTCTTCAACAGAGTCTTTGATACATCGATTAAAAACATTGATAAATTTTTCTTCTGCTGTAAGCCATCTCTGGCATTCGGTTATCTCGTTATATTCATATTTTCCCTTGTCAAATCGCTTCCCTTTCCTATCAGCTTCTACCGCTTCCATCAGCTCGCTGATAACAAGGCAAAGAAAGTGTTCGTTACTCAATTCCTTATCATGGAATCCGTGGTCACAAGCTATCTTATAAGCTTGATCGCGTAATATGTTCAAGTTAATGTTACTCATGTCTTTTTATTGTTATTATTTCAAATTCAATATATTCTTGCCCCTTCTTTACTATTTCGGTTTCTACTATAGCCCTTCTTATCAGTTTATCATTGAATCCGTATTTCTTACTTAATATATCTTGGGTAAGTTTTACCGGATTATCCCAATCGGATTGTGAATTGCTAAAACCGAATCTAAAATGAATTTCATAAGGTGGTTCTGGTATTTTTATTTTTGGAAGAAGCCAAAGTAAGGTATTTTGGTATATTCTGTATTTATCAGTTTTGTACCGTTTACCTTGCCATGCTTCATTTACCGATAAAGGTTTTATGTTGATTCGTATCATTGTATTATCATTTTACTGTTTCACCACATTTGGGACATCTGAAAACTTCGCATCTTACGCAAAACTCATATCCACACTTTTGGCATACCTGCCAAACACAATGATTACTTGAATAAATTTTCATCCGTTTTTGTATTAATAATTTCTACTCTATTTTTTTGACTTCCCTTTTTAAGTCCTGCCGGACTTCCTTTCCGGGAAGTATAAGACAAGTAACCTATACTATCATGTCACTATATAGTGACATTCGGAATGTTTTTCTTACCAATCCGTACCAATTCATATATATATCTTTTGCTAATCATTTGATATATTGCTTTTTATGCTGTTTTTGCTAATTGTTGAATTCATCATTTTTCAAAAGGGTATAATTTATCTTTAATAATTCCCTGAATTCCATTTCTTCATCGCTCTGTATGAATGTGATAGATTTCTTTATAGCATCCCATTCATAAAGAATGAATTCACGAATATTTCTATACTCCCAATCCGACAAAGAACCTTTTTCGTGATGTTCTTTAGCTTGTATTAGTACCGCATCCTTGCCTTTACTCATTATGTCTAAACAAAGTTGCCTCTTTGCGCGTCCTGTTCCTTTGGGCGTGATAATGTCCTGATCGAATTGGACGGTACGCCAATCTCTAAAAAAGGCTTCAACCATCTTCTTTAAATTGTCAGGATCAAAAAAATCAACTATATGACATTTGTTTAATCGTTTCATTGCCGTTTCAATTCTTAAAATATTCCCATCTGGAATAACCTTCCGTTTCTTATCTATTGATTCAAATACTTTATCATAGACTTTGTGATATTTCCTTACACCCTTAAATCCGGTTATTTTCATCCGTTCATTTTTATGTGCAGGATTTACATATAGTGGATCGACATACAGCAATCTTTCACTGCCTACCGCTCCGATACTTTTCATTTTGCTTATATAAGTCCTACAATCTTTAGTTACATTTAGATTTAGTCCTATTTCATAAGCATACACATACGCATCATCCTGATCTATACCTTTATCGAACAAAAGCCTATTTACTGAACTTCTGGCTTCCGACATAAGAAACATATTATGATTATTCCTGTCAAGTCCAGATGTTTCATTATAGTACTTATGCAAACTTCCTTTCATTGTCAATTTCCCGTTTGTCTCAATATTAATGTATATACCTTTCTGCTGGATGAGATTCTTTGTTTTTTTGTTGCTGTAGCAAATAACACCATCTTCTGAATTTACTTGTAAACCGTTACGCCATACAATGCCATCAATCTTGGCATTATCTAGGGAATGTGTTACTATGGTTATTAAGTCAAACATCTAAATCTTTCCTTCATCAATCAATCGTTCTATTTCGGAACGCTTCACATACACTTTACCTTCCACTTTTGAATACTCGAAAACATTCCTATTAATATAGTTTTGAAAAGTGTTCCGGCTTATCTTCAATATTTTACAGATTTCATTCGGGGTTAATAGTTCTTTGCTTGCCTCATCGACCAGCTTTGAAACATTTCCCCGAATTTCTAAAACCATGCTTTTCAGTTCATTCCAATTTTTTTCTGTTATGTCCATGACTTATTCAGTTAGTTGTTTATGATAGGTAACATCTTCAAAGCTATTCACCAGCAGTAGGATAGAACGAAGTTCTTCTAAATCAACAGGCTTTTCTTTCTTGGGTTTTTCTTCATCATCCGGTTCATCCGTTTTATTCCAGATTTCATGTTTAGATATGTAAGCCCTACACAAGTTTTTCAGAAGTTTATCACGTTCCTTTTTGAACTGCTTCGAATGGAATTCAAAAAGAGACATCAAATCAGCATATTGTGCAGAAGTCAATTCAAAACCAATTTCACCATATTGCTTAACTTCTTTATATTTGCAATCGTGTTTATCAACAATTTGGAAATAGCACTGGAATAAAATTTCTTTTACATCTTTGCTTCTGCCTGTCTTGATCCAGTACCAATCTAGCTTATCGTCACAAATATCATCTAGGCTTAAACCATACTTTTTCAGCATGTTTTCCAATGCTCTTTGTGCTGCAATGGCTTCACCTTGACAACCCCTTTCTGCAAGGTTTTTAAGCTTCAATAGCTTATCTTTTATCAATTCAGTATTATCCATAACTCACTAATTAAATAATGGCTTTTGTTTAGCCTTATTATAAGTTTCTATTTGCACTAAGGATTCTAAGTTTATTGATGGTATGTCCGGCAACGATAATGCTTCCTTCATCTATCAATGAATCAAGTTCTTTTTTTAAGAGATTAGAAATGTCTTTGCTTAGTTCCAATTCGTTTGGATCATTGGGGATTTTTTTCAAATCCTGCTTTTCGGCTTGTAATACCTTGATCCGTTCAATTATCAGATTTTTCATCACAGGTAGCGTTGTATGGAAATACATCCATGATTTTTGTTTCTTTTACTTCGGCAATAACATAATTGGCTTGAGTACCTTTCATACCTTTTTTGATTACTTCCTGTGCCTGATCTATATTATTTGCCTGTGCAAGCATGTATGTACTTATTTTCTTTTCCGTTCCATTCTTTTCATCCAAAGTGATGAATTGAATTTTTGCTTTAAAATACCGATCACCATCTTCCGAAAAGAATAATTCTGAAATCTTGTAGCGTTTTATATCGGTAATGGTAAATTCACCAGATATGTACGGCTTCAATTCTTCAATGGTACGTGCTTCTGTTTCTGTCCATGATAAGGCTTCCAGTAAATAAGGTTCTGTTACCTTTTTCTGCATTCCGTTTTCTAACGTCTTTTCATGCGTTACTTTCGATTCAAACCAAGTTCTCATATTTGTTATATTTATAATGAATATTCTTTTCAGTGCCGGAAGAAGATGATTTTAAGTCCGCGCCTCAACTTGCACACAATTTTATCTGTACCACTCTTGAATGCCCTTGTTAAAAGTGAATTCACAAGTTCATAATTACCTACCTCATCAATCAAGCCGGAAACACCAACCAGCCGTTCTACAGGCTTTCCATTGTTTACCCCCATTACCTTGATTTTGAAGTTTCTGTTTATCTCTTTTGTACTGAAAACTATGTTTTCGTAAATGCTTCCTTGATATCCAGTTTCCATATTCCTTATTTTTTTCGAATTTTCGATTTACGGCACTTTCTCCATGTTTCCTTACTTCCTATTATCCAGGCAGAACAGCACGTGAAAACGGCTTTATTTGCCTTATTTTTACCAGCCCCGATTCTTTGCCCTCAGCTTTTTTTGCAATTCCTTGAAATCAAGCATAAGTGCATAACTTAACCGGAATTTTGGATGATCGTTTTCACCAAGTTTTACTTCCGGCATTATCAAGCCATCTTTGATGTAGTTTAATACAGTTCGGGGATTTACACTATGCATGTTGGCTATATCACTAACTCCAATCAATACATTATCAAAACGATTTAGGAATAACTGCAATGCTAAACCGGATAGTTCTTTCTTTATCGCTTCACGAAAATCATTTTCGTTTAGCTTGTAGTTTATTTCTGTTTGACTTGTACCCATAGTGTAAATTATTAAGCTGTGTATTCGTTTCTTCTGGCAACAATTGTTCTTCTTGCTCTATTGTTGAAGTTCCGGGTTTCTCTCGTCTGGTGTTGATCGAATGGAATAGACAGAAGGAAAACAATCAATAGGCAGGATGCCATTATTTGCCGTTTCACCTCATCTAAATCTTTTCCAATCAGGCTACACCAAAAATGTGCAGTAACTTCCTTGTCCTTTTGCAATCCAAGTTTTGCCTTGATATTTTTCATGTGGCTTTTTGCAGTTTCATAACTGGATTTCAAGATATCAGCTATTTCCTTTGTCTGCTTACCAACACCATTAAGGCAATACACCTTATTTTCGGTTGCGGTCAAACCATCAACTTCAATAACCCTATCAGCCTGCATACTGTGATCTGATTTTTTCAAAATGTTCTTTCCGTGCATCAAGCCTTTCAATAAGCTTTTGCAATGCGAGTAATTCACATGATGATAGTTCTTCAATTTTGTTTTTATCCATAGCATTCCTTAGTGTTTGATATGAAATACCTGCATCATAACATGCTTTTTTCTTATCACCATGTTTTGCTTCTTTTTCAATTCGTTCTTTCCAAATGTCCAGAACATCCCTTTCGTTACTCATAGCTTTTACCCGTTTATTAATTTATTTATTATGTTTTCTAATTTCTTTATCTCTTTTATTGCCTCAACTTCATGCCTCTTTAGCAACCAAGAAAAAAAAGCAAAGTAACACAGGGATATTATGACTTGCAGAAGATTGTCAGAAGCCAAAAATATCAATGAGATTAGCCACATGGCTATAATTAGTTTTGCTTTCATGTTGATTATTATTTGTTTAGTAAGTATTCTATTACTTTTTTATGCGAATCATTGAATTTGATTCCATCAACAATAAAGTATCTTGCATATCCACCACCAGCCAGTTCAACAAAAAGCGTTTGAAGGTTATATTCTTTTTTGTTTATTTGGAATACACAATCCCGCATATATTCGGATTGTCTGTAAGTACCATATTTTGTTTTTTTAGTGTAAGATTTTTCATTATACTTTTCACCAACTTGATGCCAGTTGAAAGCTATTATTTGTTGTATTCCCTTGATTACAACTTTTTTATTGACTGTGGATGTTATTGATGTTGCCATAATATTTTATAGTTACTCCCCCTTTTTGGGGATTTTATTTCTTATCTTTGTTGCTTTATTTTGCCATTGTTTTCTATTTGACTTAGAAATCATGATGCAAATATAGAACAAAATAGAACATAGACAAACAGTATGGTCTATTTGGTTCTATAATTAACTTTAATTAATAAATATGGATTTTTTAAGTACTTTAAAACTTGATTCATGGTGGAAAGTTGTGCTTTGGTGTGGTGTTGCTTTGGTTGCGGCAGCCTTGATATTTAATATTGAAGTTGTTAACCGTAAACATCTGATCGGATTGGGTCTTGGTATGTTTTTGGTGGGTATTTCTAATTTCGCAGCTATACATACCATTGTAATACGTGAAAATCTTGGTCAATGGACTGCTTTAAAGCCTATACATAATACAAAAACTAAAACTGTACTATATATAGGCTGGGGGATAATTGTTGTTTTCGGAATGCTATTACTCTGTTCTTTAATTTAATAAACAGACAATGCAGGTTATTAAACTAAGTATGGATATAACAAATGCTAGGGTTGCGGTAATGTTGGATTTGTTTGCTGAATCCAATATTTTACTTACCAAATTCAATAATTCCTTTTCTTCCATAACAGTTTACTTTTAAAATTAATAATGGTACAAATATAGAACATAGTAGAACATGAATGGTAAGCAAAAACATTATTTAGATGAATTATTAGATTATTTAAAGTTAAGTGCTTCTTCTTTTGCTAAATCTATTGGCTATGATAGCCCCAATCGTATTTATTATATTCTTCGTTTCCGAAATGGTGTCAGTAAAGAAGTAGCTAAAGATATTACAGATGCCTATCCTGATGTAAATTATAATTGGCTTCTTACTGGTAAAGGTGAGATGCTAAAGACTGGTAACATTCATGTAGTCGGTGATGGCAATATTTCCAATACAGGCATAACAGGTGGTGATGTTGCTATGGGAACAGATCAAGAAGTAACGATTTTGAAAAAACGGATAAAAGAACTGGAAGCAGAAGTAAAGGAACTCAAAAATGATAAGGCTATATTGAAAGAATTTGTAACTATGCTTCAAAACAAAAAATAGGATATGGCATTTATTTAGTTAACAGAATCTTTTCGTTAACTAAAAACAAATACCATGTCCTATCTAAAAGTAGTAGGTGATAAAAACGTTTCAAACACCGGGGTTATTCAAGGTGATTGTGTTGCAAATAGCACAATCATCAATTTAGAACTTTATTTTATTGATCTTTATAAAAAGTTGATTACGGATGATAAAGAGGAAGAAAAAAACTTCGTCAATATGATGGAAACCCAAAAGATTATGGCAGAAGCAATAGGGAAAATTGCACAAGCTGAACTAACAAAGGCAGAATCTGGCAAGCTTAGGGATGAGGCTGATAAATTGAGGGCAGAAGCAGATAAAAATAATTCTCTAGCTAACCTCAACTATTCAAGGATTATGCTAGGTGATTGGAAAAAAAAAAACATTTGATGGATAACTAAAATGTAAGAATATATGGAATTGAAAGAGTTTATAAAAGCAACAATCACGTCTATTAGTGAATCGATAGAGGATTTAAACACTGAGTTAAATGGTAAAGTGGTAGTAAATCCCGGCACAGTTGAAATTCATAGTCAATCTTCTGACAGAGAAATATTGTCTACTGTTAAAACTGTTGATGGAAAAGTAGAGGCAAGGAGGGTGTTGGATGTAGAATTCAATCTTGTAATATCAGAAGTGAAAAAAAACGAGAAAGGCGGTGGATTAAGTATCGAAGTATTTAAAGCGGGAATCAACAATAAAAAAGAAATGGAGAATCACAATACTGTAAAATTCTCCATTCCGGTTGCATTTTTCTAGTTAGTGATCTTTTAAAGGTATTTTTTCGCCTTTTTTGATATATGCTAGATATTGATCTGCTTTTTCGGTCACGTAGTGAGAAATGTTTGTGTTGTAGAACGACATTTCTTCACCGAACCCATTCGCGTGAGGATATAACGGGGCTGCTAATTTTAGGCATTCCAGTCTAAATTCTTCATCTGTTATTTTTTCCATAAGATTGTTTTATTAGTCCTTTACTTATGGTATTATATGATGATTTTGGGGGTAAATTGAGTGAATAAGTATCAAGTGTTGCCCCTGGCGTTGCCCTTAAAAAGAAAAAGCCCTGATTATCTGCTGATAATCAGGAACTTAAATTTTGATAGTGTACCCAGAGCCGGGATCGAACCGGCATGGAAGTGAATCCACTGGTGTTTGAGACCAGCGCGTCTACCAATTCCGCCATCTGGGCATTTGTTTTTTTCTAATGCGTTGCAAAGGTACGCATATTTTTTATTCTTGCAAGCGTTCAGCTATTTTTTTTCAAATTATCTGTTACGGAAGGCTAATAATACAAGATAGGGAGACTAAATCCCGGATTATTTCGTTAACTTTGTAAGAGTATAATATAAAAACAACCTGTGTATCATGAAAGATAATTATTGCGTTATCATGGGAGGAGGGATTGGCAGTCGCTTCTGGCCTTTTAGCAGAGAAAGTTATCCTAAACAATTCCTGGATTTCTTCGGAACCGGACGTTCTTTGCTGCAGATGACTTTCGACCGCTTTTCCAAAATCATTCCAACAGAGAATATTTTTATTGTCACAAATGAAGCTTACGCCGATCTGATCAAAGAGCAACTGCCTGAGTTAAAAGAAGACCAGATCCTTTTGGAACCTGCACGTAGAAATACGGCACCCTGTATCGCATACGCAGCATATCACATCAAAGCATGTAATCCGAATGCCAATATCGTTGTAGCACCTTCCGACCATCTGATCCTAAAAGAAGATGTGTTCTTGAATGATGTTCAGCGCGGGTTGGATTTTGTTAAGGAGAATAAGGCACTGGTCACATTGGGTATCAAGCCCAGTCGTCCGGAAACCGGTTATGGTTATATCCAGAGCAGCGACTCTATGCTGGGAGAATTTACCAAAGTAAAGACGTTTACGGAAAAACCGAACCTGGAGCTGGCAAAGGTCTTTTATGAGAGTGGCGAATTTTTCTGGAACTCCGGATTGTTCCTGTGGAATGTAGATGCTATTCTGGATGCATTCAGCAAATACCTGCCGGATATCGCTGTACGTTTCGACCTGGGTAAAGATAAATTCAATACGGAACATGAACGTGACTTTATCCGTGAGAATTTCCCTTATTGCCTGAAGATATCCATCGACTACGGTATTATGGAGAAAGCGGATAACGTATATATGTTGTGTGCCGACTTCGGTTGGGCCGATCTGGGAACCTGGGGATCATTGTTCGAACTGGCTCCGAAAGACGAGAACAACAATGCCGTATTGAAGAACAGTAATGCGCTGCTGTATGAAAGTTCGGGCAATGTGATCGCAGTAGGAAACCCTAAAAGGCTGACTGTTGTACAGGGACTGGATGATTGTATCGTGGCTGAATCAGGAAATGTACTCCTCATTTGTAAGAAAGACGATGAGCAACGCATCAAACAGTTTGTTGCCGATGCGCAAATAAAACACGGGGCGGAATTTAATTAAACCATTTCTTCCCCAGATAATGAACGGGATACCAGGCGGCCATAAATCCAATGGCCGCTACCGTTACAAACGCTACCAGGATATCCGTAAAGATAACACGTACGGGATAAGCATCGATAATAAAGGCACCGGCCGTCTGTCCCAGTTTGATAAGGCCGAACGATTGTTGCAACAGGCAAAGAACCAGGCCGATCATGATCCCTATCAACGCTCCGAAGCCGGAGATCATCCAACCTTCAAATAAGAATATACGGCGAATCAGGCTGTCGCTTGCTCCCATGTTGCGGAGTGTGCGTACATCATCCTGCTTCTCGATCATCAGCATCGACAGCGAACCTACTACGTTGAATAAAGCGATTGCCAGGATAAAGCAGAGGATCAGGAAAGTCATCCATTTCTCTATCTGCATCATTTTGAACGAGGCCTCTTGTTGTTCGAAGCGATCCCGGATAATGAACTCATCCCCTAAAATGCTTTTTATCTGTTTTTTTACGGAAGAAAGATCTGCTTTCTCCGTCAATTTCAATTCTATGGCGCTGACTTCTTTGTCATAATGGAACAGTTCGCGGGCCAGCGAGAGAGGTACAATCATATAGCCTTCATCGTAGACCTGTTGATTGATCATGAAGACTCCGCCGGTATAGGCATATTCCATGCTGAATGAAGAGGAAGGATTTGATAAATTCACCTTTTCATTCCGTTTAGGCACATACAATTCCAGAGGAGAGGCGAAGCCCGGCCGTGCTCCCAGCTTTGACGACAGGCCAACTCCCAACAAGGCGTAGTCTGCCACTTCGTCTTGTAGTGTGAAATTGCCGTCTATCAGCGCGCTATCCATCATGGTGAGATGCTGGTAAGCATCATCCACCCCTTTTACGACAGCTACATCCTGACGGTCGTGGTAGCGGATCAGGGCATTGTCCTGCAATGTCTCACTGAAAAAAGCAATATCCGGCAACTCCCTTATTTTCTGCATATCGGAGGTTGTCGGATCGAATACTTTTCCTGTCCGGGGCGTGATCTTAAGTTCCGGATCGAAACTGCTGAACATACCTGCAACCAGATCATTGAACCCGTTATAGACCGACAGGGCGCAAACCAATGCAATGGTAGCGACCACCACCCCGCAAACACATATCATCGATATGATATTGATCGCATTGTGGGATTTCTTCGAAAAGAGGTACCGCCGGGCTATATAGAACGGGAGATTCAAAGTTCGGATGTCTTATTTTTGAAGCAGTTTATCAATGTTTTCAATATAATCCAGCGAGTCGTCGATGAAGAAGCTCAGTTCGGGAATGATGCGTACCTGCTTACCGATGCGTTTGCCCAGGTCAAAGCGGATCGCTTTGGTATTGGCGCGGATCGATTCCAACAGCTCTTCGCCCTTTTCGGAAGGGAAGATACTCAGGTATGCTTTGGCTACACCCAGGTCGGGGCTAACGCGCACTGCACTTACAGAAATCAGAATGCCAGGCATTCCCTGGGTCTGTTTCTGGAAAATGTCGCCTAATTCTTTCTGGATCAGACGACCAATCTTATTCAGTCTTGTACTTTCCATATCGTTGTAATTTTACTTTTTCCAAATCATTGTCAGGCCGTCGCGAAGCGGAAGGATCACTTTCTCCACCCGCGGGTCTGCTTTTATTTTATCATTAAAACTAAGAATACCGATGGTTTGTTTATCTGCCGGGTGAGGTTTTTCCAATACTTTACCGTCCCAAAGCGTGTTGTCGGCCAGGATCAGGCCGCCGGGACGGACTTTCGGAAATACCAGATCGAAGTATTCTGAATATAGTCGTTTGTCTGCATCGATAAACACCAGGTCGAACGTTTCATCGAGCTGCGGGATGATTTCCATCGCGTCACCGAAATGCAGCATTATTTTATCTTTATAAGGAGAACGGGAAAGATACTTCATGATGAAATCTTCCATTTCATCATTTATCTCAAGGGTATGGATCAGTGCATCTTCTTCAGTTCCTTCGGCCATGCAAAGAGTGGCGTAAGCGGTATAAGTACCGATTTCCAATACACGCCGGGGGCGTAGCATACGACAAAACATTTTCAGTATCCTTCCCTGCAAATGGCCGGACAGCATACGTGGACGCAGGAGGTTTACGTTGGCATCCCGGTTTAAGGAGGATAACAACTCGCCTTCTTCGTCACTGTGGGAGAGAATGTATTCGTCTAATGTCATTATAAATAAAGATGTTTACGGGTCAAATATACAAAGAAGATGTTACAAATAGTCTTTTTACCATGACAGACTTGATCCGTCACCGCACTTCGACTTTTATAACACCTTCTTTTATCTTTATCGGATTATTCTTTAAAAGTCGGCAGGGAATAGTTGCTTCCTGAATCCAACACTTTACCTACGTTGTTGATTTCAAGGAATGTCGTTCCGCCACCTTCGCCGAAGCTACCGCTCAGATAAGCTACCATATCGTTGCGTGTGATACGTCCGCTCTTGATCAGTTCGTTCAGCGCACTGAAGAAATAACCGCGGCGGCTGTCGTCCCAGGGTTGATAAACAGCCCATACACCGTATGACAAAGAAAGCATGCGGGTTACACGCTGGTTGTAACAGATCGCAAATACAGTGGATGTACCGCGGAAAGCAGCCAGATAGCGTGCTGTACGTCCGGTATGGCTGTCTGTGATAATCGCTTTTACGTGCAGTTTGTTGGATGATTTCACCGCCTGTTTTGCCAGGAATGAAGTAACATCCAGGTCGTTTCCTTCGATGGGAACGCGGATGTCGTTTGCAGCCAGCTTGGTCTTTTCAGCTTCGCGGGCAACCTTCGTCATTGTCTGGACTGCTTCCAGCGGATATTTACCATAAGCCGTTTCCCCGCTCAGCATCAACGCATCCGTACGATAATAGATAGCATTGGCGATGTCGGTCACTTCCGCACGGGTAGGACGCGGGTTCTTGATCATGGAGTGGAGCATCTGGGTAGCCACAATTACCGGCTTCTTCATTTCCACGCATTTGCGGATCAATACACGCTGGATGCCCGGGATCTTTTCTGCCGGAACTTCGATACCCAGGTCACCGCGGGCGATCATGATACCGTAAGTCACTTCCAGGATTTCGTCGATATTGTCGACCCCTTCCTGGTTCTCGATCTTGGAGATGATCTTGATCGGGCTTTTATGTTCGTCGAGGATCTGTTGGATATCCAATACATCCTGTTTGTTTCTTACAAAAGAGTGGGCGATGAAATCGAGGTCGTTCTCGATAGCCCAAAGAATGTTTTTACGGTCTTTTTCTGTCAGTGAAGGCAGGTTGATACGTACACCCGGCACGTTCACGCTCTTGCGGCTACCGAGTACGGCATCGTTTTGGACTTCGCAGACCAGGTGATCGTCATGTTTTTCGATCACTTTCAGTTCCAGGTCGCCATCGTCGATCAGGACATCGCTTCCGACGATGAGGTCGCCGACAAAATTCTTGTATGATACATAAATACAATCATGCGTAGTTTCACCGTTCGGATCACCTATGATCTTTACACGTTCACCTGTAGTAAACGGGATCGGTTCCTGGCATATCGTAGTACGAACTTCAGGGCCTTTTGTGTCCATCAGGATACCGATGCGGTCGGATACGGCACGGGCATTTGTTACGACACGGTTCAAACCTTCTTCCATCATGTGAGCCGTATTCAGGCGCACAACATTCATTCCTGCATTATACAGCGAACGGATGAATTCAACATCACAACGCTGATCAGAAATCGTAGCAACAATCTTAGTATGCTTTAACATATAACCTTATAAATATTATAACCTATTATTCCTTGTAAGAGTCGACAACAGTCAACTAGATAAGCGCTTCAAGCGCCAACCGGTATGAATCCAGACCGAACCCGAGGATCACTCCTTTGCAGGCAGCGGATATCATAGAGACATGGCGGAATGATTCGCGTGCATGTACATTTGAAATATGTACTTCTACTACCGGCGTATTTACAGCTTTTATGGCGTCATGTAATGCGATGGATGTATGTGTATATGCTCCCGCATTCATTATAATACCATCATAGTCGAAACCCACTTCGTGAATTTTGTTTATCATTTCACCTTCAATATTACTTTGATAGTACGCTATTTCGCACTGAGGATATCGGGCGCGTAGTTCGTCCAGATAACTTTCGAATGAAGCACTACCATACACTGTCGGCTCTCGTTTGCCCAACAGGTTAAGATTAGGACCGTTAATAATCTGAATCTTCTTCATTTTGCTGTAACTTTATTACCTTTGTACCACCTTGTACGGGCTGAAAATATCCGGCAAAGGTAGTGATTTTATTTGACACATACATAATTACCTGTCTACAATGCAGCAAGGAAAAGATATAATCGGCAAATATAAGACCTGGCTCCGGCTGGAGAAGTCGTTATCTGCCAATTCGATAGAGGCTTACCTGACCGACCTCGATAAACTGACCCGTTTCATCGAATCGGAGGGAAAGGATTACACCGACATAACCTATCAGGATTTACAGCAGTTCGTCGCCCAGTTGCGTGATATCGGCATACATCCCCGTTCACAGGCTCGCATCATCTCGGGTATTAAGTCGTTCTACCGCTTCATGTTGCTGGACGAGTATATAACAGTCGATCCTACCGAATTGTTAGAATCGCCCAAGATCGGATTGAAGTTACCCGAAGTTCTGACCGTCAACGAGATAAATGACATACTCGATTCTATCGACCTGTCTTTGCCGGAAGGCCAGCGTAACCGGGCGATGCTGGAAGTGTTGTACAGTTGCGGATTGCGTGTTTCCGAGCTGACTTCCCTGCGCTATTCGGATGTTTATTTCGATGAAGGTTTTATCAAAGTGGAAGGGAAAGGGAGCAAACAACGCCTTGTCCCGATCTCCGATACGGCTATCCGGGAGATAAAGAATTATCTGCTGGATCGGAATCTGGTCGCGGTAAAGAAGGGGTATGAAGATATTCTTTTCCTGAGCCGCCGGGGGACAGGGCTTTCGCGTATTATGGTATTTCATGTGATAAAACAGCAGGCGGAGATGGCCGGCATAAAAAAGAATGTCAGTCCGCATACGTTCCGCCATTCTTTTGCCACCCATTTACTGGAAGGCGGTGCCAACCTTCGTGCCATTCAGGATATGCTCGGGCACGAAAAGATCACGACGACAGAGATCTATACCCATATCGACCGGGAATTCCTGCGTAAAGAAATCCTGGAGCATCATCCCCGGAGCCGTTACAGGGAATGAATGCCTTTTATCCTTTCAATTAGTTCGTCTCCCAACGCCCGTTTCGTCACGATATGCTCTTTGACGGCTGTAACGAATGGGTTTTGTTCGAATGCGCCGCGAACGGTTTCAAAGTCTTCCTGTTTCTCTTTCCTGGAACCGTCTACGCCGAAGCCGGTCATTGAAGTAAGCGAGAATTCCTTTTGTGCGTCCTTGTACAGCAGCTCATCCAGTTCGATTACGGAAGACTTCCATGTCTCCACCAGTTGTATGATCTCGTTAGCGGTGATGGAGTCAAGTTTTATGCCGTAGTATTCTTCTATTTTCTTATAAGCCCACGTCCATTCCATCTCATAATACAGATAGTGCATGGTGTGGAAGAACAAATCGATAAAACCCAGCGAGGTTGTTTCCTGGTTTTCAATATCCTCGATCAATCCATCCAGTTGGTCTTTGGGAAGGATCAGGCCGGCCAGGTCTACCCATTCTCCTTCTCCCTCTTCGGTTGTCGGGATCAGTTGACTGTGTACTTCTTCCAGGCTCTTGAACCGGGTGCCTTCCAGTCTTTTGATCAATGAGTTACCCAGAAATTTATTGATTGCCATCCCGTACAGTTTCAGGGCATTCCGCAGGGAAGAGCCTTTAATACGGGTGTTCTGGTAGTAATAGATCTCGGAAGTCTCACCGACAAGGCTTTGCAGGTTCTTCAGGATGTCGACTGCCTTCATCATCTTCTGGATGGTGTAAGGGCTTAACAGGTTGTAGTTGATCATATCCTGTTTGTTCGGGTCGGTACGCTTGTCGCGTTTCGGCCATTTCTGGGCATCACGGATCGTTCCGACGCTCCGCAGGTTAACGCCCGGAACAAGATAAGTTTCGTCATCCTGCTCTATCAGGTAGGAGAAAGGCATGTCGGATGTATCGCTGTGATGGTGATGCCGTCCCATGATCAACGAGAAAGCGCCGATACGTGCCGGCCAGAGGATATAAGAATCGCTGGTTGTCTTGGAGCCCCTTTCCACAATTCCCTGATGGATCGGGCCGAGTTTGTACATGTGGTTGCTCTGGTTGGAACCGCTGCCGGCGTTCAGGAACGAATACATACCGGCAATCAGCAGGCTGCTCTTGTGCATGGATACCGTAAACGGCCCGGCAAAGATTGCGCAAGCCTCTCCGTTTTCGAACGAACAGTTACTGAACAGCAGGGAGTCGTGTGCCGAGAAATTATGCGTCACATGGCAGGCCTGTCCGATAAAGCAGCGGATAATCTTTGCTGCATCGGCAATAACCGCTCCGGAAGAGATAATGAAGTCCTGGGCAATCACACTGTCGCCGATATATACAGGAGCTTCTTCGTTACTGTTTATCGTTCCGTTTTCCAGGCGTGTGCAGTTTTCGATGGTGGTGTATGGGCCTAGATCGACATTGCGGATCGTTCCGGCATTTATTATCTTTACATCCTTACCTACTGTCCCGTAGTCGGAAGTCAGTTTTTTAGTATAATCGGCAATCATTTCCTGTAGCTTGCCGATCAGCTTCGGACGGTGGCGGTAAAGTGCGATCACATAAGCCAGAGGGGCGGAAAGTCGGTTGAAGATCGGTACTTCACGACCGCCGGTTTCGTTTAAGACCGATACCTGCACATTGTTGCCGAACGTCGTTTCCCCTTCCACGACCATTATGTTGACATTCTCTATATAGCAATTGTCGTGAATGCGGTAGTTCGCAATATAATTATGTACGTTCTCGATCAGGATATTATTGCCTAAGAAGCAATTATGCAAGGTCGCATTCCTGATCCCGCTATGCTTCTTTATTCCGCCGGGCAGCGTAAACTCCTTTTCGAAAAGACCGATTATAACCGTTCCCGAAAAGCGAACATTAACGAGATACTTCGTATCGAAGGAAAGCGGGACTAATACCTGATCCCAACTCTCTGCGCGGCAGTCCTGAGATTGCAGGATCGCAATCTCTTCCGGCCGCAGGTTTCTTATTTTATCCATTGGTCAACTAGTTTGTATTTCTTCCGGCTTACTCCTGTTCTTCGTCGTCGTACTGCTGGAAGAGGAAGTCGTTGTAAGGAAAACGGGTGATATGTATCTGTTTAACCCGTTCGTATAGTAATGCTTTCAAAGCATCGATATTGGTACGTTCCTTGGCGGAGATAAAGATACAGTTATCCTGCAATTTATTCATCCAGGTACGTTTCAGTTCGTCCAGGTCGATATTTTCACGTTTCCGCGGAGTGAGGTCGTCCTCGTCTTTCGGAACGAAGGTGAAGGCATCGACTTTGTTGAATACCATGATCATCGGCTTTTCGCTCTTGTCGATCTCGGCCAATGTTTTGTTTACCACCTCGATCTGTTCTTCAAAAGTCGGGTGGGAGATGTCTACCACATGAACAAGCAGGTCGGCTTCGCGCACCTCGTCGAGTGTCGATTTAAACGATTCCACCAGTTCGGTAGGCAGTTTGCGGATGAAACCGACCGTGTCTGACAACAGGAACGGCAGGTTCTCGACAATCACTTTCCGGACAGTCGTATCGAGTGTCGCAAACAGCTTGTTCTCGGCAAATACTTCGCTCTTGCTCAACTGGTTCATCAGCGTAGACTTGCCGACGTTGGTATATCCGACCAATGCCACACGAACCATTTTACCGCGGTTCTTCCGCTGTACACTTTTCTGTTTGTCGATCTCCACCAGGTCGCGTTTCAGCTTGGCTATTTTATCCAGGATGATACGTTTATCGGTTTCGAGCTGCGTTTCACCCGGCCCGCGCATACCGACACCACCACGCTGGCGTTCGAGGTGAGTCCACAGACGGGTCAGTCGCGGCAACATGTATTTATATTGGGCCAGTTCCACCTGCGTCTTTGCGTTGGCGGTCTGTGCACGATGCGCAAATATATCGAGGATCAGGCTGGTACGGTCAAGTATCTTTACCTGAAGTTCCTTTTCAATGTTACGAAGCTGCTTGGGCGATAGTTCGTCATCGAAGATAACCAGTCCGATCTCATTTTCGATCACATACTCTTTTATCTCCTGAAGCTTACCGGTTCCGACGAATGTAACGGGATTCGGATAGTCCAGTCTCTGATAAAATTGTTTCACGGCTTCGGCTCCGGCCGTATCGGCAAGGAATGCCAATTCGTCCAGATATTCTTTTACTTTCTGTTCGTTTTGCTCGGGGGTAATCAAACCAACGAGCACCGCTTTTTCTGTCAGCGCTTCTGATATGATAAATTCTTTCATGCGACAAAGATAATCATTTCAATTATTTCTTTATATTTGCGGACATAAATCAATCCAAAATAGTATTAACTATGAAAAAGAAACATTTACGTGCAAGTTGGCGGCTGATTGCTGCTATTGCCATTTCTACAGTTATGGTACCTGTTTGGGCACAAGTGCCTATCAATCCATCTGCATGGTCTGATTTCTTAAAAGATAAGCGTACTCCATATGTAATAGATACATTTCGTATGCAGACGTTTTCACAATCAGCAAAAGATAATTGGATATATACAGTCGAAGGTGGAGCAATCTTATCAGAAGAGAATAATGCTTTAAAAATACCTTTGGGTGGGAGCGTTTCGTTAGAGCCTTATTCATTATTAAAATCTCAAAAAGCATCTGCAGTTATTACTTTTTCCGCTTATTCGATAACTGAAGGAGAACAATTGCTCGTAGAGTTTGAGAATAAAAAAGGACATACGCAAGGAGTTTTGTACCCTTTCGGAAATCCTCTTGAACTGTCTATACGCCTAGGCGGTAACCCAGATAAACTGAAGTTTTCCGCTACCAAGCCAGTGTCTAATACCCTGAATGGTTATTTCCTGATCGATAGTATTTATGCATGCGATACAATACCTCGATATTCTCTTTTTTCTGGTAAAGGTAATTGGATTGATGCTGCTTGCTGGTCTTATCTCCCTCCTTATCGCCGTCGCCGAGCATTAATTAATGGTGACGTCGAAATCAATACCCCAATACAATGCAATCAGATCAATTTAGCTGACGGTAGTCTACTAGTCACTGAATACGGTCGCCTTACTACTGATAATCTTTATTTACATAGTATTGACATTTCACTGATAATCGCAGGAGAACTAACGGTAAATAAGCAGATAACGTCATACTATACCTTCCCCGAGAAAGGCAAATGGTACTTCCTCTCTTTCCCTTTCGATGTCTCTCTGAAAAGTCTCGATTCCCGTTTTCAACTGAAAGATGAGACTTTCTCCGAAAGCGGTAATTACCTGTATGTACAAACTTATAACGGAGATAAGCGAGCTTCCAGTCAGCAGTCGACCGGAAACTGGGAAGTCTTTTCTATGCCGTTCTCTTCAGAGAATCCTGTTATCTTTGAAAAAGGGAAAGGTTACCTGGTAGCATTAGATGCAAAGGCATCTGATAATACTTTAGCCTTTTCTATCGATCTAGAGAATATACCTGCCGATTTTGGAAAGGCCACATCTATACCTATATATAGAGCCTTTTCCAGTGGCACCAATACGGATCATAGCGGCTGGTATCTCTGTGGCAACCCGTTGCCCGCTCCGTTGGAGCTTTCCCAGATAGAGCCCAATCCGGCACTGGATGGAAATATCTATTTATACGAAGGGAATACCTATAAGTCTTATCCGATAGGGAGTAATAACGCACTTCCTCCCTTTGCTGCTTTCTTTGTTAAGGCAACCGCAGCTACTGAACTGACTGTTACCAATGAACCTGCTACTGCAAATGCCGTGTTGCTGAAGTCTGGTGTCTCTTTGCATTCAGCGCCGGCAGAACCGACAGATGTAAAAACTCAACTATCTTTGGTTAAAAGAGAAACAGGGAAAAGTTTCTTAAAAGGTAATACACTCTATCTCGACAATCTCCCGTCTGCCGGAAAAGTAAAAGTGATAGATGTTACCGGACGCGTTGTATATTCCCGTGCTGTATCAAATCGTTCATCCGTGTTGCCTTTGTCTCTCCGGTCAGGATTGTACATTATTATTATTGAAGCCGGTGATTATTGCGCCCAACACAAATGCGTTCTGACCCAATAAAAGCCGGAACTATCTTGTATCTTTGCCTGTTCAAAGTAATAAAGAAGAAAATCGGTATGAAGAAGATTAATATTACAACCGGTGTCCTGTTGATCTACCTGATCGTAATGAGCGTATGGGGCTGGCCCGGAAAGCAACCCGACCCCGACTGGGTACAGTATTTCGCTGTCATGGGAGTATCCGTGTTCGTCATCCTTCTGCTGCGTTATCTGCAAATCAAGCGGATGAAGATACGTAATAAGTGGAAGGAAGAGAACGAACGGTAGTTTAATGTCTGGAACTTGCCCTAGAGAAACTGGATGGCCTGGGAGATAACTTCCCCTGGAGCCGATGTAAACTTATTTACCTCCGCAATAAAACATTGTTCGACCTTCGTCAGACAGCTGTTCGACAAGTGTGAGACAGCTGTCTGACGAGTGTCGAACAGCTGTCCCACACCCGTCGAACAAAGTTTTCCTCCGTACCCCGCTGAAATTGCGACCGCGCTGATCGGTAATTCCCTCCCGGATAGTTGGAAATATATCCGGGATCATCCTCCCTTCCCGCCGGGTAATGCTCTTTATCTGGTAGGTAACTTCATCTTTAATACTTATTAACTCCTTTCCTCTTGCTTGCTTACGATTATTTCGTAAGTTTGCGATACAATCGTAAATAAATAGGAATCATGGAAAAATTGACAATGCAGGAAGAAGAGGTAATGCGCTGGATATGGCAGATTGGTCCTTGTTTCGTTAAAGATATACTGGCGAAGTATCCGGACCCGAAGCCCCCTTACACCACGCTTGCTTCTATCGTGAAAAATCTGGAACGCAAAAAGTATGTGAAGAACAAACGCTATGGTAATACGTACGAATACACTCCCCAGATACCGGAGAGCGAATATAAACGTACCTTCATGAGCGGCGTTGTGCGCAACTACTTTGAGAACTCGTACAAAGAGATGGTTTCCTTCTTCGCCAAAGAGCAGAAGATCTCTACGGATGATTTGAAAGATATCATCGATCTGATAGAAAAAGGAAAAGAATAAACCTTTTAATACCTTATTACCATGACACCGGAATTTGCCTACTTTCTGAAGGTGAATGTAGCCTTTGTACTCTTTTATGCCTTCTACCGACTGCTCTTTTATAAGGACACGTTCTTTAAGTTGCGTCGCTTCTCACTCCTTGCTTTCTTTGGGCTGGCGTTGATTTATCCCCTGCTCAACATACAGGAATGGGTGAAGGAGCAGGAGCCCATGACGGAAGTGATACAGATGTATTCGGCTATCCTGCCGGAAATAACCGTGACGCCCGAAGTGGTAGTCGAAACTGATTGGAAGAGTATCCTGCTCTCGGCAAGTTCTTATTTTTACTGGGGTGTCGTGGCCCTTCTTTTAGTCCGCTTCCTCGTTCAGTTAGGCAGTATCCTGCTACTGGCTTACCACAGTCGGCGGACGGTCATACACGGCGTGCCTGTTTATCAACTGGATAAACCCGCCGGGCCTTTCTCGTTCTTCCAAATGATATTCATACATCCGGAAAACCATTCGGATAAAGAGATAGATGAAATACTTACACACGAATGTACCCACGTATTCCAATGGCATTCGGTAGATGTGATGATTTGCGAGCTGATTACCGTTATATGCTGGGTGAATCCCTTTGCATGGCTTCTCAAACGGGAAGTGCGCCATAACCTTGAATACCTGGCAGATAATACCGTTATCCAATCCGGATACGACAGCAGGAGCTACCAGTATCACCTGTTAGGTCTTGCCCATCACCATCAGGCTGCAGCAACGTTATATAATAGTTTTAATGTATTACATCTAAAAAACAGAATTAGTATGATGAACAAAAAGAGATCCAATGGGATC
>ULWH01044292.1_pt1 | contig 44709 bp, 38 predicted proteins | sample 1960201 | NCBI WGS metagenome assembly ULWH01 (sample SAMEA4835808, study PRJEB28245) | human gut metagenome | biome: gut microbiome; material: fecal sample | place: Denmark | collected 2008
CCGTGTCGTGAAAAAGAAGGTATTTCAATCAAAAAGATACCATTCATCGCATTAAGCTGACATCCGCGATTCTTGTCTTATCCCTTTGCATTAAGTCTGTCCCCAATAAATATCGGGTGAGCGTTTACTTGATTAATATTGGAAATATATGAACGATGAATCTGCAGAAAAATATCTTGAGGCAACGATTCGTCAGCAACCACGTCACTGGCTCATAGACAAAAAACGAAACGGCAGACATCTCCGCCGTCCCGCCCAAAAGAGATAGCCTTATCTCTGTTTGTACACATGTCAAGGTTGGTTATTTACTGATATCAGGGCCTATATAAACCCTGTTTTTCATATCGTGCGTAAACATAAGACTTTTTTTCGACAAAAGAGCAGATTCCTTCTTCTTTTTGGGAATACATGTTCTAAACATGCCACACTACCTCTTGGCTACTAGCGTGAGCTTCTATTATAGAGGAACTATGAAAAAGCATTTTACATCAAAACATAAAGCTAAATCCTTTCTTCTGCGAAGCATTGAACCGTTCAATCTCCAAAGAAAGGGATTTCTTTAACTGATTAGCCATAAATATTAAGAAAGACCTGCGTATGATGCAAATTGCCTTCAGTCGTTTTAAGGATTTTCTGAAAGAACAGTACCCATTATATGAATGCAACATCAAACCCGAATTTATCACTAAGGATATGATGGTTCTGTTTGTGGACTATTTGCAATCCCGTAGCGTTGGCGAGGGAGCAAAAAGTATCTATCAGCGTTTCAAGAAAGTGATACGCTATGCCATCGAACACGATGTGATACTGAAAGACCTTACATATAAGAATGTAGACTACTCAAACAAGCTATTGAAGTTTGAACAGAATAAGACCAAAGGGCATTCTTCTGCTAGTGGAGTAGTCATTCCTTTGAATGACGGTTTGGTCTCTATTATTGGTGAACCTCTTGCGGATGGCAACAAAGATGTGCTTATATTTAATCTACCATCCTATGAAAGCTGCTGTAAATCAGTAAAACGTTGGGTGAAAAGATCCGGAATAGACAAGCACATAAGCTGGCATTGTGCCCGTCACTCATTTGCAGTGAATATCCTTAACAATGGTGCTAATATTAAAACAGTAGCCAGTTTGCTCGGACATAGCGGGCTGAAACATACGGAGAAGTGCCATTCAAGACACGCTGTAAGCACAAGCAGCACACTCTGTAAACCTTGCACTAACTTCCCGTAACTGGCTTATGGGCTGTTATATCGTGGAATTTGAACAAAACGGAGAAGACCGTGCAGCCTATGGTGAGCAGCTTTTGAAGAAACTGGAAAAACGACTGAATACCAAAGGGCTTAACGAACGTAGATTCCGGGATTTCAGACGTTTATATCTTGTGTATCCACAGTTGAAAGATGAGGTTCTTCACTACGTTATGTCAGGTTCGAAAATTCGGCACACACCGTCCGCCAAATTGCAACTAACTGATAGACAAAACAATGCATTGACGCTATCACCTAAAAAGGTCTTTAACAAGTTACCCTATTCTCATTTAAAAAGTATATCTCAATTAGACAATCCGACTAAACGTGCTTTTTATGAATTCGAAGCAATTAGGGGATGCTGGTCTTTTAGAGAACTGGAACGTCAAATCAACTCATTATATTATGAGCGTAGCGGACTATCCAAAAACAAAGAAGCACTTTCAGCATTAGTACAACAACAAACCACACAACTACAGCCTGCGGATGTAATAAATACTCCCTTGACCTTAGAGTTCTTAGGGTTAAATGAACGGGCATTAGTTACAGAGAATGATTTAGAGCAAGCCATCCTTGATAATTTACAAAAGTTCCTTCTGGAAATGGGACACGGCTTCTGCTTTGAAGCTCGCCAAAAACGCATACTGATAGATGAAGATTACTTCTTTGCTGACCTCGTTTTCTATCACCGCATACTGAAATGCCATGTCATAGTGGATTTAAAAATTGACAAATTCCACCATGAATATGCATCCCAACTGAATATGTATCTAAACTACTTCAAAGCAGAAGTAATGCAGCCCGATGATAATCCACCAATCGGTATTTTGCTTTGTACTGAAAAAGGAGATACTTTAGTTCGTTATGCCACAGCAGGATTAGACCCAAATATTTTTGTACAAAAGTATAAAATCCAGTTGCCCAGTGAGGAAGAAATCAAGAAATTTCTTTCAAAGGAGATAGGCTAACAACTTTCAATAAAAACAAAGGTTTAGTTCATTTTAGATATACAAGAGAAATGGACTAAACTTAATCTGTAACCTTTTCATTATAAAACCTCAAAAATTCCATTTCACCCACCTGCTTTAAAAATTTCTGATTTTCAATAAAGTCTTGTCCATACTTTAACCAACGTTTTGTAAAACCTTTGAACTTAGTACAAGGAAATAGATGACATTGGTAGCAGTGTGTTATTCCTTTCTCAACGCAACACAGGTAAAATGTTCTACATTTTTCACAGCGGGTTTTGTTTTCCTCTGCTCCCTGACAATTTTTTTCATCTCGTGTGTAGCTTGGACAACCGCCACAGAACACACCACAAGCAGGAATACGACCATGATATGGTTTTATTACAGATAAGGTTTTTGCCATCCAAAAATTAGTCAAATTCAATTTATTTGCCTGTCGTTTTTGTTCCTTCTTCACCACGTATTTTTGCTTCTCAAAGAATGGACGAGCAGTTAGACTCACTTCTGATGTGATTTGTATAATACCTTTTGTAATAGCATATCGTTCTATTTCTTCCAAAAGCATAGTTGCAATGCCTTTGCCTTGAAAGTCTGCGTGAATGAACATAGAGTACAGATAGCCTTGCGGCGTAATGGATGAAAAACCTACAATCTGAGACAGTTGATTAACAGCCACAATAAAATAGTGAGTCTTTATCATTTCCTCTATATTGGAAAGATCATCTCCGCATGATGCCCAATCTTCAACTTCATCCTGTGAATAATCACGCCTGTTTACTACAAGCACGGTATTCTTATATAAATCTCTCAGTTCAGCACTATCAGATTGTTGCGCTATTCTGATTTTAAAGTCCATTTTCATCTTTGGTTTTGTATCTTTTCGTATAATACCTTATTATCATTAAGGGTTAAAACATATATCTGTTTTTCCGAATTATCGTTAAATGCTTCTTCTTCAAAACTTCCAAACTTGTGAATAATATCAAATCCAGCCCGTTCCAGATATGAATCCAATTCTTGAGGGAAAAACATCCTCATGTCCAAATTCTGGATTGAATGAAACTCGCCATTGATAAAATAGTGCCATTCTATGCGATTGATTTGGGTTGTACTCTCATAACGCATTGTTTGTTTTATCAACACATCCCGTCCATCATCCGTTGTATATTCGGCAATTACTGCCTGCACTTTTTCGCTCTCGACAATATACTGGATGTTGGGATTAAAGCAATCTAACAGAAATAAGCCTCCTGCTTTGAGATGATTTCTAACGCATCCTAACGCATTGAATAAATCTTCGTTTCTGTATAAATGGTGGATTGAATTAAATGGAATAAAGATTAGGTCGAATTTTTCTTGCAAGTCGAGCATTCTAATATCTGCTTCTATGAAATCAATCACTAATTCTGCTTCGATAGCCTTCATCTTTGCTTGTTCGAGCATTGAGGGTGTGTAATCTACTCCGCAAATGCTGTATCCATCTTTGGCAATGGGGATCGTAAGTCTGCCTGTACCACAGCACAGTTCAAGTATTTCAGCCTCCTTATTTTTCGGTAGCCACTTTTTGTAGAATTGCAAATCAGATAGAAAGGTATTTAATCCATCATATATATTTGCATCATAAATCAACTCACCAACCTTGTAACCTATATTCATTTATATTCTCCAATACTCATTGTTTCATGTTTATATACCAAACTTATTTCTATTCTCTTTCGTGTCCGGATGGATATGCCATAGATTAACCTTATTTTCCTTTATTTCTGCAACCCAAATAGCATGAACATTATTTAGAACCTGATCTGAACAAATGGAATATCCCTGCATAATAACCATAGAACCATTTACTGTTACGCTCTCGAAAATGTTTCGATATCCCGGATAAAGTCTAAAAAACGGCTTCCATGCCTTAACTATATTATCAGATTTTCCTACAATTCGATTGTTTGCCATATCGATAAAAACATGATTTTCAGTCATTAAACTGGATAGTGCGTTAATGTCAGCCCTACTGATACATTCATTAAATTGCAAGGTAATAATTTGGGGGTCTATCATTATCTCTTCTTTGCTATATTTATCATTATTACCCCATTCGGTCTTAAGCTGCGCATAAATTATATCATCTACCCAATCCCCACGCAAATAATAGCTCTCCTTAAAGTGAGCTTCCTTTCTGAACCCCAATCGCTCTATTAACTGGATAGAAGCTGTATTTCTCGGATCGACTGAGGCTATAATCCGATGTTTATCGAGCGTTCCAAAAAGATAATCAACCATTGCTTTCAATGCTTCTGTAGCATAACCTTTTTTCTGATAATCTTTATGTAGCGTACATCCAAGTTCAGCCTGCATATTGTTGTGATTGGTAAAGCTGATTCCCATATCACCAATTAACCTGTTTTCATCTGCAAGAATAATGGTAAACTGAAAACATATATTGGCAATATCCATTGTCGCCGGCATATTGCTAATATAATCACGGACTTCTTCAACTGAATCAGGGAACCATCCCTGATACTTATTTTCCGCAAAGTCAGAACGGTAAGAAAAAATGCTTTCTGCATCTTCCGGTTCAGCAAGCCGTATGATTAATCTTTCTGTTTTAATGGGATATTTCACCTTGTTGTTTATAAATTCATGAGTTGAGCAAAGATACAAAAATTGTCTAGCCGTGGATAGTCCTGCCGAATAATTACATACAAAAAAAGCTTGACTGATTACTCAATCAAGCTTTTCAACTTCAGTACCCAGACCCGGTACAAGGCATAGAAATCATAGGAAAATAAAAGAATTTATCTTCCTTATTATCAATTATTTGCATCTTTCTTATTTTCTCTATTTTTGCCATATTTTGCCCATTTTTCGTCATTAAGTACACTTTTAGTACACTTTGAAATTCCATTTTCTTTTGTACCTTTGCAATATCGGAAAACAAAAGAAAATCAATTATTTAGCGTAATCACCCGGTTATGGTACCTAAATCGGGATAAAACCTCTAAACAATGGCAAAGTTAGAAAATAAAACGAAAGAAAACCCAAAATTGGAGCAAAATAAACTGTCGGACGGCAGAATCAGCCTGTATCTGGAGTATTATTTGGGTAGAGAGGAAAAGCCCGTGTTGGATGAAAACGGTAATCAGGTGTATTATGAAAGCGGTAAGATGCGGGGAAAGCCGAAGTTCGCTATCAAGCATCACAGGCGAAAAGAGAACCTCAGCCTGTATCTGATAGAGAAGCCACGTACCCCTGCGGAACGCCAGCAGAACAAAGAAACACTGGAGCTTGCTGTAAAAATACGTGCCGAACGTGAACAGGAGTTTAAGGAAAGTATGTTGGGCTATCGCCTGAAAAAAGACCGGAACGTGAATTTCTTGGATTATTTTCAAGCCTATATCAATGACTATACCAAGAAAGACATTCGGATGGTACAAATCGCCCTAAGCCGTTTCAAGGACTTTTTGAAGGAGCATTACCCGATGCACGAGTTCGGCATCAAGCCGGAACTTATCACGAAGGACATGATGGAACAGTTCATAGCTTATCTGCAATCCCGGAGCGTGGGCGAAGGGGCTAAAAGCATCTTCCAGCGTTTCAAGAAGGTTATCCACTATGCGATTGACCACGATGTGATGCTGAAAGACCCCTGCAAAGGCGTTACCTGCAAGGCGGATAGCCAGATACTACGCAAGGACGTGCTTTCGCCGGAAGAAATCCAGCGGTTGATTGCGTGCCATTATGACAACGAGAACCCCAACGTAAGGCGTGCGTTTATCTTTTGCCTGTATTGTGGCTTGCGCTTCTGTGATGTGAAAGACCTTACCTATAAGAATATCGACTACGCTAATAAGCTGCTAAAATTTGAGCAGAACAAGACCAAAGGTCATTCCGCCAGTAGCGGTGTGGTCATTCCGCTCAATGACGGTCTTCTTTCGCTTGTGGGAGAACCGCCGGCAGACGGTAACAAAGACGCTCTCATCTTCAACCTGCCTTCGTATGAAAGTTGCTGCAAATCCGTCAAGCGTTGGGTGAAAAGAGCCGGGATAGATAAGCACATAAGCTGGCATTGCGCCCGTCACTCATTCGCCGTGAATATCCTCAACAATGGGGCGAACATCAAGACGGTTGCCAGCCTGCTCGGGCATAGCGGACTGAAACATACGGAGAAATACACCCGTGCGGTGGATAAATTGAAAGAGGAGGCGATAAACAGCCTGCCGGAATTAAAGTTTTAACCATAAAAGACTTACCTTTGCAATTATGGACTTTGAAGCATTAGTAAAACATATCAGCACGATACAAAGCACGTTGCAGGCGCAAGCCGCACACGCTGTAAACCTCGCCCTGACTGCCCGCAATTGGCTCATGGGCTGCTATATCGTGGAGTTTGAGCAAAACGGTGAAGACCGTGCCGCATACGGCGAACAACTGTTGAAGAAACTGGAACAGCGGTTGAATGTCAAAGGACTGAACGAGCGCAGGTTTCGTGAGTTCCGGCGGTTGTACCTCGTTTATCCGCAACTGAAAGAGCCTATCGCACAATACATATTGGCAGGAAGCGAAATTCGGCACACACTGTCCGCCGAATTTGCAGACCCAATTCGGCGGTCGCCAACCGCCGAATCTTCTCAATACATTCAATCGGCTCAAAACAAATGGATTACCCCACCCGAAAAGTTATTTAGCCGCCTATCCTCTACCCATTTGAATGTAATTTCACCCATTGATAACCCTGTAAAACGTGCTTTCTACGAAATGGAAGCCATTCGGGGCTGCTGGTCAGTAAAGGAATTGGAGCGGCAAATCAATTCCCTCTATTACGAACGCAGCGGATTATCCCAAAATAAGGAAACCTTGTCTGCCTTGGTGCAGCGGCAAGCCACACAATTACAGCCCAAAGACATTATTAACACGCCCGTTACGTTGGAGTTCTTGGGATTGAACGACCGTGTTTTGGTAACGGAAAACGACTTGGAGCAATCCATTCTGGACAACCTGCAACGCTTCCTGTTGGAAATGGGACATGGCTTCTGCTTCGAAGCACGCCAAAAGAGAACCCTGATAGACGGGGATTATTTCTTTGCCGACCTCGTGTTTTACCACCGCATTTTGAAATGCCACATTATTGTTGAACTGAAGATAGACAAGTTCCGCCACGAATATGCTTCGCAACTGAACCTGTACCTCAACTACTTTAAGTCGGAAGTGATGCAGCCCGACGACAATCCGCCCGTCGGCATCCTGCTCTGCACCGAAAAGGGCGACACGTTGGTAAAGTATGCCACTGCCGGATTAGACCCGAACATTTTCGTACAGAAATACATGATAGAACTTCCAAGCGAGGAAGAAATCAAGAAATTCATTTCGACTGCAAGCTATTAATGCTACTGGTGAAAAGAGAAGAATCTTCCTCCTCTTTTCGCCAGCATATCCATGATACTGTTTATAGCAATAGGTTTAGATTGGTTTGAGTATATATACAAAGGGATGGACTAAACCTATTAAAAAATATCTCACTTTCAATAAGACGAAAAGCACAATAATAATAATAACGCTTACGAAAAGATATTTTCGCAAACGAACTACACTCCGTATATTTTTGCTGCAATATCCTGTTTTACCCAATAAGATTGTGTATTTTTGCATTTGAATGATGAATTTAGCGATATGAATAGGATAAAGGAATTCTTAGAAGTAAAAGGTATCAGCCAAACCAATTTAGCACATAGATTGGGAAAAAGTTTCAATATGGTCAATTTATATGCTACAAACAAAGTGCAACCGCCCATACCCGTATTGTATGAGATTGCTGATATCTTAAAAGTTGATGTAAGAGAATTACTTCAACCTAACAAAAACCGCTAAGCCCTCATATCAAGTAAAGACAATAAACTTTTTAAGTAATCCGGATGTTAAGAATACTAAAATATATCGCTGTAATATGCTTTACCCTTCTAACAGTAAGTGCATGCTCTTTTAAGACAGATTTACAATGGGTTAGAACAACTGATGATGTATTGTTGTGGCTTCCTTCATCGGAGGCAACGAAATCATTTTCATGGCATGGAGAAACGCTTGATAGTGTAGCGAATGGAAGCGGCATTCTGACATGTGTTGATGAAGATGGGAAAGAGATATCTTCTAAAGTTAATATGTTTTATGGGACATCATCTTCTGATGAAATTGTGAAGATAGATGATGGTAGCCAGTATATAGGTGCTATCGAGGATGACAGAATGGAAGGTTTTGGCGTATTAATAAAAAATGAGGAAATTTATATCGGAACTTTTCATGAAAGTAAGCCTAATGGATACCTGAAACTATACAGAAACGGTAAACTCTATTATGAAGGATATTGGGAAAATGGAACATTTAATGGGGAAGGTACACTTTACAAAGAAGATGGTTCTGTCAAAACGGGAGATTGGGTGGCAGGAAGGCTTTCTCAAACATTAGTTGATGTACAGTTGCCACAAGGACATTATTATGGCTATGCTAAAGATGGTAAGCCAGATGGACTTGGAAAAATTGATTATGCAGATGGGGTATTCTATCAAGGCAAGTGGGAAGCGGGACTTTGGGAAGGTGAAGGCTTGTATATTAATGCCAATGATTCAGTCTATGGCATTTGGGAAAAAGGAAAAATTTGCGGAGATGTGATTTATCGAACTCCACAGCTGTATTTTGAAGGGACTTTTATAGACAATGTTCCCGTGGGTGCCGGTAATTTGGCTCAATCTGATGGCTCTTATTATTCGGGGTTTTGGCTTGATGGAAAAAGAGAAGGAAATGGGGATATAATATTCTCCAATGGAGATTCTTATAGTGGAGAATGGACGAATAATGAATTTAATGGGTTCGGGGTCTACGAATATGCAGCAGCGAAAGCGGTATATCAAGGAGAATGGGCTGATGGACTTCAAAATGGAAATGGATTTTACAAGTGTCCCCAATTTAGCTATAATGGGCAGTGGAATAAAGGTTGGATGGATGGTGATGGAGTGCTTACATTTAGTAATGGAGATAGATACGAAGGCACTGTTCACGAAAATATTATTGACGGTATCGGTTCTTACAATTTTGCCAATGGAAACTGGTATGAAGGCGAATTTGTAAATGGGAAGATGAATGGCCTTGGAGTCTTTCAATTTAAGAAGGGTGATAGATTCGAAGGTGAGTTCTATGATGGAAAGATTTATGGAGATGGTACCATGTATCTTGTGGGAGATAACGGGACAGTTACAATTACCGGATTTTGGCCTAAAGATGGAAGTTTTCCCAAGGAAGCAAGTATATTGTTTGAAAATGGTGATTTGTATGAAGGCCCGTTGAACAACGGTGTTCCTACACAGGAAGGAACATGGATATCAGGAGAAGAAAGACAACGACGATTAAATAAAGTAAACAACTCCACTCTCCACAAAGCCAATGAATTATATAAGAAGCATCGAGAAACTATCAATTGGTGCTTAACGGGTGTGAGTGCTGTCGTCACGGCAGTAGAAGTCGCGAGTGCATCTACTGTTATTGGAGCACCTGTTGCAGCATTAGCTCATGGCGTTAATGTTGCAGTAAATGTTGTTGATGCTTCTATGGCTATAGCCTCAGCTGGTATTGATGTCATGGAAAACGAACAATTAGGTGCAGATAACACGGAAGCCATCCAGAATCTAACTACTGAAGTTTCCATGAATGCGGCTTTTGTTTTAGTCCCTAAGGTTGCGAAAGTTGCCGTTAAACCTTTGAAAGCAGGTGTAAAATATGTAATACGAAGTCCTATCGCTGAACAGATTATGAAAGGAAGCAAAAGTCTCGTCAAAAAAACTTCGCTAAGATTTGTCAAAGGCAAGATTAATGGTAAGGCAATACGCTTATCTGTAGCAGAAAAAGGACGGAAAATTGAGAAAACTTTGGTTCAATGTAAAGTAACACAAAAACCAATGATTGCTTTAGGTCGTTTATTGACCCAATTTAAGAATCAAGCTGTTTCTTATTCTTCCTATCTTAAGCAGTTGAAAGCGAATCCAAAGTTAAAAGAGCAATTAGTACTTTCTATAGAAGGAAGTTCCAAAAATCTTGGGGACAATATGCGCCTTTTAGGTACAGATAAATGGGTCAAAAAGAGTGAACGTATACGCCGCTATTTAGGAATGCCTAAACGCCAAGTAGAACCACATCATGTGATTCCCTCTAATCCCGTAACAGAAGATGGTCGCAAAGCTAGAGAAATTTGGGTTAAATACTTTGAAAGTGTCGATCATCCTTGCAATGGCATTTGGCTGGGAAGAGATAATAAAAGATTAGGATATAAGGCTTTAGCAAAAGGTTCTAATCATAGTCCAAATTCTGTAGAATACGAGCAAAAGGTATCAATAGCTTTACTAAATACCTACAAAAAATATCAAAAGCAATACGCGAATAATCCAGAAATGATGCAGCAAGTATTGGCTGAAACTGTTGATAACCTTAAGAAACAACTGTACAAGGGTGAATTGGCCATCGGCAGTAGCTCTCACACCGTACACACCGTATGGAGCATATTTAAAAATAAGAATAATCCAGGCATTATTTCTAATGCCGCGCAAAATATAATGACACCAATTTTGAAATTAACTACAAGATAATATGGAAATCTATCAATTATCGTTTGATTATAGCTATGCTTTAGCTGATGTCGTAGAATCTCCTAATGGAGCGGATTCTTTGGAACTTTGTGCCGAAAGACCGGAGCTAATAGATAAGTTTAGATATGGGTGGCTTACTAATGAATCTACGAAAATCCCGGATTTTGTAATCATCATGTCAAATATGTTGGGTTGCAGAACAGAAATCTCTAATGAAGTCAAAAACTTGTTTTCACATCTAACTCTAAATTCTATAACAGTTGGAACTGATAACTATGTTTTGTTCTCAGGCATAGCAACCCTCTTTGATTGCCTCAATCTTAAGAAGTCTAAGATTACAAGATTTTCTAATGGCGATATAATGGATGTGCCAACTCCTGTATTTTTACCAGGTAGTTATCCTATTTTATTCAAAGTTAAAGAAATGCCATCTACTTATTTTTGCACGCAAGAGTTCAAAGACTTGATAGATGCTCATTCATATACAGGCTTAATATTTGAAGAACGTAAAATTAAATCGAAATCATGGTTTTAAAATCTACTAATATGGAAGAGAAAAAACAACAAAAGCAAATGTCAAGCACTCAACAGAGTATCGAATGTTCGAGATGTCACAAACAAGTGTCATCAGCGAACGGGGTTCAAAAGCCAAATGGCTTTGTATGTAATGAATGCATTAGCAAGAGGAAAAAACAGATTCTGTTGGCTACTATTGGTGGTGTAGTAGTTGTTGGGGCTATTCTTGCTTGGATATTTTCAGGTAATAGCAAGAGAACCGGAGAAGGTTTTGAAGGAGTTGGAGAAATACAAGACTCCGTATCTCTATCTGTAAATGCCAATGAAGTGAAGTTTGATTTATCAACAGCAACTGCTGTAAGTTCTCCTGTATCAACGCAAGCTCCAATTTCAAATTTGGCTGATTTCAAAAATGTATTTGCTCAAAATATAGCTGATGCAACTGACAATAATGCAAAGGACATCGTGATTCCATCCGTCAGCCCACTGTTTGAAATTAATACAGATCATTTTATAAATGATGGGGAAGCATTGGTTCGAGAGTTTGCCGCAGTCTATAATAAGACAAACAAAGAAGCGACCATTTTTGTTGAAGGGTTCACTTGTGACCTCGGTGGAATTGATTTGAATAACAAACTTTCAGAAGTACGAGCTGAGACAGTTAAAAAGATATTGGTAAATGCTGGTATTCCTGAAAACAAGATTGAGGTTAAATGGTATGGTAAATCGCGCTTTAATGAATTCAAATATTCAGATAAAAGCGAATATCGTCGGGTGATATTATCCGTAAAATAATTGTTTTGGAAACTATTTTTCATTGGAATGATTATAGATCAAACATTATCTTTAATAACAGATGCATTAATCGAAAATTATGAGTAAAAGAGAAAAATTAGGAGTTGATTTTTTTAGGGATAGACAATTACTAACGACTTTGACAAAAGGCTCTGATAGAGATGCTGCTATTTTAGGTGGTTCAATACTTGAAGAATTATTAAATCGGTTGTTAAGAAAAAAATTAGTACAGTCTCCAATATTTGAAGACGCTATTGAAAATAGTAATGGCTCTCTATCTACATTCTCGAATAAAATACAGTTGAGTTACTTAATGGGATTAATTTCTAAAAAAATGTATGACAATTTAACCGTTATACGAAAAATTAGAAATAAGTTCGCTCATGAGATTGTAGGTAGCTCTTTCGAAAATGAACAGATAAAATCAAAAGTAGAGAACAACTTAACCTATGCTAAAATTCCTCTATTTACTGAATGGCTTTCTGCTGCATCTGTTAAAGATCAATTTTTATTACATTGCACAGTTATCGAAGTAGCACTTGTAAAAAAGATTGTTAGATATGATAGCCTTGTTGAATGTCATGACGAAACAGACAACCTTGGATTTGAAGACATTGATTGGCAGTATTTGGAATCAAAAATAGAGGAAAAATAATCTCATTATTGGCGGAAATAGAAAGAATTTAAATGTAATAGTCTCTTTCCTATGAGAAATGCATCCTCTATTAATTGAAATAAGCCGGCAATAAATTAAAGTCCTGACAGGAACGGAAAATAACTGTCAGGACTTCAACTTTTATACCTCACTTAGGACTTTATAATGCATTGCATTTTATCGTTTATCGAACTTCTCAGCTTCCTTCTTCAACTGTTCAGCCTGCTCATTAAGCAGTCTTGCCCGTTCCAAGGCTTTCGCCTGTTTGCGGCAACGTTCCTCAAAGTCCAACACTGAATCCGTCAGACTGCGAATAAACCGCTCATCCCGCTGCCACTTGAACTTGTGTTCCAGCACGTCGAATGTCGCCCCGTCCGCCTGTCCCCGCATCAGCAAGTAGCGGTATTTCATATCGTTGTCCTGCAACTGCCGCATACGTCCAGCCAAACGGACATTCAAGGCTATGGAAGCGGCGCAGACAATCAGACCTGCCGAAAAGAGGAACAGTCTTGGACGTACCCACGAAGCGACCCTGTTGTAAATCCGCCGGTAAAACGGTAAAGGAGCGGCTTCCTCCCTCTCCGTCCTGTAAGCGTTCAGGGTCTTGACCATTACATTGAAGCAACGGTAGGTTTCCAACGCTATTCTCTTGGTGTCCTCAATGTGCTTCTGCTGACCTTGCATCTCGTCCCTTATGTTGTCAAGTCGGCTTTGGACTGCCTGTAACTCTTTTTCGGGAATCGCCGGGTTCCTGCGTAACTCCGACAATGTCCGTTCGATGACATCCAGCCTTTCGAGCGTTTCTTCCCGACTGGCTGGCGTTACCTGCGCTTCCTGCTTCTCCTTCAGTTCCGTGACCATGGAGAGAAGCCCCTCTAAAATCAAATTTTCTTCCATATCCGTTTACAGTTTAAGTTGTCTTTTCTTTTTCTTCTTCTTTCTCAGATTCCAGTCAATTTCTTCGTCCGATAGAGCAGACGGCGAAACATCAAACAGGCTGAACAAGCCGCCCATTGAAGGGCTGTCGTTCCTTTGCGGTGTTTGCTCAGGCTCCAAAATAGGTGCGGAAACTATCTGCTGCCGACTATTTTCTGTGGCATCCATTCCTACGTTCCCGAAATGCTTATCCAGCTTGGAGAAGCTGAAACTGCGGTCTATTTCCGAACCTTTGAACGTATAGGCACCTTTGGTGAAGGAGATGCCCTGTACCTCGCCTGTACGCCCTTTATATTTGAAGCGGATGCCGATGCCCTTTTCTGCCAGCCGCTTTTCCAACTGCTTCCAACTTTGGGATTTGCCGATTTCATTCCTTACTGCCGTGTAAATCTCGTATTTCGACTTGTCCGGCTCTTTCAGGCGGTGCCGCTTAACTTGCTCCTTGCCTTTGGCGAAGTATAGTCCGTGTTTGGCTTTCAGCTTCTTGCACACCTGTTCGTTACGGTACATGTCATTCCTGTCTGAAATGGTCTTGCCGTCGTTGCCTACGCGATTGAACACGATATGTACATGCGGATGCTCCCTGTCTTGGTGGCGCACGATGATGTACTGCGTATCGGTGATTTTCATCTCGCGCATATACTCTTGCGCAAGTTGTATCATTTTCTCGTCCGTCAGCTTGGGCGCATCGTTTACCGAATAGCTCAGCGCGATATGTCCGACTGGCTTACCCAAACGGGGATTCATGGAGGCTTGTGCGCAGAAGCTGCGGATGATGTCCTGCCTGCTTTCCGCCAGTACTCCGTCCGCATGGAGCAAGACCGCCTGCTGCTTGCCTAGCACGTAGTCCACACAGCCCTTAAACCCGCTTCCTTTCCTTATTTTTCCAATCATCCGACAAATGGCTTATGATTTCCACTATCCTGTTCTTGAGTTTCACCAGTTCGACCGCCACTTTTGCAAAGCCTCCGGCATTTGCCCGGTGCGCCAGCTGGTTGATGTTGTTCGCTTCGCCTGCCAGTTTGCGGAGGATGTCCGTATCCTGCCTGTTCAGCCGGGGCGTTATCTCTGCCGACACGACAGCCTGCCGCACATACTCGCTGACACGCAGCCCGGCTTCTGACGCCCGCTTCCTAACGGCGTAATACTGCAACTCGGTCAGCTTCGTGCTGACCACACGTCTTTGCTTGTCTATCCGGTTCTTTGCCGGACGACCGCCTGATTTGTTCCTTGTATCTGTCATACATTTTTGTCTTTGGAAGTTGTCTTGAAAATTGCGACCGACGGGAGCGGTTTCCTTTGCGGGGAGCAAAGCAAGGCGGTTTCGGTCTACCGAAACATAACCTTGCTTCCCCTAAGAAACGTCTGCCCGTTGCTCACAGTGTCTATCTCCGCCGGGTTAGATTCCCCTGCCTTTCTTCTGCCTTAGCAGCAGTTTCTGTCCGTTTTTCTGTTCCTGCTTCCTGCCGCACAGGTAATCGTTCAGGTCGGAATATTCCCGGTAATTGTGCGAGAAATCCCGTACCCGATAGGAGTATTCCGCTGTGATGGCTTGCGTTGCCCGGATGCCTGCCCCGTCATTGTCGAGCAGGCAGTGGATACGTTCATACTGCCCCAATGCGTCAATGGCTTTCTGTACATTGGCGGTGGAGTTGAGTATGACGTAATCCTGCCTGTCAAGGTTGGGCATGACAGGGCAGTTCTTTGTCCTTAGCGTGAGGAATGAAAGATAATCCATGAAGCCTTCGAACACCAGGCACTTCTCCCTCGGTTCGCCCTGTTGCCGGATATGGGTGATGTCTTTCGGGGCGATGCAGCCTTTGAAAAAGGAGTTGCGCACCTCGTAGCCGCCAGCCACATTCGGGAAACCGATGGCGAAGTAGGGCTTGCCGTCATGAGTGAAACGCAGTTCCCTGCATTCTCTTTTTGCCAGTGTAAGGTCAATGCCACGCCCCTGCAAGTAACGGAGCAATGCCGGATGGGTGAGGTCACGGACTTCCAAATGTTGAAAACTCGGTGCCGACCTTTGCTGTCGAAAAGAAAAACTGACCGGGCGGACATGCTGTGCCTGTTCTGCTATCCGGTTTAAGAGGTACGGCAGATGGTCGGAACAGTAAAGTTCCTGTGCCAGTGCGATGATGTTGCCGCCTTTGCCAGCCCCGAAGTCATACCATTGTTCCCGTTCTGTGTTTACTTTAAAGGATGCTTCATGTTCCTCCCTCAGTGGCGATTTGTACCATAGATTCGCTCCCTGCTGCTTGACGGGTGAATATCCCAGACTGTGCAGGTAATCGGTGATGGGTATTTTCTTTGCTTCTTCAATGTTCATAATGCAAACTTTTTAGTGGATGATGAATAATTGGGAAGTGTACCAGTCCGGTTTAGACCTTCATATATACGCCCGTACTGTACCGGACTTGATTGCCGGGAGTGACGGGAAACGGGAAGTCTGTTCCCCTTATATATATGTCCGAACTAAACCAAACCTGTTTTAGTAGTGAAAATCGGGATTGTAACGGTATCCCTTTCCTTCCTTTACAATCATACGCTTGTTCACGAGGAACGTGTTCAATGCCACGAGGACATTGCGTCCCCGCTCGTAGCCGATGCTTGCATAGCCCTGCTTCAACGCCTGTATGACGTTGGAATAGCCCTGCACGGTGCGCTTGCCGAAACCGTTTTCCAACGCCGTGCGGTGCTGCTGTTCAGTCAGTTCCGTAAGCGGGAAACTTTTTTCCTGCTTGGGCTGCTGGAATACATAGCCGTCCACGACTTCGGGCAATGCGCTGTCGTTGATGCGGAAGGCGAAAGGCTCGAAGTCCCGGTCGCGTATATGTGCCGCCTTTACCTCGCTGATGTTCCCGTCCTGCGTGCTCTTGGTGATTTGCAGGACGGTTTCCGCCTTGTTGTTCAGTTCCGTGCCGATATGTCCCCTCGTATTGTCATCCCCCTTGTTCAGATGCAGCACGGTATGAATGTGCAAGTTGTATCCGCTTGACCAGCGCATGAGCAGGTTTATCAGGTCGGTCGATTCGCTGGGGCTGTTGATGTCATACATCAGGTCGCGGATGCCGTCAATGATGAGCAGCCCCACATCGGGCATGTTCTCCAGCATATACTCGATAATCCGCTTCCGCATGTCAGGGGTCTGTTCCCGAAGTACGATGAAAACAAAGTCGTCCCTGTCTTGGTCGGTCGGCAGCCCGGCAAGCCGCAGGATGCGTTCCATCACCTTGTGGCAATGGTATCTGCTCTGTTCGGTGTCCACATAAAGGATTTTCCGTTTGTCCGGAGGCAGGCACGCCGAATAGTGCAGCACCTCGTCATTGGTCAGTGCCGCTGCAACGATGGCGGAGATGTTGAACGTCTTCTTGCTTTTCGCCTTGCCTGTGGAGGCGCTGAAGTTGCCCAGCGTCCCGATGGTGGAGCCGTTCACCCAAAGGATTTCAGGCGGCACATCGTAAGTGTCCGTCACTTTCAGGCGGATGCTTTTCCAAAGGGCAGCAAAATCTTCCTTATTCATGATGGTGTCCCCTTTAGCCTCCGTGCTTTTCTTGTTTTCCATGGGCTTTACTTCTTTAAGGGACGGTTGAGAACATACTTCTGCGCTTCCTGCTCTATCTGCGTTTTGGTCTTTACCGGATTCTGGCGGAGCCATGCTTCCAGTTCGGACTTCTCAAAATAAAGCATCTTCCCCTGCGGCTTGTAATGGGGAATCAGATTGCCCGAAGTCAGCTTGTAAAGGTAACTTTTGGACAGGTTGAGGAATGTGCTCGCTTCATCAAAGCTAAGCACGTTCTTGGTTAGGAACAACATTCTTTCGAGTTCTTCCACTCGCATTTCCAAAGTTTTTTCCATATTGCTTGAAACTTTTTGGTGAAACAATATGAAGGTGCGCACCCTCGTTTTATTTTTGATGGAGCAAAAATCGGCATCCTCCAAAACATCAACACATAAGTTACGGGTAACTCACGTGAAATATTTTTGTTTTGACCTATGCCGACATGCCGCATCGTTTTGTTAACGGGGGCAAAGTTAAAGGCTTGGAAATGAAGTCTAATTGAGCTTTGTTTGACCGCTCAGACTATGCTCAACCTTTTTGCAGTTGCTTGATGTATTTGTCTATGATTTCGTATCCTTTCGGGTAGATGCACTTCACGTTGTCTGTCGCGCTCGACAAGTCGCTGCGTGTGAGGTATTTGTCTTTTATCTTGGCAAGTACCAGCTTGTTGTTGGCTATGACGGACTGCCACTCATAAGCGATATAGTTGTAGCAGCTAAGCTGCATCATCAGATAAGCCAGCAAGCGGTTGTTGTTGGACTTCAATACCCCGTTCAGTTTGCAGGCGAAGAAGTCCGAAAGGATTTTCGGGGTGATTGTCGTGGTGAATATGTGCGCTTCGTTGATACATTCGACCAACAGTTTGATTTGTTGCGTTGTAAGGACTGATTTGAATGGATTGGATTTCCCGACTATCTTGGTCGGCTCAGGCTGTGCCTTCTCTTCTTCTTTTGGCTGTTCTTCTGATTTCTCATCCAAAGGAACAGAGGCATGACTGGCGTCCTCCGATTGTTGGAGGTATTCCAGATATTGGGTCTGCATGACAAGGCGCACAATGGAAGAAAAGAACGGAAGCTGCTCATCATAGCAAGTGGAAGATTGCAGGTATTTGTCCATATCAAAAGAAGAACATTGGAACGAAATATATTTTTTCCGCTCGTCAAAAGAGAGATTCTCGAAGAAACCGCTTTCCCAAAGGAAGTCCGGCATCAGTATGTCAAAACGTATATTGTGCAGGGCACGGTTCTTTTGGCATAGGGATACAAGGTTCTCGGTCACGTTGAAAATTTCTTGCCGGATGTAGTCATTCATTTGCGCTTCCGTCAGGTATTCACGCTTTAAGGCAAGCGCATTAGTTTTCATCCCGTATTCATGGGCAACACATTTATCAAGTAACTGCTGTATCTTTTTGAAGTTGGTTTCTCTGAAATCTTCCATATACGTTGTGCATTAAAATCGGTTTGGGTTACAAAGATAAGTGATGGATACCGTTTTCAAAGCAAACAAAAGCAGGAGAAAGGAAGAAATATGCAGCATCTTTGTTAATAAAGCATAAATATAAGGTTGCTAAAACGGCGAAAGTACTCTTTCTTTTTCTTTTCGTCAGGAAGTACACTTTTAGTACGCCCGATAAAAAGAAAAACCCTTGATAATCAGTTGGTTACCAAGGGTTTGAAGTACCCAGAGCCGGGATCGAACCGGCATGGAAGTGAATCCACTGGTGTTTGAGACCAGCGCGTCTACCAATTCCGCCATCTGGGCATTTTTAATTAACCTTTAGCAGTAGGTTTGTTTCTCAAATGCGTTGCAAAGGTACAGCTTTTTTTTAAACCCGCAAGCGTTTGGGTGAAAATTTTCAAATATTTTTTTCACAGTGGGAATATGTACGGGATTGTTTCGCATAGAAAGATTATTTCGTTACATTTGTAAACGTATAATCATAATAACAGCCAATATCATGAAAGATAATTATTGCGTCATCATGGGAGGCGGAATCGGTAGCCGTTTCTGGCCTTTCAGTAGAGAAAGTTACCCAAAGCAATTCCTTGATTTTTTTGGGAGCGGACGGTCTTTACTGCAAATGACATTTGATCGCTTCGCAAAAATCATCCCTACTGAAAATATATACATCGTTACCAACGAATCTTATGCGGACTTAATCAAGGAGCAGTTGCCGGAATTAGCGGAAGAACAAATACTTTTGGAACCGGCTCGTCGCAATACAGCTCCTTGTATCGCTTATGCGGCTTATCATATTAAGGCATGCAATCCGGAAGCCAATATTGTCGTAGCCCCTTCCGACCATCTGATCTTAAAAGAGGATGTTTTCTTGAGGGACGTTCAAAAGGCGTTGGATTTCGTGAAGAGAAACCGTGCGTTGGTCACCTTGGGCATCAAGCCTAGCCGCCCGGAAACAGGATACGGATATATCCAAAGCAGTGATACGGTAGTAGATGATTTCACCAAGGTGAAGACCTTTACTGAAAAACCGAACCTCGAGTTGGCAAAGGTATTTATGGAAAGTGGAGAATTCTTCTGGAATTCTGGCTTGTTCGTCTGGAACGTGAATACGATCTTGGAAGCGTTCTCTAAATATCTCCCGGATATCAGCAGCCGTTTCGATCTAGGTAAGGATAAATTTAATACCCCGGAAGAAAAAGCGTTCATCCAAGAGAATTTCCCTTATTGCCTAAATATATCCATCGACTACGGTATCATGGAGAAAGCGCACAACGTATATATGCTATGTGTAGATTTCGGTTGGGCCGACCTCGGTAGCTGGGGATCTTTGTTCGACCTAGCGAATAAAGACGAAAATGAGAACGCAGTATTGAAAAATAACGAGGCAATGCTATACGAATGCTCCGGCAATGTGATCGCATTAAATAACCCGAAACGTCTAGCCGTTATCCAAGGGCTAAAAGATTGCATCGTGGCCGAGTCCGGAAACGTATTATTGATTTGTAAGAAAGATGACGAACAACGTATCAAACAATTCGTAGCCGACGCTAAAATCAAATACGGAAAAGAATACAACTAATTAAGAATTGAGAATTGAGAATTATCAGCAAGCGGTATTCATTCTCAATTCTCAATTTTCAACTTCTTAGCAAGATATCGTACAGGATACCACGCAGCCAAAAAGCCTATCGTTAATACCGTCACAAAGACTGTTATTATATCCACCGGGACTACACGTACCGGATAAGCCTCTATAATAAACGCTCCGGCAGCTTCCCCTAGTTTTATAAAGCCAAACTCTTGTTGTAGCAAGCAAAGTACAACCCCGATCAAGACTCCGATCAAAGCTCCAAAACCGGAGATCATCCAGCCTTCAAACAAGAAAATCCGACGGATCAGACTGTCATCAGCCCCCATATTACGCAGTGTACTTACATCCTCCTGTTTCTCGATCATCAACATGGATAAAGAACCCACCACGTTGAATAAGGCGATCGCCAATATAAAAGTAAGGATCAAGAAGGTCATCCATTTCTCGACTTGCATCATCTTGAAAGAAGCCTCTTGTTGCTCAAAACGGTCTTGCACGATATATTGATCACCTAGGATACGTTGAATCTCTTTCTTTACCGGAGCGATATCCCCGCTATCTTTCACCTTCAATTCCACCGCTGTCACTTCTTTATCATAATTAAATAAAGAACGGGCCAATGACAAAGGCACGATCATATATGAATCATCGTAAACCTGTTGGTCCGTACGAAAGACAGCACCGATATAAGCATATTCCAAATTGAAAGAAGAAGCCGGATTCGCCATGTTCACCTTCTCCTCCCGCTTCGGAGCGTAGATCTCTAGCGGAGAGACAAAGCCTGCGTTTATTCCTAGCGAGAAAGCCAATCCGATCCCCATATTCGCGTAATTCGCCACCTCGTCATTCAGAAGGAACTTTCCATCGATCAAGATACTATCGATCTGCGCCAGCTTCTCATATTGCTCGTCTACACCTTTCAAGGTAGCTACACCCTGACGATCTCGATAACGGACCAAGGCATTGTCCTGCAATACCTCACTAAAACAAACAATGCCGGGCAATTCCCTCACCTTACGTATCTCTTCCGAGGTCGGGTCGAAAACCTTCCCTTTCCGAGGCATGATCTTCAACTCCGGATCAAAATTGCTGAAGAGAGAAGAGACCAAATCGTTGAAACCATTATAGACCGACAAGGCGCATACTAAAGCGATCGTGGCGACAACAACCCCGCATACCGATACCATCGATATGATATTTATGGCATTGTGCGACTTCTTCGAAAAGAGATACCGCCGGGCTATATAGAATGGAAAATTCAAGGCTCCTCTTGATTACTTATGCAAAAGATTGTCGATATTCTCGATATAATCCAATGAATCATCTATAAAGAAGCTTAATTCAGGGATCTTACGAACCTGCAAACGAATGCGTTGCCCCAAATCAAAACGGATCGCTTTCGTATTGCTCCGTATAGCCTCCAATAGCTCTTGCGATTTATCCGATGGGAAAATGCTTAAATAAGCTCTCGCCACACTTAAATCCGGACTTACACGAACTACGCTGACAGAGACCAATACGCCATGCATCCCTTGCGTCTGCTTCTGAAATATATCACTCAATTCCTTCTGAAGAAGGCGTTCGATCTTTTGTAATCTAGTACTTTCCATACGCTTTATTATTTACTTTTTCCAGATCATCGTCAAGCCGTCACGTAAAGGGAGGATCACCTTCTCTACCCGATCGTCTTGCTTAACCTTTTCATTAAAAACCAGTATTCCCTTCGTTTGTTTATCGGAAGGATGCACTTCTTCTACCACTTTACCGTCCCAAAGCGTATTATCCGCGAGAATCAAGCCGCCCGGACGGACCATCGGGAATACCAAATCATAATACTCGGAATACAGGCGTTTGTCGGCATCGATAAAAACCATATCGAACGTCTCATCCAAACGGGGGATAATCTCCATCGCATCCCCAAAATGGACTTTTATCTTGTCCTTATGTGGCGAGCGGGAAAGATACTTCATGATAAAATCCTCCATCTCGTCATTGATCTCAATCGTATGAACCAAGGCCCCCTCGTCCATGCCTTCCGCCATACACAAAGTGGCATAAGACGTATAAGTCCCGATCTCCAAGACTCTTCTCGGACGAATCATCCGGCAAAACATCTTCAATATCCTACCCTGCAAATGCCCGGATAGCATACGCGGACGGAGAAGGTTCACATTGGCGTCGCGATTCAACGCCGACAGCAAATCCCCTTCTTCATCTATATGAGAAAGAATATACGCATCAATCTCGCCCGTAAACATGCCTCTTACTCTTTAAAAGTAGGCAACTGATATTGCGTGCCGGCATCCAGCACCTTTCCTACGTTGTTAATCTCCAAAAAGCTGGTACCGCCACCTTCGCCGAAGCTACCGCTCAAATACGCTACCATATCGTTACGAGTGATACGTCCGCTATGGATCAGCTGGTTCAACGCGTCATAGAAATATCCCCTACGACTGTCGTTGTATGGCTGATGAACCGCCCATACCCCATAAGAAAGACCCAACATACGCATCACACGAGGATTATAGCATATAGCGAACACAGTAGAGGTTCCGCGGAAAGCGGCCAGATAACGTGCCGTACGACCCGTGTAACTATCCGTGATAATCGCCTTCACATGTAATTTAGAAGAAGACTTAACGGCTTGTTTCGCCAAGAAAGAAGTTACGTCTAAATCATTCCCCTCGATCGGCACACGGATATCATTCGCTGCCAGCTTAGTCTTCTCGGCCTCACGAGCCACTTTTGTCATGGTCTGTACCGCCTCGATCGGATATTTTCCATAAGCCGTCTCACCGCTTAGCATCAAAGCATCCGTACGATAATAAATAGCGTTGGCGATATCCGTAACCTCGGCACGAGTAGGACGAGGATTATTAATCATGGAATGAAGCATTTGCGTAGCCACGATAACCGGCTTCTTCACTTCCACGCATTTACGGATCAGCATACGCTGGATACCCGGGATCTTCTCGGCCGGAACCTCGATACCCAAGTCACCACGAGCGATCATGACGCCATAAGCCACTTCCAAGATCTCCTCGATATTGTCTACACCCTCTTGATTCTCGATCTTAGCGATAATCTTGATGGGGCTGTTACGCTCGTCCAAGATACGTTGGATATCCAACACGTCCTGTTTGTTGCGAACAAATGAGTGAGCGATAAAATCGAGATCATGATCGATCGCCCAAAGGATATTATTACGGTCTTTCTCAGTCAACGAAGGCAAATTGATACGTACACCCGGCACATTCACGCTCTTGCGGCTACCTAGCGTAGCGTCATTCTGGATCTCGCAAAGCAAACAATCGCCGGATTTCCCGGTAACCTTCATTTCCAGATCACCATCATCGATAAGGATGTCGCTGCCAATCGCCAAGTCGTTCACGAAATTCTTATATGACACACAAATACAATCATGCGAAGTTTCCTGATCGGGATTACCGATTACCTTCACGATCTCTCCAGTCTTGAAAGGGATCGGTTCCTTGTTTACCGTCGTCGTGGTACGTACTTCCGGCCCCTTCGTATCCATCAAGATACCGATACGGTCGGATACGGTACGGACGTTATTTACCACACGGGTCAACCCCTCTTCCATCATGTGAGCCGTATTCAGGCGCACCACATTCATTCCCGCTTTATATAACGCCTCAACGAACGCAACGTCGCAGCGCTGGTCGGAAACTGTAGCAACAATCTTCGTATGCTTTAACATATACCTTAAATTATTATAACCTAATTATTAATTCTATTTGATAACCTTCTAAACCTTCTATCACATAAACGATTCGATCGCCAACCGATACGAATCCAGCCCAAACCCAAGAATCACTCCCCTGCATGCCGCCGATATCATCGACACATGACGAAACGATTCACGGGCATGCACATTCGAGATATGCACCTCCACGACTGGCGTAGTAACCGCCTTAATAGCATCGTGCAACGCAATGGAAGTATGCGTATAAGCGCCGGCGTTCAACACGATACCGTCATATTCAAAACCCACCTCATGGATCTTGTTAATTATCTCTCCTTCCACATTACTTTGATAATAAGATATCTCACACTGAGGAAAGCGGGCACGTAACTCGCTCAAATAGTCCTCGAACGAGGCATTTCCGTATACTGTCGGTTCTCGCTTGCCCAACAGATTCAAATTAGGGCCATTGATGATCTGAATCTTCTTCATTCTTATTGTAAGTTTATTACCTTTGTACCGCCCGTTGAGGCCGGAATTATCCGGCAAAGGTAAGGATTTTATTTGACACATTCATAACGACATACCGACAATGCGACAAGGAAAAGATATAATAAACCGATATAACACCTATTTACGGTTAGAAAAATCGCTCTCAGCCAACTCCATCGACGCCTATTTGACAGATCTTGACAAATTGCTACGTTTCGCAGAGGATGAGAAAAAGGACGTTAAGGAGATCAGCTACGACGACTTGCAACAGTTCATCGCCCAATTACGTGACATCGGTATCCATCCCCGATCGCAAGCACGCATCATCTCGGGTATCAAATCGTTCTATCGCTTCTTATTGCTTGACAATTATATAACAAATGATCCGACCGAATTGTTAGAGTCTCCCAAGATCGGATTGAAACTGCCGGAAGTATTAACCGTCAACGAGATAAATAGCATTCTCGACACGATAGACCTCACGCTTCCCGAGGGACAGCGGAACCGTGCGATGCTGGAGGTTTTATATAGTTGCGGACTGCGCGTATCGGAGCTTACTGGCCTGCGTTATTCGGATATATATCCCAAGGAAGGTTTCATCCGGGTAGAGGGTAAAGGAAGCAAACAACGGCTTGTTCCTATCTCCGAAGTTGCTTTGCGGGAAATTAAAAACTATCTGTATGACCGGAATTCGGTCGTGGTTAAAAAAGGCTTCGAGGATATTTTATTTCTAAGCCGGCGAGGAACGGCCCTCTCCCGTATCATGGTATTTCATATCATCAAGCAACAGACGGAGGCCGCCGGTATCCATAAAAACGTAAGTCCCCATACCTTCCGTCATTCTTTCGCCACCCACTTGCTGGAAGGAGGCGCCAACTTACGCGCTATCCAAGAGATGCTGGGGCATGAGAAAATCACCACCACCGAGATATATACACATATCGACCGGGAATTCCTTCGCAAAGAGATACTGGAACATCATCCGAGGAGCAGGCCAAGAACTTAAAAGAACCGATCCTACTCCGCTAGCAAAGCCTCAAGGATGTCATAAATTATTTATTTCCTCCTCTGACAAACCAGTATAACGCACGACCATTTCCATCGAAAGCCCATCAGACCGCATACGCCGAGCTGTTTCTAGACGTTCTTCCACACGGCCTTCTTCTCGACCTTCTATTAGTCCTTCTTCTCTGCCTTCTGCTAATCCTTCTGCTAATCCTTCTTCCCGTCCTTCAAACTTAGCAGTGCTCAACACGTCATTCTGGATCATAATCGCATTCAGATGTTCGTCATAAGCATAACGTTCCTCGGGAGACATTGAGTAATAGCGTAATTTCTCTCGTGCCTCTTCCAAGCCAGGGGCTGTCGTTCCGGAAGTTATGATCCCATCTTTCAAGTATCGCACCCATTCCTCCAAGGGGGTCACGGCCACCTTATCAAACTCATTCACCCGGACCAATATATACTCCGGAAAGATCTCCGAGGGAAGACGCTTGACGATCGCACCCCTCTCCTTGGTATTTACCTGTAAATGATCATGGGTATGCACGCCGACAAATTGGTTCTGCCCGTGATACAGATAATCGGTTCCTACGCCTATATCAAAATAAAGGATACTGATAGAATAGACCTTTTTCACCCCGGAATAGTCCTGTCCCAAATGAAGATGTTCGGTGACGGCCTTCGCCACGCCATAAAGCACACGTTCCAAATAATAAAGCTCGCGGGTATTCTGGATCTCGATAAGGATGATATCTCCCTTTGTGTTCTTAGCCTTGATATCCACCCGATTGAATTTTTCATCGGCCATTTGCTGGTATCCCTCACTCTCCAATATCTCCTCAATCTTGATCTGCTCGCCCAAGAACACGGTAAGAAAGCCTTCTAGCACTCCGAAATTCGCTTTTTGCCGGAGTAGGCGTTTGATGGCCCAGTCGAAACGGATATATCGATCTTGTAATTCCTTCATATACTTCTCCTCTTTTTCTGTTTTCTTTTCCATAGTCATATCATGTTTTAGTTACCCCACTATTGGGTGGCTTCAAATGTACATAAAAAGATCTGGAATACAAGCTTATCCCATCTAAAAAGAAATGTCCTTCTTTTTGGATCCGTAAGTGAATAGCCAACGAACGGGATCGTAAGCGGTCGCAAATGGGTATTCGTGTACCGTTATTACTCTATTTTAATCTCATATTTTATCGATTTAAACTATTTACTTAAAGACAAAAAACATGGATGTGGACAAATGATCACACATCCATATCTAATTATCAACAAATTAAAAGCTATCAGGTTCTCCTAAAATGAACAAATGTAAATACAGCTCAATTCTTAGAAATGAGGATTCTGTACCAAATGGCCATCCGACTTATCAATCTCCGACTGAGGAATCGGCAAGTATTTCTTTGTATCATCCCAGCCTTTGATAAAATCTTTTGCTTGGTTCGTACGTACTAAATCCCAATAACGAATACCTTCCATCGCAAACTCATAACGGCGTTCCTTATAGATATTATCCAATGAAACCGCCGGAACCTTATAATCATCCCCCATCGCACGTTTAACGACTCTCGCATAATAATCCTGTGCCTCGCCTACGCTACCTCCACTTCTCAACAAAGCTTCCGATGCCATCAATAATACGTCGGAGAAACGAATTACACGGTAATTGTTCTTATAATTCAGCGCTTCCGTGCCAACCGTAGAAGAATACCCCGCACGAGGATGATATTTGCGTACGCTATATCCTGTATATTGATTCACATCCGAGCTAACCGTCCCGCCTTCCGCTCTAAACTCCTCATGATCTATGATTGTTGTCCACTTTCTAGGATCATTTGGTAAAAACGCATCATTCAATGCTTTTGTTACAGGCGCAAAACCCCAACCTTCCACATATACATTATTAGGATCTTTCAAACCTCTGGCTCCTAGCATTATTATATCGGAGTTACCTTGATTAGCCTTGCCTGCCCAATCATTCGAGTTCCCGATTTCCGTATAATTGACTTCAAAAACAGATTCTTTGCACCATTCATACTCATCATCAAAAAGAACTTTATAATCCGGGATCAAATCATATTGATAGGCAGGATCGGTAATTAGTTCTTTCAATTGGCTGGCGATCTCCTTCATTTTAGTATCATCATTCTGATATAAAACGATACGTGCTTTCATCGCGATAGCGGCACCATTCGTAGCTCGTCCTTTCTCATTAGCCGGGACTATCTTAGGTAACTTCCCAATAACATTATTATCTAAATCCTCGATTAATTTCGCATAGACCTCATCCGGCTGTAACTGAGGGACAGTTGTTATATCATCCAATCCCAAATTCGTCTCGTAATACGGTATGTATCCAAAGAAACGCCACAACTGGAAATAATAAAATACACGCAAGAAATGAGCCTCAGCCACATAACGATCACGAAGCTCCTCCGACATCGTCCCCTCCGGAAGAAGAGGGCATTTCTCTATCACGATATTCGCACGGTTCACACCCTCATACGAACGCCCCCATAAACCCTCGGGTAAGTTTGTCGGTGTCACCCAATTGGTAAAATCATTCACTCGCTGCAACTGCGGTTGATCCGATACCGTCGATCCACCGGTCTCCGCATCATCCGACATGATATTACTTACCAGTTCATAAGAGCTATACGCATTATAAGCGTTCCATTTCAACGGGTCATAGGCAGCGACCAATGCCTCGGTCAAATCCTCCTGTGTCTTGTAATAATCCGTTTCGATAACCTTATTCGTCGGAGACAACTCCAAAAAATCATTGCAGCCACTTAGTCCGAATACAACGGCTAGCAGATAAATATATTTATTCATAACACTAATTTTAATGATTAAAATGTCAAATTCAATCCAAATGTATAAACCCGGGCTTGAGGATATACACCCTTATCTATACCCATTGTCGAACCGATTTCCGGATCCATTCCCTTGTATCCCGTAATAGTCAACAAATTATCGAACGACGCATAAAACCTCAAGCGTTGTATATAAGCTTTTCGGGTCAACTGGGCCGGCAGCGTATAACCTACCTGTAAATTACGTAAGCGCAAGAAAGAAGCATCGTGAACCAACAAAGTAGACGGACGGAAGTTCTTAGGCGTATCACCCAAGACAATCCTTGGCATCGAATTGGAGGTGCCCGGTCCTGTCCATCTTTCCAAAGCATCCGACGTATAATTGACCGCCGCCAACTCATAACGGCGTAACGCATCGAAAACATCCGCCCCGAAAGAACCTTGGAAAAAGGCACTTAAATCAAAGCCATTCCAATCAGCCGCAACAGTAAGTCCAACCATCCAATCCGGATTAGGTTTGCCTATCATCGTACGGTCCTCGTTATCATCGCTGATCACGCCGTCTCCATTCAAATCCTCAAATTTCGTATCACCGGGTACCGCATTCGGTTGTATAGGCTTACCGGTAGCAGGACTGATATAGTTATCGATCTCCTCTTGTGTCTGGAAAACCCCAATCGCCTTATATCCGAAGAAATAACCGATCGGATAACCATTTTGGTTCCTTGATACCGTACCTAAAGTCGGTAAACTCTCCTTATCGATATATCCTGTTTGATTTCCCAGATTCTTGATCTCATTCTTCACATAAGAAGCATTCGCCAAGAAAGATAGATTCACTTTATCTACACTTAATTTATAACCGACTTCAAGCTCGATACCTTGGTTGGTCAATGTCCCGACATTCGACAAAGGCGAGCCACTTCCCACATATAGGGGTATCGGACGCTCCATCAACATGTCTTTTGTATCTTTCTTGAACCAATCAAAACTAAAAGAAAGGGAGTTATTAAAGAAGCGGGAATCAAATCCAAAGTCCAATTGCTCCGAGGTTTCCCAACGCAAATCAGGATTGGCCAAAGAAGTAGGTTTTGTTCCGCTATGGATGACACCGTTCGAGCCAGCCCCGAAACTATAGTTATTTCCTCCGGTCATTGTCGTAGTATATCCAAACGATCCGATTTTTTCATTTCCGTTCTGGCCCCAGCTCCCGCGCACTTTCAGAAAGTCGAGCCATCCCGGTTTATTTTCCATGAAAGGCTCGTTAGTCAACGTCCAGCCTGCGGAGACGGAAGGGAAATAAGCATATTGATTATTCCGGCCGAAGTTAGAGGAACCGTCCCGACGAAGGGTTAACTCTAGCATATACCTTTCGTCATAATTATAGTTTAATCGTCCGAAAACGGACGCCATCCGATGCTCTGTCGCACCACCTTCCGAATGCTGATCGCCGGGAGAGGCACTATTGGTAAAATCGATCCATGCTTTATGATCATCTTCCGCTCGTAAATTCAATGCTGTTCCCTTTACCTTTTTACTATCATACCGTTCCATAGAGGTTCCCAGTAAAACGGCGAAATTATGTTTATCGATCGAACGTTTATAACTCAACGTATTCTCCCAAAGAAGCTTCATGCCACGATTCATCGTTTGCTCCACCCTCGATTTCTCAGTCTTGACCATATAACACAAATAGCTAACTGGGAACCAATTCCTTTCGCCCCAAAAAGCCATATCCGTGGAGAGAGAGGTCTTAAACGTAAGATTCTCGAATACTTCCAATTCACCCCAAACAGAACCTACAAATTTATCCCAGTCCTTGTTATTGTTTAAGGTCTGCATCATAGCGACCGGATTCACGATCTCTTGATTCTCGATCACGTTATAGATGCGGCCTTCATCATCCTTGACATAGCCGGGATAATTTTTCTCGTAATAAGCGAGATCTTCCGCCGAAGGATTCTCCAGATAGACCGATTCGTTCGGTGGAGTCATCACCGCACTTGCTAACGGGCCGGAGAAGTTGTCATTCTCCGAAATACCTTTGGATATGATCCGTGTATATCCTAGGTTCGTACCGACCTTGAAACTACGGAAAAATTTATTCGCCTTATTCTCAAACACATTATAGGTATTGTTGAAACGTAAGCTATATCGTTTATAATCCGACTTATCTTTTCCTCCAACAATTCCTTCTTGATCTAAATAACCAAAAGAGAGGAAATAGCTTCCCTTATCACCACCCCCACTGATGCTCGCTTGATGATTCATGATCGGGGCATTCTCGTTATAAATCTCATTCTGCCAGTTCGTCCCTACACCTGCTTTCGAAGGATCATCGTAAATAGGGTCCATCCCGGCATTCACGTAAGCCTCATTCATTATTGTCTCATATTCGGTGGCATTCAAGACCGACATTTTTCGCCAAGGATTTTGCCAACCGATAGAGAAATCATAATTGACAACCGCTTTTCCTTTTTTCCCGCTCTTTGTCGTAACCAGAATAACACCATTAGCCGCACGCGAACCGTAGATAGCGGCAGAAGCGGCATCTTTTAAGACCTCGATAGATTGTATATCCTGCGGATTCAGATAATCGACACCTCCTTCAAGTGGCATTCCGTCCACAATATACAGAGGGTTACTATCATTGATAGTTCCTGTACCACGGATACGGACTCTCGACTCGGCTCCCGGTTGTCCGGAATTCTGCATAATGCTTACTCCCGAGACTTTTCCTCGTAACACATCCTCTACCCGGGTCGGCGTCAGCTTCTCCAAATCATCGGAGGTGACACGACTGATGGCCGCTGTCATCACGCTCTTCTTCTGAACGCCATAACCAACCACTACCACCTCATCCAAGGCTTGCGTGTCCTCTTTCAAGACAATCTGTAAATCAGTCTGCGTACCGACCTTAACCGTATGGGAGAGATAGCCTATAAACGAGATTTCTAATACATCGCCATTTTTCACATCTAGCGTAAATACGCCATTCATGTCAGAGATCGTACCGGTAGTAGTTCCTTTTACGGAAATACTCGCACCGATAACCGGAGTTCCATTTGTATCCAAGATCGTTCCTCGCAATTTTCTTGTCGCTTGAGAAACTTCCACCGGATTTACATTAGGATGGGAAAGGCCGCTTGCCTCCAGATTGCCATTTAAGGAAGCGAGCAATAATGACCCGACACATATCCAACGCCATCGCTGATCCTTACTTTTCTTTTTCATAAACTATTCGAATTTAAAGGTTTAAACAATATTCCTAACATTACTTTTTGGTTAGTCGGACTCTGAGTATTTTCAAAAAAGGGGTAGCATTCCCCTCGACAGCACTCACGAGGAGTGCCGCCGTAGGAAATTGGATATAAAAGCTAACCTAACTAATTTAATGTATACTCAAAGTAATCCTTGAAAGAGGTTACCGCATCGCCTACTTTTAGATAACGGCGACTAAGTACTGGTTTCGCCCTCCCCTTCTCATGATACTCGGCTATCAGAAGATAGCCTCCTGATTTTGAGGGCAATTTCAGAAGGCAAGGTTGAAGCCGCTTGCCAAAAGGTTCAATCACAATAGACTCTTCTTGTGTCGAAATAATAGTTCCTTTCTCGTCTAGTAGTTTCAAGAGAACTTTTCCAGACGACTCCTTATTCAAGTCGTTCACCCCTACCAAGTTGAATACTAAATCACTACCCGGTTTCAAGGGCTCGAGATGTTTGGTATAACGACGATCCGCTAAATCGATAAAGACTGCCGAGGGGGCGAAACAATGCTTGAACCAGCGGAAAGCCGGTGAAGGTTCCAAATCCTTGATATCATTGATGAACCAATCTCCCGTGAAACCATAATTATTGGTCAAATGACAAAAAGCCAAGATTCCGCCTACCGAACGTTCCGAACGCAGCCATTCCGTCTCAAGTTCCAACCAATATGCCTGCAATTCACGACATTGTTCCGGAGTGGCATTCTCGCCAAGATAGTAATTGTAATTGTTAAGTGTCAATTTCGAGGGCCGTCCATCACGCCATAACCAAATCCATCCGTACTCATTCACCAACTGAGGAACGCCCGCATCTAGTATAGAAGAGAAACCTACCCAATTCTCATGCAATGCACCTAAGTTATAGGGATTGTTTTTGAAATAGTCGTTCAGTTCGCTGGAATGCATCAACGTAAGCGCACGATAAGGGTGTGGCTCATCCATCTCATCGTTCGTCCCCATCTGATCTGATGTCATGTAACCGGCATCCCAGATCCGGGTCGGGTCTAATTCCTTTAGTTTGGGAATCAGCGTATTTCCTATATAACTGTCCCAGTTCTCATTGATCGCATCCCAGATCACGATACTGGGATGATTCCCATCGCTCCATACCCAATTCGTATACTCCTTACGTACCTGTTCATCCCATCCATGATTTTGCCAATATAGCCACTCATTCTGTAATACGATACCATACTCGTCGCAAAGGTCATACCAGAAGTCAGGTACAATTCCTACACATATTCGCATAGCGTTCCAATCGATTGACTTTGGCAGGTCTACCATCAGCTTCTTCACCCATTCCCGGTCCCAAGCCAACGCTTGACAATCCGGGTCCTCAAAGAAACGTTGAAGCGTGATATTGGAGCCTCGTAAGTAGAATTTATCCCCATTAAGCGTAAAGAATTTACCTTTTCTCGAAAAATCACGCATACCGAAGTTCACGGAATAACGATCTACAAGCTCATCTTGGTCATACACCGAGACCTCACCTTCGTACAAGAAAGGGGAATCAGGAGTCCAAGCCTTCGGATTATCCAAAGAGATACTCGTTTCGAAATAAGTCCTATTATCCCGCTTAGCCTCACCTTCAATCATTTTCTTTCCTACTATCCTCCCTGTAGTCTTCTCCTTGACACAGTACTCAATCTTACAAGAATCCTTCATTTTATCCCCATACAACATTTGGGGTGGATACAAACTTCTCACCAAGGTCTTAACTGTCACCAATCCTTTAGCCAGAGAAGGCAGGAATAAAACTTTATCGACCCGCATCTTACCAGTAGCCGTAATGAACACGTCATCCCAGATTCCGGGTAGGTAATGGACTTTCTCCTTATCCGTTCCGCCGGCGGCCTCGCTAGGCAACCACGCCCGGTCGCCCACCTGAATCAATATCTCATTGTCCGAACCATATTTTACGGCACTCGTAATATTAAAATCCATTGGAGTATAGCATTCCATAGAAGCCCCCACTTCATGCCTATTCACGAAGACTCGTGTAACATATTGGCTTTTCTTTATCGTAAGGAATAATTGCTCATCCTTAAATTTCTCATCGATAAATACTTTCCGCTTATACCAATTATACATCGGCGTATAATCTCTCTCTAAGAAATTAAACTGTTCCACCAGCTCCACGCCGTCAGGTTTCTTAAAGAATTTCTCGTATTGAGAGATTTTAGGCCTCGCTAAATGCACCAATCCCGGAACCGGTATCTTACGGGTATATTTCCGTGGAGGAAAAGCCAGTTCCGTTTGATCGAAATCCCATTCCCCATTTAATGAGATCGTTGTCCTCCCATCATCGGCCCAAGCGAATACAGATAGGAAACAACACATAATTAAAATTATTCTTTTCATGACATCCGATTTATTTAACTCTTTCACGAAGGCAAGTTACAATTATTAAAGACATAAACTTTATAGAAATTTACCTCCTGCTTTTAGAATCTTATCAAAATATAAGAATGATCGTAATACATACCATCCCAAGATTAAAGTCGTTTCAACAATTTGGCCGCTACCTCATTATTCTTCATGAGAGACGCATCAATCGGAGAAGAACGGATGATGGAAGTCAAGCGTTTATGCCATTCCACATCCCGCCACATCCCAACAAACTGAGGTCCGCAAAAATTACTGGTCGCTACACCGACCCACATACCCGTACGGGCAGCCGTAATAGCTCCTAACTCGCAAAGATCCTTTATCCAATCCCATTTCAATAAAGGCCAATCCTTATAATCCACCAATCCCCAACATTCTGTCGTAACGAGAGGACGGCGATTCTTCCGGGCCACGGAAGCCATAAGCTCGATCTTATCAGTCAACAATTTCTGCCAATATTCAGGTCTTTCCCGATAAACCCGTTCCGCATTTTTCACCACATTCTTATAATCATCCGGTGAAAAACGATTGTAGCCATATCCCACCAGCTTATAAAATTCTCCACCATTCTGTTGGGCCATCCAAATATGATGCTCATACAAATCAAGAAAAGAGCAATCCACCTCTTCATATTTCTTGACATCCCCATGATCAAAAGAATATAAGAATGGCATATCCGGATATACTTGTCGCATCTTCCCCAACGAGGTTTTCATCCATCGTAAGGATTCCTCCTTATACCAATTCCCCCAACCGACATTCGGATATGTCTTAGCGAAAAAAGGAGCCCATGAATCACCGGGCCATTCATTGCAAAGATCCACATAAAGGATCGTATCCAATAGCCCCTCTTCTTCGATCGAACGAAGGGTTGTCAGCCAGCAATCCGCCAATTTCTCCGGTGTATCCAATTTCAGGCAAACCTCATCCACATCGAGACGATACCAAGAAGAAAGCCCGACCTTAATATCCCGCTCCTTACATTTCGACAAGAACAAGTTCAAATTCGGTTGAACTTGTACCTCATTCATATCCGGACTTCCCCAATCTTGCTGATTCCAAACTTCTTTAAGTAACCATTTCTTCATTGGATTCTCCGCTATTAAATGAGGATAAGCATCAATACGTATCGCATTATACCCCCGTTCCGAGAGCTCGTCCAATACTTGGTCCCAGTCCTCATAACCGGCTCCGGGCCAACGCCTCTCCAACCAAGAAAAATCCCACATGGTGATTGCCCGGGGCGAGATTTCTCCTTTCCCGGCAAAAGCCATTTCACTTTTAGCTGATGCCTTTGATAAATCAAAAGCCACTAAGCCGCCTAATGCCGCAACTGCTGTTTGTCTAATAAATACTCTTCTATCCATATTATATTATTTTATCTTTCGGGTGTCCTCCTTTTCTCCAAAAAGCCTCGATCTTCTCCAATGAAACTCCTTTCGTTTCCGGTACATAGAAATATCCCCAAATAATCGCCACAATTCCAATGAACGCATAAAATAAGAACGCTCCCGCCGGATTCCCTTGGCTTTCGCCATTGATCGTTAATTCGGTTCCCGATATTGAAAACACCTTCAATATCTTGAAGAAAGTAAACGATACGATCGCATTGAAAAACCATACGGACAACGAGCCGAGAGAAGTCCCCAACCCTCTTAGCTTTTGTGGAAACACTTCCGACACAATCAACCAACCTAACGGCCCGATGCTGATAGCGAAAAATCCCACATATAAGAAAATAAGGACGATGGAAAGCCATTTCCCAGAATCCCCTAATTGAGCGGCGAATATAAAAGAGGTAGCGAGTAGCAACAAGGAAATCACGATACCGCTCAACCCCAGAAAATAAAGTTTACGCCTTCCCAGCCGATCTACAAAGTAGACAGACAACAACGTGAATAATAAATTGACAACACCTACCCCGACAGAGGCCCCAATCGCAGAGACCGCACCATCGAAACCGGCCATCAAAAAGATTTTAGGGCTATAATAAATCACGGTATTGATACCTACAAATTGCTGGAAAAACATAATACCGATAGCGATAACTAACGCATTCCGTAACCAAGGCTGGGCCAGATCCTTAAAACATCCTTGTCGCTCATCATTCTTTCGCATCTCATTCCGCATCTGCTCAAACGAGGCATTTACCAAATCCGGATGCTCGACCATCTTTAAGACGGATAGGCTCTCTTCCTCCCGGCCAACAGACATCAACCACCTTGGAGATGGTGGAACCAGCAACATACCCACGAACAAAATAATAGCGGGAATCACCCCCACATAAAACATTGGCCTCCAACATGAAACAGACGTCTCATCCGCAAAATACAAATCCGAAAGATAAGATACCAGAAGCCCGATCGTAATCATCAATTGGAACATGGCGACAAACATCCCCCGTGACTTCGCCGGGGAAACTTCCGCAATATAAAGAGGTACAGCAAAAGAAGAGATCCCGATAGCCACTCCCAAGAATAAACGGGCGGCAATCAAGTGGTAAATGTCCGGAGCCCAACCCGATCCTAACGCACCGAAAGCGAAAATAACAGCCGAAGTCAAAATGACTTTCCTACGTCCTATGCGATCCGTCAATTTACCACAACACAGCGCTCCCAGAATAGCTCCCAGCAAACCGGAGGAAGTAACTACCTCCACCATACTATCGTCTATACCAAAATCTTTCTGGAAAAAAGGAATCGCCCCGGAAATCACGCCGGTATCAAAGCCAAACAATAGTCCTCCCATAGCGGCGACAATCGCTATTACATAAATCATCCAATATCTATAGCTCGTGTTTTTCATGTTTTTCTTGTGTATTTAATCCATCTATAAACTCAAGGCTCGAAATCACGCCATACCTCCGCCTTCAACGCCGGATTAGGCACATATAAGAAAATCTCCGGATTTTCCTCGAATTGTCTGTAAATAGATACCCCTTTCCGAATATCTAAAGAAATATAATCCGAAGGAGATTTACAAATCAAATGAGAGGAATCGTACATCGAATTTGCGATCCATTCTAATTCATCGCTTCCATTAAATACAGGAAACCAAGCGATTCCCCTGTGTTTACGAACCCCCTCATACACAAAACCATAATCTCTATCGCACCACGCTCCGAAAGTCAAAGGCAATCTCGGATTCGCGCTAATCGTCGCATGTACCCAATAGGGAGGAACGATCACTACATCCCCCGGAAAGGCATGTACCGCATAACATCGACCGGGCTGATCCTCCGCATACTCCTGCATATAAATAATCGCCTCTCCCGACCAAATCTCATAGATCTCCGGCGTAGACCAACCGCTATAAGGAGATATCTTATGAATATGCCCTTGACTTCTGACTGGCTCCTGCCCCAATTTACCAGCACTATATGTCACTACCCCGAATAACAAATGTAACTTATTCAGCAACGCACGATGTTCTTCTTTGCCGACATCCATAGCGATCGAGTAAACCTGCTCCGGTCCCTTGCATTGAGGATCACGCAAACTAGCCCGTATATCTTCCAGCCGGCGAATCTCGACCTCCGGACCAAATACACCCGCCCCATAGGTAAACCCCATAGGCGATTGAACCGGTGTTATATCAATTCCTTTATCAAATACAAATCCGTTCATTTTGCTGTTGTTTTACCATGAAATACTCCAAACCGAATAAAGCGGCGTCATCGCCCAAGATTGCCGGCACAATCGGGACTTTCCCGGAAGGACACCAAGCCAACTCATCCACTCGTTTGCTGATATAAGGGATAATCACCTCTTGGCTTTTTAAAATCCCCCCACCTAGAATCACGACTTCCGGATCATAAGCATGTATATAGGTTATTATCGCCGACGCCCAGATATCCATACATTCATTCCTAATTAATAAAGCATCTTCATCCCCCTCCTGCGCTAACCTAAAAATGCGCTTGAAATCATAGACATCCGCATCTCGTTTAAACGATTCCGATAAAAGGGCATGCTCCCTGACAATGGTCGGTAAGAAGAAAGAGGAAGACAGAGCTTCTACACAGCCGTTATTCCCGCATGAACACCGACGGCCCTTATAATCCAGCACAAAATGCCCACCCAAAGAACCCGCTTGAAAATGCTGTCCATACAGGAGCCGTCCATCAATCACGACTCCCGTACCGATACCGGTTCCGATTGTCATCATGACTACATTGTTCTTTCCCCGGGCCGCACCCTGCCACCATTCTCCGGCTACGGCCAAACGAGCGTCATTATCCATGCAGAAAGGAACTTCCCAATTCTCCCATGCCCATTTATCCAGACTGATCGAACAGGCATCATCATACTTCTCATTCGTAGAGATTACCCGGTTATGAATTGGATCTACCAGCCCGGGAAAAGCCAGGCCGATACAACGAAGCGCAGCCACATCAATACGCCAAGCGGCCAACAACCGATCAATCGCCTCCTTTATCTTAGGTAAGTTCGGAGCTAATCCCAGAGCCAGACGGGAAGGTAATCTCACACAGTCTACGATCTCACCATCAGACAATAGTCCGATCTTTACGACCGTCCCCCCTAAATCTATCGCTATCGTATACATAAGCTATCGCAATTTAGGGGTACCGTCCACTTCTACCAATCGGGCCGAGAAGCCCTTATTCGCGATCTCTTCATAATTATGCCCGGCATCCGAAGGCCAGCACGCAGCAAATGACAAGACGCTATTTCCAGTATTAGCTACCCGGTGCGCTACACCGCCCGGTATATAATGCAGGCTACCCGGCATCATCCTTTCCGCCCACGTATTCCGTTCTCGGTCCATCAAGATCAACATACCTTCGCCTTCCAATCCCCAATAATACTCCGAACGATCCTCTTGTTGATGAAAATGGCCTTTCGTCATGAAATACTCATCTCCCACCTTTCCCGGATATAATTGAGTAATACCAAAATAAAGCCCTCCCGGAGTGCCTTCCCGCTCCGGTAAATAACTATATACCTCGTATGCTAATTGATCTAATGGTAATTGGGAATAAGCATCTTGATTCTCAAAAATTCCGGCAAGCTCGCCTAAAGTTCTCCGGCTCTTTACCACACCTTCCCCCTTTAGCTCATCTTGAAAAAATGACAAGGATGGGATTACAATCTTTTTATGTTCCATGATATTCTATTTTACGATACAACTTATATCGCAAAAATAGATCGAATACCTTGGGCTTTATTTTAGTATTTTTCCAAACAACTATGAAATCCTGCCCTTATTCTCCATCCAGGCGCTCCTTATATTTTTTCTGGTACTCGGATGGAAGCATATTCGTGGTTTTCTTAAATTGGCCGATGAAGTTGGATAGATTATTGAATCCGGCCTCGGAGCTAATCGTGGATATCTTCAGATTTCCCTCTATCAATAGTTTTTTCGCGTGTCCTATGCGCATGTCATTCAAGTACTCCACGAAAGTCTTCTTGGTCCGTTTCTTGAAATAACGACAAAAAGCGGTCGGAGTCAAGCCTACCAAAGCGGCGACTTCCTCCAGCTTCACTGGAGACGTGAAGTTCTTCACCAGATATTTATAGACCTTATTGAAACGCTCGAAATCGTCCGAGTTGACCGTTTCCGTAAACCCCGTACTGGCTAATATCTCATATTCTTCGGAAGTCGCCATTAATTCCAGTAAAGCAATCAATTTGATCACCCTACTCGCTCCCGTCTCATTGGCGGATTGGCTGATCAGCTCGGCAATCTTCTTCCGGGACTTACCCACAAACTTAATCCCTCTACGGGAACGCTCTATCAATTCCCGGATATTATTCATCTCCGGAAGACGGATTAAATTAGGTTCAAAAATCTGACGCTTGAAGAACAAGCAAATACAAGTAGCCCGCAAGCCAGAGCTCTTATCGAAATAAACAGGGTCGTTTCTCCACTCATGTGGCAGTTGAGGGCCGATCATACAAACATCGCCCTCGAAATATCCTTCCACATGATCCCCGACAAAGCGAGTACCCGTACCACTTGTGATATACATTATCTCAATAGCCGGATGGTAGTGCCAAGGCACTATAAAATGCGGTAGATCCTCCACATAGAAATGAATGTGACTATCTATCGGGAATGGCAGTTCTTGAAATAATGGTTTCATAAGCTTTATACTAAAGGTTTCAACCTCTCGATCAGTTCATCCCCAAGCGCCCGTTTATTCACGATATGTTCCTGCACGGCGGTAACAAACGGATTATTCACGAAATCTCCTCGAACACCCTCGAAATCCTGTTGTTTTTCCTTGTTGGAACCATCCACTCCGAAACCGATCATAGAAGTCAAAGAGAATTCCTTACGGGCATCCTCATAAAGCATCTCATCCAAGCGGATCACACATTCTTGCCAACGACGAACCAGATCAATAATCTCCGCGGCGGAAATCGAACGGAGATCCACCCCATAATAACGTTCGATCATCTCGTAGGCCCATGTCCATTCCAAGGAATAATAACGTCCGTGAACCAAACGGAAAAAGCATTCCACATCCTCTAAGGAAGCGATTTCCCCCTGTTCGATATCTTGCAACAAGGCATCTAGCGGTTCCCTCGGGAGGATCAAGCCCGCCAAGTCCAGCCATTCTCCGGAGCCTTTGGATTCCGTAGGACGCAATTGCTCCCAGACCTCTTCCATAGAATAATAGGTCGTACCTTCCAAACGCTTGATTAACGAGTTACCAAAGAACTTATTAATTGCCATGCCATAAAAGTTCAACGCATTCCGGAGTGAGGAACCTTTTATACGAGTATTCTGATAATAATAAATCTCGGAAGTCTCTCCAACCAATGCCTGCAGGTTTTTCAAGATATCCACCGCTTTCAGCATCTTCTGGATCGTATAGGGACTCAATAGATTATAGTTAATCATATCCAAGCGATCCGGGTCCGTACGTTTATCACGCTTCGGCCATTTCTGGGCATCACGGATCGTACCTACGCTGCGAAGATTAATTCCCGGGACTAAGTAAGTCTCATCATCCTTCTCTATTAAATAGGAGAAGGGAATATCGGAAGTATCGCTATGGTGATGATGGCGACCCATTACCAAAGAGAAAGCGCCAATACGGGCCGGCCAAAGGATATACGAGTCGCTGGTCGTCTTGGAACCACGTTCCACGATCCCTTGATGAATCGGTCCCAGCTTATACATATGATTACTCTGGTTGGAGCCACTTCCCGCGTTCAAGAACGAATACATTCCCGCTATCAGCAAACTGCTCTTATGCATAGACACCGTAAACGGACCGGCGAAAATAGCGCAAGCCTCCCCATTCTCGAAAGCGCAGTTGCTGAACAACAAGGAATCATGGGCCGAGAAGTTATGCGTCACTTGGCAAGCCTGTCCGATAAAGCAACGGATAATCTTAGCGGCATCCGCGATCTTGGCTCCCGAAGAGACAATGAAATCTTGCGCGATCACACTATCCCCGATAAATACCGGGGCCTCTCTCTTACTATTTACGGAACCATTTTCCAGACGTGCGCTATTCTCTATGGTCGCGTAATCACCAATCTTCACGTTACGGATCGTACCGGTATTGACAATCTTGACCTTATCGCCAACCGTTCCCTCCGTAGAGGCGATACCCTCCGTATAAGCGGTAATCATATCCCGCAAGCGTTCGATCAAGGCCGGACGATGACGGTACAATGCGATAATATAAGCCAATGAAGCCGACAGGCCATCGTAAATCGGAACCTCACGCCCGCCGGTCTCATTCAAGACCGACACCTCGACATTATTCCCGAACGTAGCCTTGCCTTCCACCAACATAACATTTATATTCTGGATAAAGCAGTCATCACCGATCTGGTAATTAGCGATATAATTCTGTACGTTCTCGATCAGCACATTATCCCCCAACGTGCAATTATGTAGGGTAACATGACGAAGCCCGCTATGCTTTACCAATCCTCCCGGCAGGGTAAAAATCTTACGAAAGGCTCCTAACTTAACCACTCCTGAAAAACGTACGTGGTTCACATATTCAATATCAAACACTTCTGGAACCCAAACTTGATTCCAATCATCGGCCCGGCAAGCCTGAGATCGCAAGGTGGCGATCTCATCCGGCCGCAAATTTCTCAAATGATTCATTGGTACTAATTTTGTAAGACTCTACTCTTCATCATATTGCTGAAAGAGGAAGTCATTGTAGGGGAAACGGGTGATATGGATTTGTTTAACCCGTTCATACAACATCTCTTTCAACGCCTCTATATTCGTACGTTCCTTGGCGGAGATAAAGATGCAATTATCTTGCAATTTTCCCATCCACGTACGTTTCAGTTCATCCAGATCGATATTCTCACGACCACGAGGGGTCAAATCATCTTCCTCTTTCGGGACAAAGGTAAATGCATCCACCTTATTGAAAACCATGATCATCGGTTTCTCGGTCTTATCGATCTCCGCCAACGTACGGTTCACGACCTCTATTTGCTCTTCAAAAGTCGGGTGTGAGATATCCACGATATGTACCAGCAAATCCGCCTCCCGTACCTCATCCAAGGTAGATTTAAAAGATTCCACCAGCTCGGTCGGTAACTTGCGGATAAATCCGACCGTATCAGACAGCAAGAACGGCAAGTTCTCGATAATGACCTTGCGTACGGTCGTATCTAACGTAGCGAACAACTTATTCTCGGCAAAGACCTCACTCTTGCTCAATAAGTTCATCAAGGTAGATTTACCTACGTTCGTATATCCGACTAACGCTACACGTACCATCTTACCCCGGTTTTTCCGTTGTACGCTTTTTTGCTTGTCAATATCCACCAGCTCTTTCTTCAATCGTGCGATCTTATCCAAGATAATACGTTTATCAGTCTCCAACTGTGTCTCACCCGGACCACGCATACCTACGCCGCCTCGCTGACGCTCCAAGTGTGTCCACAGACGAGTCAAGCGGGGTAACATATATTTATATTGTGCAAGCTCCACCTGTGTCTTCGCATGGGCGGTCTGTGCACGGCTAGCGAAGATATCCAAGATCAAGCTCGTACGATCCAAGATTTTCACCTGCAATTCTTTCTCAATATTACGGAGTTGCTTCGGACTCAGCTCATCATCAAAGATCACCAAGCCGATCTCATTCTCTACCACATACTCCTTAATTTCCTGCAATTTACCGGTCCCGACAAAAGTGACGGAATTCGGGTAATCCATTTTCTGGGTAAAACGCTTTACCGCATCCACCCCTGCCGTATCGGCCAAGAAAGCCAATTCGTCCAGATATTCCTTAACCTTTTGCTCATTTTGCTCGGGGGTAACCAAACCCACCAAAACGGCCTTTTCGGTCTGTGCCTCAGATATGATAAATTCTTTCATGCCACAAAGATATATTATTTCAATTATTTACGTATATTTGCGAACATATTTACAAATATAAATCAACTTAGCTATGAAAAAGAGAATTTGGCATCTATCCAGATGCGTTGTCGTTTGTACGGCATTCCTATTCGTACAACAATTTATCCAGTCACAAGTTTCAAATCCATCTACATGGGAAAGTTTTGTGCAAAGTAACGCAAATATATCTATCCGGGATACGTTTCGGATGCAGACATTTGAGGGACTTGCTTCTGATAATTGGGATTATGCCATTACAGGTGAAGCCCTTATTGAAGATATCTCCGGCGTGAAAGATATTCCTAACAGCCACGGAAACTACGGGTTACGAATGCCAATGAATACGCAAGTGGCTTTCGAGCATTTCACGTTAACAAATCATCAAGATATAAAAATCAGTATACGGAAAGGGGGCATCCTTCTAGTAGAAGGAGAAGGCATGAGAGCCAGAACCTATCGAAAAGGGGAAACAAGTTATCCCTCCTTAGTTCCAACCATAGGAGAGAGTGGCATCAATCCTTTCAAAACCACAGATATAAAAAACAATCCTCCGGGCTTAGATCTTATCGTCCCCACACCGGCCGCCAATACCAAAAACGGCTATTATTATGTAGACAGCGTTTACGCACACGGCATGATTCCTACCTATTCCCTATTTACCGGAAACAGCGATTGGAACCATGAGGATCGCTGGAGCCACCTACCCGCCTACCGTCACCGCAACGCCTTGATTAACGGCAATATCTCCATAAATACAAATATCAGCTGTAAAGATATCTTTATTGGCAATGGAAATATCCATATTTTACCAACCGGAAATCTATCCGCAAATAACCTTACCATCTATCCTAATGATGGTATCTTGGCGTCTTCCTCCACCTTGCGATCGTCTGGAACTATTAACATCTCCGGCAAAATAACAATCGAGAAGACCTTCGCTCAAAAAGGCAAATGGTATTTTATCTCCTTCCCCTTCGATGTATTCGCTTCCGGCATAGACCCGGATTTCCAACTGGGTGATGACAAAAGCGATACAAACGGTAACTACTTTTACGTACAAACCTATAACGGAGAAAAGCGAGCCAACTCACAAAGCCCTTCCAACAACTGGGAAGTCATACCACAAACAATAATCAATACATCCCAGCCCATCTTCAAGAAGAACAAGGGGTACCTGATCGCTATTGACGCTTCCGCCGATCGTCAGAACCTTCGTTTCTCCTCGAAAGCAAAAGATATCCCTATAGATTTCGGAAAAAACGGTCAAGCCTCTATTCCGGTAAGCATTAACAACCAAAGCCAGAACCAGAATCACAACGGCTGG
>ULWH01058005.1_pt1 | contig 44445 bp, 32 predicted proteins | sample 1960201 | NCBI WGS metagenome assembly ULWH01 (sample SAMEA4835808, study PRJEB28245) | human gut metagenome | biome: gut microbiome; material: fecal sample | place: Denmark | collected 2008
GGCACAGGTTAAAATGATCCCGACACCTGCTCCAGAACGTCCTGCCGGACAGACAGATGTTTTAAACCTGGCTTGTGATCCGATCCCGACAGTGCGTGTTGCATTTATTGGTCTGGGTATGCGCGGAAGTGGTGCGGTTTACCGCTATACATTTCTGGATGGGGTAGAGGTGAAAGCGCTTTGCGACCTGAATGCAGATTATGTGAAAAGTGCACAGCAAACACTGGCTGGAAAGAATCTTCCCGTTGCCGATGAGTATACCGGTTCTGAAGACTGGAAAAAGATCTGCGAACGGAATGATATCGACCTGATTTACATTTGTACCGATTGGCTGAACCATACACTGATGGCAGTGTATGCGATGGAACATGGGAAACATGTGGCGGTAGAGGTTCCCGCTGCCATGTCGATCGACGAATGCTGGCAGTTGGTGGATACGGCGGAAAAGACCCGTAAACATTGCATGATGCTTGAAAACTGTTGCTACGATTTCTTTGAAATGGCAACACTGAACATGGCCCGGCAAGGTGTATTCGGTGAAGTCATTCACGGTGAAGGAGCATATATACACGACCTGCGTTCATTAAACTTCTATCCGAGTGAGAAAGGCGGCTATCAGGGAATGTGGCGTTTGAAATATAACGAAGAACATACCGGCAATCCGTATCCTACCCACGGCTTAGGCCCGATTTGCCAGATTATGAACATTCACCGTGGTGATAAGATGAATTATCTGGTCTCTATATCTACCAAAGAGGCGGGCATGACTGAATATGCAAAGAATACTTTTGGAGCCGATTCAAAAGAGGCGAAGCAGGCATATAAACTGGGTGATATGAATACTACCCTGATCCAGACAGAGAAAGGGAAAACTATTCTGATCCAGCATGATGTAACCAGTCCGCGTCCTTACGATCGTAAACATGTAGTAAGCGGAACGAAAGGTTTTGCACAGAAATATCCGGTAGAAGGAATAGCGCTGGAGCCGAACGCCCACGAGTTTCTGAATAAGGCTCAGATGGATTCTATTATGGCCCTGTATGAACACCCTATTACGAAAGAAGTCGGTGAAAAAGCCCGGGAAGTAGGAGGCCACGGAGGTATGGACTTTATTATGGACTACCGTCTTATTTACTGCCTGCAGAAGGGCTTGCCTTTGGATCAGGACGTTTATGATGCCGCCGAGTGGTCTTGCCTGACCGAGTTGACTGAAACTTCGGTGAATAACGGAGGTGCTCCTGTTGAAATACCCGACTTTACCCGTGGTGCATGGGATAAACTGAAAGGTTTGCAGTTTGCAAAATAACACTAGGTATATAGATTGAAAAGGGCTGTCGGATATTCTATTCCGATAGCCTTTTTGTTTGAATATCTTCTTGTAAAGATAATGTTTGACATTTTGTTACTTGTCTTTTTGTAAATGGTAGGGATACAGAGGGTTGCCGAATGGTTAAAATCGGGATTTTGTAATGAATATCCTCACCTTTGATAATAGAACCGGCCGTATGGTTAAAAAAGTGTAATGGCAGAGTTGCTATTAAATTGTTATTTATATCTTTGTACCATTCCCCTGATAAGTTGGTTATGACCACCTTCGGATAAATAGTTTATCCGGATGAATATGTGAAGATTATAGAAAAGGATTTATATAGAACTTTATTTTAGTATTACTTAAATTAGAATTTATGAGTAAAACAATTACCTCGTTAATTGCCGGCCTCGTGTTGTCGGCCAGTGTTTCAACTCATGTATATGCCCAAAATTACGGCGGACATAAGATTACGTATCGCCCGACGGATGTAATGAGCAGTGATGAGATTGATAATGAAGTAAACCATTTTGAAGCAGACAAGTGGTACCAGTTGGTAGATGAAGATGGCAAACTATTAGTGCAGTATCGTGATCTTGGTTATGGTTATGGGTATGGTACCAATGGTTTGGTCTTGAAACTAGAAGAACCGGGTTATAATACCCCAATCAATTATTCTTTGTGGTCAATCAAAGCTACCGATGACGGACGTAGCGGAAAGAACTTCGTGTTTGTGAACAAAGAAACAAATATGGAGTTGGAGTATGGGCATGTGAAAGCTTATACTCAGGAAAAAGTAGAGAATCATAATTCTTATTCTGATGGCCCTATTAAATCCTTTCTGGGTGGTTGTACACAAAACTGGGCTTGGTACACAACCGATAAGCAGGTGGATAATTTCGACTATGCTCCCTTGTATTCTTATTTCAGCAACCAGGACTCGGTTCTTGTTTTGAAGAAAAATGAGTATGAGGGCTCCAATGAACTCATGGCCTGGAAGTATTCTAAAGTAGAAGCCGGCGATGCAATGGCCAATATCATTGGTGATATCGTTAAGGTAAAACCTATTCTTGCGGGTGCTATCACATTGGATGCTAGTGCTGTTAACCAGATGGTTGATTTCCAGTATGGAAATTTCTGGGGAGGTTTGCCGAAAGATAAGAGCGTACAGTTCGACGCAACGGTTAAACCGACTGTGACTAGCCCGTTGCTGACAAATCAATTTATCGCGGTGGATAATGATGGCTCTTATTTCCCTTCAATAAGTAGCGCCGATGCACTTCTTGGGCTTGAATCCGATGAAGCAAAAAAGTATGTAAGATTACAGGTTCCGGGAGAAAGAGCTAGTGATGGTGATTATGATACTTACAGTACTTTATATGTAAGTACCGAATACTTCCCCAATAGCAGTAAAGATCTGAAATTAGACCTTATGGAAGGCGATCTGGATGCAAGTAATATGCCGGACGATATCACTGGATTGACACCAAAAGCATGGATTGCCCGTTCTCTCTTCAAGTTCACTTATTATCCTTCACAAGACAGTCTGGTGATCGAGCCGATGAATGCTTTGCAGAAAAATGCACCTTCCGGCCAATGGGTAAATGCTCAATATGCGTTCAACTCTACCAATAATGATATGGCAGCGATATGGGCTGCCAATGGAGTAGCTGCTCCGGAGCATAACGACACATACGGTCCGGTAGTTCTCCGTTTGGCTTACCTGACTGATAAGACGTCTGTACTCACAGCTAAGAATGCTGAATTGGATGGCGGCTATGAGCTCCCAGGCTCTCTACAGACCCGTTTCTTCTTCAAGAACCGCGACTTCGATTATCTGACACGTACCACATTGCCGGAAGGAATTTACTTTATCAAGAGTGCCGACAACGGTAAGAATGTGGTGGCTAATTTGGCAGGACGCATGATGTTCGATGCTCCGGAAGACGATCAGAACTATGACGACATGCCTGCTACCATGTGGGTTGTTAAGCATACCGGTTGCGGTGACCGCTCTACCGTAGCTATCTATAACCGTGAATATGCATTCGATTATGCTATTTTCGACAAAGAGGATCCAGGTGCAGTTAACAGAAGATATAGTGATGAAGGTTGGTATATCTGTCAGGATACTGTTCCGGTCTTTGAAGGCCAGTTATATAAAGATAAAGACGGTAATATTTTCCTGATCAATGAAAACTATACCGGATTTGAATACAACAGTTGTAGCTCATGCAGTCTCTGGATGTTAGACCACCTGCATAACTATAACTTCATTCCGGTAACAGATAACGAAGCACTGACAAGCGAACATCACGGATACAAACACCTTGATCCGGCATCATTGCTTTACACCAAGTATCGTTTGAACTATAACCTGTTCGCTAACGGTAACCTCTATCTGAATGTTGTAGATAATACCTTCATGCCGATAGAAAGCCAGTCTACCACTTATGAGCTGGAAATTGCTCCGGAAGACTTTAAAGCAACCAACTATGAGTTTGGTTACGGTGCAGGTGTTGCCGGCTTACCGCAATTATCTCGTACTGCTTATGTGTTGAAAGTGAGCGATAAGAACCTCATCGATAACGATAAGATGTATATCGCCCTGGTAGAAGAATTTGGTAAGACTGCTTACTATCAGCCGATGAGCCGCGACGATATTGAAGCCGGCAAAGGCAAGCTCGGTGTATTCTATCTGAAAGCCGACCAGCGTAAAGACGATGACAAATGTTATATCCTGATCGATATCTTTAATAATAAGGTAAATGATTGTGATGAGTGTCCTGAAAATCCAGATGATAATGGTCCTTATCCTGCTTCTTTGACTTTACGCAATACTCCTGCTCCTGATCCGGGCGATTGTGAAGATTGTGAAGAATATGAGAAATGCTACATCCCGAAATACTCTTACGCATTCAACGGTTGGAGACAAGCGCATTGCATCGACGGTATCGGTAAGTTAAGCATCACTAAACTGGATAAAGAAGCTGAAGACCGCTCATCCGCCTTTGCCGTTATCACCGACGACCGTCCATTGTATATGGATCTGGGCGAAGAAGGTAAGACGATCAATCTGTCCCGTGCAAGAGGTGCAGGAAAGGAATTCCTGTATGAAGACTCTAATAATGCAGTAAACGTACCGGGCGCTAAGGATGAATTCAACTTCTTAGGCTTGACAGCAGAAATGATCAAACCGGGTGAAAACAGCACGACTGCTATCTATGCAGACTATGTAGTGAAATCTACAGACCGTATGCCTCAGTACCTGTTGGTTGTACGTCCGGATTCCGTAGCAGACGGTAAGTGGTGTAACACACACGGTTACAACCCGGGTTGCGAGCACGAAGGTGATTACAACGGTTACCTGGCCGGTAGCTTCCTGATCAACCTGACTGACTCTGTAAAGGGCGGCACGAACATGTTGAACAATCCTGACGCTTACAAATGGCAGTCTTATACTCGCCTTGGTTTCGTGGATGGTGTTCACCAGGTAGATGCAGACGGCGAATTCTTGTATATCCTGAAGAACGGTAAGAAATTGGCAGACCTGAGAACTAAAGACGGTGTTCTTGATCCTCGCGACCTGTACAATACTGATATCTTCGAAAAGAAACCGGTAGATGGTTTACATAAGAACTATGCATTCTCTCTGCGTTACACAGACGACGATCATAAGGACTTCTTGCTCGAGTCTAACCTGGACGGCGTATCACAGATCGCTTCCTTCAAGGGTGCATGGGTGAAGATCCACAATGGCGTGCCTGTATTGGCTGAGTTTACTGTAGAAAACGGCAACCATGAAGATGACGACCAGAAGATGCAGGAATTGATCAACCAGTCTCAGATCTTCAACCTGGAAGATACTGACGACTTTGCAACTTCCAACGATGAAGTTTCGACTTCAACCATCAGCGTAGTTGCCGGTACCGGTTCTATCAGCGTACGCAATGCAGGCGGTAAGATGATCGTTGTTTCCAACGTATTGGGTCAGCCGCTTGTAAACCAGACTGTCACTTCCGACAATGCAACGATACCTGTTCCTCAGGGAGTTGTAATAGTAAGTGTGGAAGGCGAAAAGGCTGTTAAAGCTATCGTGAAGTAACTCGATAAATATTAGTAATTAAATACCCGGGCGGTGTGTCAGTTATGCAGGAATGCATACGGCACACCGCCTTTTTTGTTACCAACCCTGTCCGGTTTTATCAGCTAATGCTTATCTTCGTGCAGAATTTCAAACATAAACTTATAATAATGAAAAGAACACTGTTGAGTCTTGCTACTGCCTCTCTGTTGCTGGCTTGTGTATCCTGCGCAAACAAGTCGGGTGTTACAGAGAACGGAGAAATTGCTCTGATCCCTGTTCCACAGGAAATGACTGTCGGTTCAGACTGTTTTACCCTGACACGTAACGCCGCAATTACCCTGGATCAATCGAATGAAGAACTGAAAGGCATCGCCGATTATCTGAATGGTAAGATCGCTCCCGCCACCGGTTTCACGCTCCCTGTGGAGAAACATGGAAAGATCGAATTCAAACTGGTGGATGATGCCGCTCTGGGAGATGAAGGTTATCACCTGAAAGTGAAACAAGGCGATATCCTGCTTACGGCGAATAAGCCTGCCGGAATCTTCTACGGCGTACAAACCTTGTTGCAGATGCTTCCGGCAGAGATCAAAAGCGGGACTGCACAACCCAAAGATAAGAAATGGACAATTCCCTGTACGGAAATTACCGATAAACCCCAGTTCCCCTGGCGTGGTCTCATGCTGGACGTAAGCCGCCACTGGTTTACGAAAGAGGAGGTAATGAAGTACATCGACGAGCTGGCCGAATATAAAATGAACGTTTTCCATTGGCACCTGACCGACGACCAGGGCTGGCGCCTGGAAATTAAATCACTGCCGCGCCTGACCGAGGTAGGCGCCTGGCGTGCTCCCCGTGTGGGCGACTGGTGGGGACGCGAACGTCAGCAGCCGGGTGAGGAGAGTACTTACGGCGGTTTCTATACCCAGGAAGAGGTGAAGGAAGTGCTGGCTTATGCCGCCCAGCGTTTTGTACGCGTCATCCCTGAAATCGATGTGCCCGGTCATGGTGTAGCCGCTCTGGTTTCTTATCCGGAGCTGGCTTGTATGAAAGCCCCCGACGCACTCAATGTAGGTAATAAATTCTATGGCGAAGATGAGAATACGCTATGCATCGGCAAGGAGTCTACTTTCGAATTTATGGATAAGGTGCTGACGGAAGTAGCTGCCCTTTTCCCGGACGAGTATATCCATATCGGTGGCGACGAATGTTTCAAAGGCTTCTGGCATAAATGCCCCCGTTGCCAGGCACGCATGAAAGCGGAGAACCTGAAGAACGAAGAAGAATTGCAGAGCTATTTCATCCACCGCATGGGCGACCTGCTGAAATCGAAAGGCAAGAAGCTGGTCGGCTGGGACGAGATACTGGAAGGCGGCCTGGCACCCGATGCCAACGTCATGAGCTGGCGCGGTATGGATGGCGGTATCAAATCGGCTAAAGCCGGGCATCATGTGATTATGACGCCGACCGAACATTGTTACCTGGATTTGTATCAGGGAGAACCTTCCGTAGAACCGGCCACCTATTCCATGTGCCGCCTGACGGATTCGTATAGCTTCAACCCCGTACCCGAAGGCGTTCCGGCCGAAATGGTACTGGGCGGACAAGGTAATGTCTGGGGCGAAGCGATCCCTACTTTCCGCCATGCCGAGTATATGACCTGGCCGCGCGGCTGGGCGTTGGCTGAAGTATTGTGGAGCGGGCCTGCCAAAACGGATTGGGAAAAGTTCTGGCCCCGTGTAGAACGTCATTTCGTTCGTGCCGACCAGGCGGGCATCAACTATGCCCGCAGTATGTATAACGCGATCGTTACCCCGTATCTGCAGGACGGCGTGTTGCAGGTGGAACTGGGAAGCGAGATTGCCGGTACGGATATCTACTATACATTCGATAATACAGACCCGGATTGCTTTACCCCGAAGTACAGCGAACCGTTGAGCATACCGAAAACAGCCAGCCGCCTGCGTGTCATTACTTATCGCGACGGTAAGCCGGTCGGTAAACTCATATCCCTGACAATAAAAGAGCTGGAGAAGCGTGCCGAGAAGGACAAAAGAACCGGCCACGGTAACCTGACTGTTGATTAATAGGATTATAACCAAGTTGTAACATTTCTGTAACAACTTGGTTTTATCTTTGTGCCTTCTTACGCAACCAACAAAGTTAGGAATGAAAGTAATCAAATTTATGGCGCTCTCCCTGTTGGCGCTGCTTCCCTTTCTCGCGGAAGCTCAGAACACGGAACAGTTAGATGCCCGCATCGATTCGCTTGCGGAAGAGACAGCAACGCTGGATAAGATAGTGAAGGGACTAAGCAAGTTTAAAGTCTCCGCCTATATCCAGGGACAATATCAGTATGGACAGGAAGATGCCACCCTGAAAGTGGGCGACAAGAACGAGCACGAGGATAAAGGCTTCAACCGTATCGGTATCCGCCGTGGTCGCCTGAAGTTCGAATATAACGACGGCATCGGTACCGGAGCCGTGCAGATCGAAGCCAACGACAAAGGTGTCAGCTTCCGCGACCTGTATATCGGTATCAAAGATCCCTGGACGAAGCGCAGCCAGTTGATGGCTGGTGTTTTCAACCGTCCTTTCGGACATGAGATCGGGTATTCCACCAGCGGCCTCGAGTCGCCCGAACGTGCTACGATCATCCAGTACTTCTTTCCCGACGAGCGCGATCTGGGAGCGATGCTGACCCTTCGTACCAAGAAGGATAGTCCGCTGAGCTTTCTCCGGCTGGATGCCGGGTTGTTTGCCGGTAACAGTATCAACCGCGAAACCGACAGCCGCAAAGACTTCATCGGACGCCTGGGTGCAGACAAGGAAATCGGCAACTGGGGTAAATGGGGTGCAGGCGTATCTTACTACAACGGAGGTGTCTACAACCCGACAACGACTGCCTATGAAATGGATGGCAAACGCTTTATCGAAGTGGATAAGGGTAGAACCGGTACTTATATGAAGCGCGAATACATCGGTATGGACGCCCAGTTCAGCTTCCTGAGTTCATGGGGAACAACCTCGTTGCGTGCCGAAGGTCTTTTGGGTACACAGCCCGGTATTGCCGGAAGCAGTAAAAGCCCGAATACGGGAACACGTCCGGAGGATCTTCCCGAAAACGCCCTGTTCAAGCGCCCCTTTATCGGTTATTTCTTTTATCTGGTGCAGGACATTGGCACTTCCCCTTTCTCTGCCGTATTCAAATATGACGTCTACGACCCGAATACGAAATTGAAAGGAAACGAGATCGGTGCCGAAAACACATTCACCTCTAAAACCGATTTAGCCCAAAGCACATTCGGTATCGGCGGTCTGTACCGCTTCAACAAACACATCCGTGTGCAGGCCTATTACGAATTTAACTTCAACGAAAAGAGCGACTTCGTAAAAGGCTACGAACAAGACCGCAAAGACAATGTGCTGACAGTGCGGTTGCAGTATAAGTTTTAAATAAGGGTCGAAAGGTTCGATTCTTGACAATTTTGAGTCTGATGATAGTGTCGTAGGCGGACCCAAAGGGTTCGTACTATGTTAACCCCCAGTGCAACTGGGGGGCATGTCGATCATCACCGGTGAGCCTCGAAGAGGTTCAACCCTAGCGTGTTGTTCGCCCTCCTTGGGGACGCACCATCCGGCAGACACCCTAACCCACGGTTGCACCGTGGGTTAACATAGTTCGAACTCTTCGAGCCCGTTGATGTCGCTAAATAGTTCACCTTTTCCTATTACCAAATCTCTTTACTATACCTCGCCCTATACTCTGCCCTATACCTCTGAAGATATAAAAGATAATGTAATATAATATCCTTTCCTGTCGCATTTAATATCTGATACACCCTTTATCAATTAGTGAATACCTGGAATTCCCCGTCCTTATCCATCATGTATTATTTATTTGATAAATATCCCTCAAAAACCTAACAACCTATTAATATTATTCTTACATTGTGGTATTCTAAATATTTAAATATCAGAAAAATATGGAAGACAAAAAAACAGAACCGTCTCCCTGGAGGAGAGCGTATGGGGTAACGGAATTTGCCCAACTCTATTTTCCCGGCCGGACGCCGGTGGTTGCCTATAAACGTATGTGGGAATGGATACGTACCTCGCGCGGACTCAAAGCCAAGCTCGAAGCCGCCGGATGGGTGAAATTCCAGAAACTCTACACGCCGAAGCAAGTAGGCGTACTGATCGAACATCTGGGGGAACCCTGATAAAGTTTAAACTAAATTTATTTACAATGAAAGACTTAATCAGTCAAGACGTTGAATGTACACTGTTCAGAACAGCATTCGACACCCTTTCTTACACACCGGTCACCCTCGGTGGCTATTTAGCCGACGTGGTAAACGGTAAGTACAAACAACAAGTAGAAAACGTTCGCGCCCTGGTAACCTCCGGCAGTGAGGAAGAAGCGGGTATCTGTAAAAAGAACCTACCCCTGCTCGTGGCAGGCGGACGGATGGAAGGCGGCCGCAAACGCGAACACCTGGTAGGTTACTCCGGCTGCGTAGTGGGCGACCTCGACCATGTGCCGGGATCACCATCGGAGTTGCTCGCCCGTGCCCGTGAACTACCTTATGTGAAAGCAGGCCATATCAGCCCTTCGGGTACCGGCCTTAAACTCTTCGTGCTGGTAGACAGCGATATGGAACACCACGGCCAGGCCTTTGCAGTGGTAAGCCGCCTGCTTGAAGCCGACTTGCCGGGCGTGAAGGTAGACCCTTCGGGCAAAGACCCCAACCGCGGTTGCTTCGTCAGCTACGACCCGGCGGCCTTTTATAAGATAGAAGCCGAAGTGGTATGTGTCCCTGTTGCCCCCGGAAAGTCCGGTGTCTTTTCTCAGCCCGAACCCCGTTCGTTGTCCAACTACATAGACAAGTTTGAAGCAGGCAACCCTTTTACCGACGGTGGCCGCCACAGCTACGTGGTGAAGTTGGCTTCGGCGCTCAACAGTGCCAGTTTCAGCGAAGCCGAAGTGACGGCAGAATGTCTCTACCGCTACACCGCTCCGGGTTTCGATGAAAAAGAGATCCTTGCCACCGTGGCAGACATCTACCACCGTTACCAATCTGCCCACGGCAGCAATTCCGGCCGTCAGGCACCGGGTATGGCGACGAAAAAAAGTGTCAGAAATCTCAAAAGTATCACCCCCGTTCCCGAAGATGCACTTTTGGACGACGGCTCCCCCTATGGGCCCTGATTATGAACCTGTAGAAGGTGATTTTCCGCACTTCGACAAGTCCCTTTTGACAGGCCTTCCGAACCTCCTCGCGGACGCTTTGAAGACAGCTTCCGACGACACGGAGCACGACCTGACATTGCTCGCTTCACTCACCATGATCAGTACCGCCTTACCCAAGGTGAGAGGCATGATGCAGGGCGAAATGTATTATGCCCCGTTCTACACCGTCGTGACCGGCCCCTCGGGCAGTGGTAAAGGGTGTGTCAGCCGGGTATTTAAAATGATAGAACCCTGGCAGCGTTCCATCTACGACAACTCCGCCCGCAAGGTGGAGGAATATAATAAAGAAAAGGAAGCCTACGAGCTCGACAAACTGAAGCAACGCCAGTCGAAAGCTAAAAAGCCGGCCGGTACTCCCCTTGAATGTCCCCGCTTGGTGCAGCAAAGGCAGCTCCATATGGCAGGCTACACGACGACTGCCCGTATGATTGCGCAGTTGGAGATAAACGATCCTTATTCATCCCTCTTGTTCGAAACCGAACTGGAATCGTTGAACAACACGATGGCGCAGGATTTTGGCGGTTACGGATACGTTCTCAACCAGGCATTCCACGGCGAACGCGTGAGTTGCGCTTCGAAAACCAACGGTACCTTCATTGTCGAACATCCGAAGCTGGGTATGTTCGTAACCGGTACCCCCAGCATGTTCGCCAAGTTCGTACCCTCTACCGAAAACGGCCTCTACAGTCGTTTGCTGATCTACCATATTGTCGGAGGTGGCGTTTATCGTTCTCTGACTTCTGCTGATAATGACCCTAAGAATGCGTCCTACTTCACGGAGCTGGGCGGAAGATTGCAGGATATGGCCGTGTTCCTCGAAAAAACGGATACGTTTGTCAGTTTCACCGACCGTCAGCGTAAGAAGCTCGACCGCTATTTCTCACGCGAATATTATAATGTACGCGTGTTCGGTAATGAAGATGTTACCTCGGTGGTGTTGCGTCACCGCCTGATTATCTTCCGTATTGCAATGGTACTGACAGCCTTGCGCAAAGCGGAGGAAGAAGTAGAGACAGTGCATCGCATCATAACGGATGCCGACTTCGAAGTGGCTTTCCATATCGGTACTGTTTGCCTGCGTCATTCGATGTTGGTAAGCACCACCTTGAAGCATAGCGATACGGAGCAGCATTTTAAGATGCACACAGCCCAGCGCGACCTGTTTGCCGCCATGCCGGATAAGTTTAAAACAGCCACCCTGGTTGAAGAGGCGGTTGTCCGCGGAATCAGCCGTTCGAGTGCGTTCCGTATGCTGAAAAAGGCGCAGATGTATGATTTATTAATCTCATTAGGTGCGGGTTACTATGATAAAACGGACTCGGGGAAAAATGTCACTATTTCGAAAAAGGGGTAGAGACTTTTGAAACTATTGAGACTTTTTATCGTATTCTTCCTCCTTGCCGATCCCCTCTGAAATGGGTAGGCACCGGACGCTCAACGGGTAGTTACCCGTAGAAAATGAGTAGGCATCGGAGGTGAAACGGATAGTTATCCATCTAATAACCGATTATTTTTAACATTTGTTGGGAATAGTACTCTAAACTATGAATAGCAAGGCGAGAGATCGAAAAAAGACTGACTAAAAAAAAGGATCGTTTTTTCTCGTCACAAAGGTAACTCATCATTTTGAAATACCAATCATTTCTTCTAATTTTTTTCCCCTTACTATCTTCTTTCTTATCAACAGAATAGCAAAGCAAGTACGAAATTACAGCTTTTTGTCATCAAATCAAAATTCCTCGAAAACAGTGACGAGAAAAAACGATCGTTTTAGCTAGTCATTAACATTTGGAAGCCTACCGAGAGTAGGCTGTGAGCGAGTTTTTATAACACTATTATTAATATTAAATTTATTGATTATGAACAAAAAGTTTTCTACTTTGGTAGCCGGCGTTCTGCTGGCTATGGGTGTTGGGACTGTTTCTGCTCAGACTTACGGAAGTTTAGCAAATACAAGTTCTACTGTACAAAAGCTTGAAACTGGAAAGAGTTACATCCTTTCTGGAAAAGCTGGAGAACAGTTAAATGTTACTAAAGATGGGAATGTGTATAAACTATCTATTTTTGATAGTAAAAGTGCAACATTAGCTGAAATTGATTCTGCTTTGTGGACGGTCTCTGTTATCGACTATCCGAATGCTAGTACTCCTACTTTCCGCTTTGTAAATAAAGCAACTGGTCTTCCTTTGTCTATTAACTCTGCTAGTGAGTTGGTTTATGAGAATGGAGCTACTGTTTCAACAGATTCAATTGCTGTTGGTGGAGATATTGTTGAGTGGAAGTACACTGCTCAAACATCATACTCTTCTCAAATTGATACCGCAAGATTAGCAGCAGCATTTTCAAATGACTCTTCTATTGTGTTAGGATATAGCACATCAAACAAAGCGGTTGTCGCTAAAATTTTTGCAAATGCCGATGTTAAAGAAGGTGATGCATCAAGTACTGGCTTTACAGCTTTAGCTGTTGCTCCTTATGAAGCAAAATCTGTTTATTTGAATGCAGGCGATCTGAACACAATGATGGGTAAGACTTCAAAGGTTACAGACGGTTGGTTCACTTTGAATTATACTCCGGAATTGATCAATGCTAAAGAATTGAACATCTTTAAAGGAAAACAGTTGCAGGCTGTTCCTGCTATGGCAAACAATGCTGTTCCAACTGCTGCCGACTATATTAAAGCTGTATCATATACAGACAGTCTTTATTTGATCGATAAAGCTCAGTATGATAATAGGGCAAACAACGATAACAAATATTTCGTTATGGTTGATACTGCTTATTATAACTCAGCAAACCGTGGTTCTAAATACAGACCGTTTGTTTATGCAGATACAACAAAGTCTATCTTGAAAGGAACAGATGGTTCATTACCTCAATTCGCTTTCAAATTTCAGTACTTCCCTTCTTCTGACTCAATTGCTGTATACACAAGTGGGGCAGCTAAGAGTTTTAATGATGCTGATCCTTCTGGATATTGGAAAGATATTACGGATCTGACACCTGATACATTAGTGCAGATTGCAGTATTGACAGATAAGACTCACTCAGAATTTGCATCTCATAAGGATGTTGATGGTGCTGGGGTTAGATTTTATCTGGATGGACGCACTCCTGCAGATTTGGCCGATATTCCTTCTGATTACTATTTCATCAAGAACTTGAACGATGATAGCCAGATTATTACTGATAAGAAGAAAAATTACTATTACACAGTGGGTTTGGACTCTGTTATGACTTATTTACCTGATGCTAACAAAAACTGGTATGTTTCTGCACAGTGGATCGTAAGCTCTAATGGTGGTGTTGTGACTAGCATTGTAAACCGTGAATATGATAATGATCAGTATACAGGTCAGTCTAATCTTCCTGTAGGTTTATTCTATAAAGGTGAAGGTTATTCGGCAGATAATTTGGTTGTTACAGACTTGGCTGGAAACAAATATAAATTTGAAAAAGTAACAGATGTAACTGTCCCTGCTTATTATAATAAGATTGAAGGTGATGCAAATTATTACAAAGCTTATTCTTTGAAATATTATACAGGATTCGAAGGAATTAATGCTTATGTAGATGCTAAGAATGACAAAGCTCTGCAAGTTCGTGAATCTGAAAATGCTAATTTGTTCTTCCAGTTGGTTCCGATGACTGCTAAAGAATCCGATGCAGAAAAGTTCACAAATGAAGCAAATAAGAATGTTAAGCAATTAACTCGTATTGCTTATAAATTGAGAGTATTACCTTCTCGTAATCTGGCAGAACAAGATCAGCAATGGATTGTTCTTGATGGTGCAAAATACAAACTGGGTAAGAATAAGAAAGACAACGCTGCTGTATTCTACTTGAAAGAGTCGACAATTCAAGGTAACTATGTATTGATTGATACTGCTTCTTATTATAGCTTCACTCCGAAACCAGTAGAAGCTAATAAAGTGGTTGTTTCCGATGCAACATCTTCTGCTCTTGATCTTGAATTTATCAAAATGTCAGGACGTACAAGTACATTTTCTTTGTCACCTGCAGATAATTATATCTATCGTAAGTTAAGCAAAGATGATGATTTGGCATTATTTGGTGATACAGTTAAATTCTTTGATACAAAGAATCCTTCACGTGTATTATTCGAAGATAGTAAAAATGTATGTGTAGATATCAATAATGATTCAAAAGAAAATACTTGGACAGGTGCTAACTATTTGGGTATCTTTAATGAATATCAGTTAAAAAGAAATGAAGCGATCTTTGTAGATACAGCTTATGTTTCTGAGACAACTATGCCACAGTATTTATTGGCTGTACGTGTAAATAGCCATAGTGAGGTTGAATGTCCGGCTGATCATTCTCACCCGACTACAGGAGAGTTCTCTCGTACAGGTTGGTATTTGGTTAACTATGTTGACTCAGTAGCTGATTATAATGCTGCAAATAAAAATCCTCAGATCTTCCAGTATACTTCTCTTGGAACTACAGAGCCTTATACAAGATTAGGTTTTGTTCCTGCTAAACATTTGTATAAAGAACGTAAACTGGTAATCTATGACAATGTTCCGGTTTTTGATACTGCAGACTTGAACAATTTCGCTAAGAGCGTAAGACATGACACTATTGACCTAAGCAAGAATATCCGTCAGAATGTAACATTCCAATTCCGTATGGTAGAAGATGGTAACAATGATTTCGTAATGGAATCAACAAACAAGACTAATCCTATAGAATTGACTTATGTGAAAATACATAATGGTGTTCCTGTATTAACAGATAAAGATTATGATGCAGATGTATTTAATATTGCTCATACTTCGGAAAGACCTGTTGCTAACGAAACTATCGGTGTAACTTCTGTAAGTGTAATTGCTGGTAATGGTGATATCACAATCAAGGGTGCTGCAGGTAAGAAAGTTACTATCAGTAACGTACTTGGTCAGGTTGTAGCTAACGCAGTTCTCTCTTCAGACGACACTACCATCTCTGTACCAGCTGGTGTAATAGTTGTAGCCGTAGAAGGTGAAGCTGCTGTAAAAGCAATCGTAAAATAAAGCAATTATTTAAAATCAAATAATTCTAAATTGTTTACCGCGTGGTTCCGTCATGAGCCTAGTAGCCTGCGAGGGTGAACAAGCGGTAGATATTAATACTAAAGTAATGAAATAAAGTTCTTCTGTTCAACCTCTGTGAAGAGCAAAAACAGACAAAAACAAGGCCCCGAAGGATTCGTTCTTCGGGGCTTTCGTATGTAAAAAAGAACTTGATGTCGCAATTTGCGACATCAACATCTTCATACAAATGTAATACCTGTTTCATGTGGTTGAAATACCTGTGTAGTTACTTTGCATCAGGAAATTAATTCAATAAGCGTAATGAAAAAGACAATTGTTTTGGCTGCTATGGCCGCCTGTTTATTTACAACAAATGTATTTGCACAGAAGATTAAGGGGAGTGATACTTGCCTGCCGGTCACACAGACGGAAGCTGAAAACTTTATGAATAAGAATAAAGGTACTAAAGTAACTGTAACAGGTGGTGGTTCCGGTGTCGGCATTTCCGCCCTGATGGAAGGAACGACCGATATCGCCATGTCTTCCCGTAAGATGAAATTCGACGAGAAAGTCCGCCTGCAGGAAGCTAAGAAGAATACGAAAGAGGTTGTGATCGCCTACGATGCCCTGGCAATCGTAGTACACCCCTCTAATAAAGTAACGAACCTGACCCGCGAACAGTTGGAAGGTATCTTCACCGGAAAGATCAAGAACTGGAAAGAAGTAGGCGGAGCCGACCTGAAGATCGTTGCCTATTCACGCGAAACCTCTTCCGGTACGTACGAATTCTTTAAGGAAAGCGTACTGAAAAATAAGAACTACATGAACGGCATCCTGAGTATGCCTGCCACCGGAGCCATTATCCAGTCGGTAAGCCAGACAAAAGGAGCTATCGGTTACGTGGGTCTGGCCTATGTAAATAAGGATGTAAAACCGATCCATGTCTCTTACGACGCAGGCAAGAGCTTCGTCGAACCCTCTTTTGCCAACGCAAAGAATAAGACCTATCCGATCGTCCGCCCATTGTTCTATTATTATGAAGTGAAGAACGAAGGCCCTGTAAAGCCGTTTATCGATTATGTATTGTCGGCAGAAGGACAGGAAACAGTAAAGAAGGTGGGATATATCCCGGTTAAATAGTTAGAATCAAGTAGTAAAAACGCAGACAGTGTTTGATGCATTGTCTGCATTTCTTTATTAGTAGGTATGGTGATAATTCATAATTTGCCAGTGTCAGATAACTTTAGTCCGGCGGCTTTTAACAGATTCTCAATCTCTGCCGGGGAAATAGTATCGCGATCAGCTTTATCGTAAATATATAAAAGGTTGATTTCTGCATTATCTTCATCTAAAGTGATAAGAACGGTAATTACACGAGCTCCGTGACTCTTTCCACGTCCTTTACTACCAATAGCCATACGTACTTTATGAACACCGTTTCCCAAGTCAACTCCTGCATTAGGATTACTCAGCAGTTCCTGTTCCAGCAAACACAGGTCGGATTTCAACGAATGATACTTTTTATTCAACCGTTTTACTTCTCTGGCAAACGGTTGGTTAAATATTATATCATAATTCATTGATCAACTCTCTTAAAGTTCTGCCTTTGGTTCCAGTACGGCGGCGTTCGGCTACTTCGTTCAAACCTTCAGCAACACCGGCAAGAATTTCCTCTTTGCTTATCGTATCTTCTTCCGATATCACGTTGGTTGTTCCCTCTTTACCACTATATAAATGTTTCAGATAATCCTGAAGCTTTTCCAGTATATCCCGACTATCTATATTGAGCACCTGTCGAGCTAGTTCGGCTTTGCGTGCTTCAAGTTCTATTGCTGTCATAATTAACTCCTTTCTTTTAGAGGTTTATCTCTTTATGCAAAGATACGATTAAACCTGGAAAAGAGTGTAAATCTGTGGCTCCTTTAATACTAGAATTATAAATACTGCACAAAAGTACTATACCTGTGCAATAATATTGGTTCTTTTTGCACATCATTTGGTTTATTGTGCTACCTTTGCCGCGTATTTAATAACAATATTTTTCATGAAGACATTAACAATCGGAGATTTGAAACCTCGCTTCCCTATTATCCAAGGCGGGATGGGCGTAGGCATTTCTCTATCCGGCTTAGCCTCAGCCGTAGCAAATGAAGGTGGGATCGGCGTTATCTCCGCAGCTGGTCTCGGACTCTTATATAAAAAACTGTCACCTAATTACACGGAAGCAGGCAATTTAGGCCTTGCCGAAGAGATCCGCAAAGCCCGTGAAAAGGCAAAAGGTATCATCGGTGTAAACGTTATGGTGGCACTTTCCGATTTCGCAGAACTGGTGAAGACAAGTATCGCCGAAAAGGTGGATATCATCTTCAGTGGTGCAGGCCTGCCGCTCGACTTACCTTCTTTCCTGAAGAAAGACAGTGTAACGAAGCTGGTGCCTATCGTATCGAGTGCACGTGCCGTACGTATCATCTGTGAGAAATGGAAGAACAACTACGACTATCTTCCCGATGCCGTTGTACTGGAAGGCCCGAAAGCCGGAGGTCACCTCGGTTACAAGGAGAACCAGTTGGAGGACGAACATTTCTCACTGGAAGAGTTGTTGCCGCAGGTAGTACACGAAGTTTCCCTGTTTGAGGAGAAATACAACAAGAGAATCCCGGTAATTGCGGCAGGAGGCATTTATACGGGTGAAGATATCAAACGCATGATGGATCTTGGAGCATCGGGCGTTCAATTAGGAACCCGTTTCGTCACTACCACCGAGTGTGATGCTTCCGAGGCTTTCAAGGAAAGCTATATCAAAGCGGAAGAGAAAGACATTGAGATCATCAAGAGCCCGGTCGGAATGCCCGGACGTGCGATCCACTGTAATTTCCTTGAGAAGGTAAAGGCCGGCATCAAACAGCCGAAGGCTTGCCCGTTCAACTGCATCAAGACGTGTGATATCTCGAAAAGTCCTTATTGTATCGTGACGGCGTTGTATAATGCGTTCAAAGGAAACTTTGAAAACGGATATGCCTTTGCCGGAAGCAATGCCTGGAAGCCCAGCCGCATCATGTCGGTGAGGGAGACGATCAACGAGTTGATCAACGAATGGAAATCGAAAGAATGATTTTTCTACTTATATGAATACAAAAAGCCCCGGTAAGCATCCTGCCTATCGGGGCTTTCTTTATCTGGTGGCCTGTCCCCGTTATTGACGCGGGGAGGGAGGTCTTATTGTTCTTTCAGCCAGTTGCTCAATTCTTCTCCGTTCTGTGCAGCTGCTTTTACGCCTGCGCTGGCAGCCTTACCAAAATAGTCGAGCGCTTTCTGGTACTCTTTATTTCTGGCATAAGCCACACCGAGGTTGTTCCAGGCTTCCGGCGTATTGATCTTCTGCAGGCGGGCGATACCGGCATCGGTTGCTCCGCGTTCAATTTCGAGGGCGGCAGTGTTCTGCTGTGCCACCGGGTCGGTCGGGTAGAGGCGTACGGCGATGTCGAATACTTCCTTGAATTCAGGGCTGTCTTTCGGATAGGTGTTGGCTACCACGAACATCTCGTTCAAGCTCAGGTACTGCGGTTTCGTCTTGATCACCTGTTTGGCTTCGTTCACGTCGAACGGACGGGCGATGTAAGCCAGCGTATAGTCGATACGGCGCAGGGCAGGATAATAATCATCCAGTAACATACGGTAAGTCTTGCCGCCGTTCAGCGCTTTCAGCTGTGCTTTACGTTTATTGATATCGGATACTTCCAATACTTTCAGGATCTCATCGCGGTTGGACAGGTTGGATGCCTTGACAGCGTTGCGCAGGCCGATCCAGTCTTCACCTTCCCAGTTTACCTTCATCAAGGAGGCCGGCATGTCTTCCTTATCCTTCATATAAGCGGCGAATGCTTTGGCGCGGCTTTCCGACAGTTTCATATTATAATCGTAGCCACCTTCCGGTGAAGCATATCCGGTGATATTGAATTCCGTAAACTTCAGGTTCTTGTCGTTGCGTACTTCGCTAACGATCTTGCTTACCTCTTTCAGCTCGGCGGCATTGTTCTTGAAGTCGTGCAGCAGGACAGACTTGCCCACTTCGAAGTTCAGGTAAGCCGAATGGGTTTCGCTGCGCTGTTTAACCGGTTCTGCCGGAGGAGTGACATAGCTCAACTCGTAAGTCGGTGCAACCACCGGCGGCAGGATACGTGATGACAACGGAGTGATATTGCTTGCCACGTCGCACGAAGCACATCCGGTCGTATTGGCCTGCATCACCAGTGAGGCGTTGCGCATCCAGCTTTCGTACGGAATGGTCAGCGTCATAGGGATAGACTCCGCCTGGTTCTTTTTATGGCGGAAGATCACGGTCGGTGTCTGTTCAAACGGTTCCGCACCGAAGCCCATCTCGCGGTCGAGTGCTTTCATACGTTTCTTTCCGGTGATTACGAACGGGTCGAACTTCACCGTGTGCGCTTTGTCGGCCGACTGAAGTACCGGCGTGATGATAACCATGTTCTGTGATTTCAGTTGCATGTTGTTGAGGTTGGCGGTAGTCGACAGGCTTACCTGGCTACCCTCTTTCTTTACCTGCAGGTCGCTGTATGCTATGCCGTCGGGACTAACAGTCTGTGCCTGCATGCTCCCATAGGCGGAGCATAATAAAACGGTTGCTATATAGAATAACTTCTTCATTTTGTTTACTTGTTTTTAGTGGATGAAATAGATGAAGGAAAGGGACGCTTTAGTCACTCCCCAGTAATTGTGGTTGCCGCTGCGCAGTTTAGGCATATCTTTGCCTTTGGCATATTCGTCGTAATGCATGCGGGCATAACCTGCACCGATCTCGGCTTCGATTCCCCAGCGTTTAGATAATATCCATTGATGGCCGATACTGACGCCCCCGCCATACAAATAACCGTCGTAACGATGGTTTTCCAGTTTCTTGAACATATCGAACGGCAGCTTGAAGCCTGCCACGTCGTATTGGCCGCCCAGTGCGTGAACGCCGATAAATGTCCCGTTGAACTTCTCGCAAGTCCAGAAACGTACGCCGGCATGTGCCAGCCAGTGTTTCGCCTGTTTGTCGTTGCTAAACTCGAATGGATTGTAACCCGCAGAAAGATCCATTGTAACCTTTTTCCCTAGCCCCACTTCCAGACCGAGGTTTGGAGTGGCAGTGGCATCATAGATGATATTATTCTTTAGTGCTACATGTTGTGCACTTGCATAAAGGGAGAATAATAACGTTGCCCCTATTAAAAAGAATTTCTTCATGTGATATTCGTTATTAGTGATACTCTTTGTTCTTAACAGGAAGGTTTCGGATATTGTTTGCCCCGTTTTGAAAAAAAGGTGAAATGTTAGGGTTAATTATTAAGAAAGAAACAGGTTTTGGGATTTGTTATGTTAATCGGGAAAAAAGAGGGGACAAGAGGACTTAAAATAACTTAGTTCGTAGAGAACTATGTTAGTAATGCTGGCAAAGATAGTAATAATCAGTAAATATGGTATCAACATAGGGTAATTATCAAGACTTAACCGTCAGATATCTGTTTGTTTCGTCTTTTTCTTTACAGGAAAAGGTACTCTGAGGGTATCAAGAAGAAAATAAATGTTCTTCTTAAACTCTAGCATATCAGTCTTTCTATACTGCCTTCAATAATAGTGATGCGTGTTTGGCTATGAAAATCAATACAATAACCACAGTTCTCTACGAACTCAATTAATCTGATAAAGCTTATGGCATCAAATGAACCCAAAAAGCGTAGCATCGTCGCCAATCTTGTGGCTAACATGCTGACAGAGCGTGAAGATGACTTCACTGCCAACGTTACTTACGTGGCAAACCGCTCGATCGAAGACCTTTGTAATATTGCCGCCAACGGTAAAAGTAAGTTCTCTGCTTCCGAATTACTGGCCGCCCACAACGATCTGAAGGCGACTGCAAAGGATGAATTGTACTCCGGTTCTACCGTAGAATTTGGACTTGTTCACAACTCCCTTGGAATAGACGGTTCCTTCATCGGGCCGAAAGCCAAATTCGATCCGGCAAAGAACAGTGTAACCCTTCGCAGCATGCCTATTATTGATGTGAAGAAGGATTTGAAAGAGGTTGGTGTGATTATAGGTGAAGTGGTGGAAGGACTTCCTACCCTTAGAAAAGTAACCGATGTATTCACCGGTGAAGTAAATGGAAAGATCACTCCGGGAAATACCCTCAATGCGGAAGGTAAACGGATAAAAATCGTAGGGACGGAAGGTAATACAGTTGGGCTTTTCTTTATCAAGTCGGATGATGATGCAGAAACAGCTGTTCCGATGACTGTCGTTTCGCGTAACGATCCTTCTTTCCTCTCTTTCATAATCCCGGCTCTGGCTGACGGAAAATATTATCTTGAAATAGCGACCCAATATGGTGGCAACCGTACAGTCTTGCTAAAGGACGTACGCCGTAACCGTTTCCCTTATGTGCTGACGGTAGGTAATGGTGAGGATGACCGCCCCGTAATAGAATAAACTTTTTTGCGCAGGCATTGCGCATTACCGTGCGCGATGTGTGAGCAAGGGAATGCGCGGCCGATGCGCAAGCTCGTGCGCAATGCCTGCGCACGAATTGATTTGATACATACAAAATAAAAACAATATGAATACAAAAATTACTTTGGTTACAAGCAGGTTGTTATATATGCTTGTTTTCTTAATTATTTCGCACGTAGCGAAAGCACAGGCTGACGTATGGGATGGGCTAACCGCTACTGAACCTGCCGGATGGACAGCCGGGGATGCAGCCGTCAATATCAGTTCGGCCGCCGAGCTGGCCTGGGTAGCCCAAATGGTAAACGAAGACCGGCAAACTGGAAATACGGCCAGTGATAAAATGTTTATCAGTTGCACGTTGACACTTACAACCGATATCGATCTGGCAGGACATGAATGGACACCGATAGGGATAGGGCTTAGTAATACTGACCTATATTCTATAAAGAAAAACTGTTTTCGCGGTACCTTCGATGGACAAAACCATACTATATCCAATTTGAAAATAAGGGGTACACATACTTTTGCCGGTTTGTTTGGTATAATAGGGGATGCAAGCTTTCCTACTCCCGGTAATGGTGGCCTTGTCAAAAATCTACATATAGAGAATGCCGATATAGAGTTAACGACTCCTACTGGAACCGGGTATTCTTATGTCGGAGCTTTAGCCGGATTGAAGGGCGGTGATGTTATGGATGGATGTAGTGCCACCGGGAAAATTGTAACAGGAGAGAAAGTTTATGCCGGAGGATTGGTCGGGATGAATTATGGAGGGTATGGTACATGCAGCATTATTACAAACTGCTATGCTTCTGTAGATGTGACAGCAGGGAGTGGAGTTGTTGATACTTATACTTATAAAAGTTATATTGGTGGCTTTGTCGGACAAAACGGAACGACATCCGGAGGGCATCCGATCATTTATAATTGCTATTCAACCGGAAATGTAAAAGGAGGAGATTATGCATATATCGGCGGTTTTGTCGGACAGAGCGTTTTTAGTTCCAATGACTATGAAGCCAACGATGTACATTCATGTTATTCGTTGGGAACTGTGGAAGGAGGTTCTACTGATACCAAAGTAGGCGGATTTGCAGGAAATGCCGGTACACGATCCACATTACTGAATTGTTATTGGAATCAGGATGCCTATGCAAAAGGCACCGGAAATGATGCCGAAAGAACTACTGAAAACTTGCTGCCTGTTCCTGCTGATGTCAGTAAAAACAATTTCCTGGTTCAATGGATGAATCAGGGTGCCTATAATTATAGTACAACTAAAGGGACGGCACAAACGTCATTATTGAAAAAATATGCCTGGGAATTACTTCCCGGCAGTGAACATCCTACACTGACGCAAACAGAGCTTACCGCTGCGGCTGCTTCAGTTGGTACAACAAATGCTGATCCTTTTCTTATTGGCAGCCCGGCCGCTCTGAAAACATTTGCCAACGTGGTAAATGCCGGAAACGATTTCGATGGCAAATTTGTCAAACTAACTGCCGATGTAGACCTCGATAGTGAGGAATGGACACCGATAGGAAATAGTGACTCAAATCCTTTCAAAGGAACATTCGACGGGGATGGACATCAGGTTCAAAATCTGTATATCAATAAAATATCCGGAGAAAGTGTTACTTCAGGTCTATTTGCTAGGCTGATAGGAGGTACTATCCAAAATCTGGGAGTTGTGATTTCAGAAAAGGGGTTAACCATGAAAGTAACCAGTGGCGCCGGGAATAGCCAACTAGGAGGAATTGTCGGCCTGGGTCAAAAGGCTACTCTAAAAAATTGCTATGTTACAGGAGGAGCTATTTCGGGCAATGCTATTGGTTCTGTTTCCTATCTTGGTGGCGTGGTAGGATCTTGGAAAGCAGAAACTTGGTTTGTAGCAACTATCAGCAATTGTTATTCGACTGTAGATATATACAACGGGGAAGAAACAAAAGGACTACATTCCGTTTCAGGCGGAATAGCCGGGTACATGAATAATCCTGGTGGGCATACTATCATCGAAAATTGCTTTTCATCCGGGATAATCAGTGCTAAAGATCCTTCTGACGCAGGAGGTGCCGGAGGTATTCTCGGATATGCAGTTCGATATGGAAGCAATAGTATGTCTATAAAAAATAGCCTTGCATTAAACTACAAACTGATTACAAAAGATGGAGATGTGGCTTGTTTTGTTGGCAGGATATTAGGTGAAAGTCCTGACAATGGCGCTGTTTCTTTTAATTTCCAAGACAATCATGCTTATGATAATATCGTTTGGGACGACCTGACAAATAGTACATCTAATCCAATCACCGGATCTAATGCTGCAGATAAGAATGGTGCAGGCTGGGATTGGAGGAACAATGACCCGATACCTGCCAGTATACTGGATAATACCAGTAACTGGGAAACCGGAGTATTACCCGTAATGCCCAAGCTGAAAACAACTACCGGCGTCTTGATGGCTGACCAACCGGATGTCTCAATTCCCTATCCGTTGGAATTTGCAGCAACAACACATGGCGCTGTACGTGCAAAGTATTATAAAACGTATGCGGGAGCAGGTACACAGGTTGAACTTGTCATAACTCCGGATCAGAATTCTTTACTGGGAAGTCTGACTTATCAGCCGGAAGGAGAAAATGCAGTTGCTATAACAGAGAATGCCGGACATTATTACTTTACCATGCCAGGTAAAAAAACGACGATTGCAGCCGTGTTTAATGTTAAGTCGGACATAACAATAGCAAGCGTTACAAATGGTGCTATCAGCATAGAGGGGAATAAAACGGAAGCTTTGGACGGTGATAAAATCACCTTTACTGCTACCCCGGCAAACGGTTATAAACTTAGCGGATTACCAACTGTTACAAAAGCCGGAGGTGGAAATGTAACTGTCAATAGTGAAGGCAATAATAAGTATTCATTTGACATGCCGGATGATGCTGTTACGATTGCTGCGACATTTAGCAAAGATAATCCTGATCCTCAACCGCCGGTGACTCCTGATCCTGAACCAACAGTCTATTATACGGTTGCACTTCCGTCAGTGGAAGGTGCAACCACCGATCCGGTTGCCGGAGAATACGAGGTAGAAGCATGGGGTAGTTTCCGTTTTTATCTCACCTTGGATAAAGGATATGATCAATCCGAACCTATTATCACGACCGATCGGGGCGAAGCCATCACCCCGCGTAGCAGCGACGGTGCTTACATCGTGAAGTATGTGCGTCAACCGGTTGAGATAAGGATCGAGGGTGTCGTAAAGAACCCTGATCCGGTAGCCAACGAGACGATTGCCGCTGACGGTATAGGAGTTTGGACGGCTGATGGTTGCCTGTATATCAGTGTCACTACCGAAGTGCGGGCAGCGGTTTATAACTTTAACGGCAGGTTGCTGAAGCCAGCGCGTATCCTTCCGGGGGAAACCCGCTGGCAGTTCCCTTCCGGTGCCTATATTGTGGAAGTGGACGGTAAACGCTATAAAGTGATGTTATAGTGGCGGACAGATAAGAAAAGGGGATCATTGCTGAATGATCCCCTTTTTTGTATGGTATGAATGATTGTTTATGCCTTGTTGATATCGCTAAGTTCCACCAGCTTATTGACAATCGCATACACCGTGAGGGCACTGGCACTATGTACCTGTAGCTTGCGGGCGATGTTCCTTCTGTGCGTAATGACGGTATGGGTGGAGAGGAACAGGCGGTCGGCTATCTCGCGGTTCGTCATGCCTTTTACTACGCATACGACGATCTCTTTTTCGCGTGAACTCAGGGTCTGTTGTTCGTCGCCGTCGGCTTCTTCTTCCGATTTGGCATGCAGACGTTCCAGCTTGAGCCCTATCTCGTCGACACTGTCGAGGATATTGATCTGGTCGTCGTAATAATGGAGCAGGGAGTGGTCGATCGGCGAATAGACCAGAGCCAGGCATTTCATATTCGGGCAACCTGTCATTTCTTTCAGGTGGGGAATAGTGAAATATCCTGGAATGGATGGATTGATGAGGAGGATATCCGGCATGTGTGTCCGGAGATCCTCGGTAAGCGTTTCGATAGTCGCTATTTCAGAAAACTGGACGCGCAGGCCGCCGGGCAGGCGCTTCAGTATGGCTTCCAATCCGTTGCGGACGATGGCGGAAGGTTCAGCAATAACGATTTTCAGTGTGGTGCTCATAAGGCATCAATTAATTGTTTTTTCTAAAGCTAAAATAGCGGGCATGAAAAGGTAATCTTCCACGTGGTTGTGTGAGGCCAGATCCTGCTCGGTGGCAAAGATGTCGAACAGCACGCTGTTCAGCAGGTTGCTTCCGGGCCCCGGGTAATATTTGATCAGGATGTTCTTCAGTTCCACGATCTTCATTTCTATCTGGTCGTGACGCTTGCGGAAGATCGAGATATTATATTTCGGGTCTTTCTTCCCGGCCAGCAATCCGCGGACGTAAGGGAAGACCACTTTTTCTTCGTATGACATATGCTTGTTCACCTCTTCGGCATATTCGTCGAAAAAGTTCTGGATCACGAAGGCTACATCTTTCGGGCATTCTGCGATCGCTTCCACCAGTTTCCTGCGCAGATGCGGCAGGCGGAAGTTGAGGAAGTAATCGTGTGCATTATGCAGGTAAGTGATCAGCGCGTCGATAGACAGGCATTTGTTGACATCGGTGACAGGGGCGGAAATATCTTCCGTCAGGAAGTTGACCACTGTCAGGAAGGTACAGGCATCTACACCGTTCTGGCGGCATACCTCTCCGATATTCTTTTCTCCGAATCCCAAGGCGATTCCAAAACGACTCATCACAAGAACCATCGGGTAGTTCTCGCATATCAAATCGCTCATCTTGTCGGTTTCCCGGTATTTCCCGTTTTTATACATAAGTTTTACTATTCCTTTCTAAATTGTTTTGGTGTTATTGAATGTTCAAAGGTAGTTCTTTTTAAGCGAACAATTTCGAGCGTTATTATTCTTTCACGTTTGTTGATTATAATGACGGATATTCCGGTTCATCGACGGCAACTACGGCGATACATTCGATTTCGACCAGCCATCCCGGGCGGCATACCGGAGCGCGGACGATCAGGTAAGGGATGTCCGGATGGTTAGCCTTCATATATTGTTCGACGCGGGCAAAGTCGGCGGTATCACGTATGTAGACGATTGCTTGCATAATATCGTTTAAGTCGGCTCCGGCTTCATTCAGCAATGCGGTGATGTTTTCGATCATGCGCTCGGACTGTTTGATTACATTTCCCGGGTGGACGATCTCACCGTATCGGTCGATACTGGCGGTACCGGAAACGAATACGTGGCGACGGTCTCCGTAAGTGATGGCTACGCCTCTTTCAAAAGTCACTCCGTACTCGTATGTCCGGCTCAAATGATCGGGAGCGTATAGATATTGGATCTGTTCCTGTCCGATTCCGGATACGGCATACGTATCCATTGTGACGAAAACGTTGGTGTCCTGATATCTGCCTTCTATCGCGGTACTGGCAATGAAGTGCGTGTTTTCCGTGAGGTTCTGTGTTGCAAATACTTCCTTGCGGGCTTTAACCACTCCCGGATAGTTGACGTCTACATTCTGTACGAATATCCAGGTACGGATACAGTTTGCGGCCAGCGTGCACTTGGCATCGGTCAGTTGCATGATGTAATCGCGGAAGATAAGCCGTGTCTGATATTCGGAATTGGCAGCACGGTTGCAAAGGTTGGCACCAAAAAGCTGGCGGTAATTTCCGTGACGGGCTTCAAACAGATTGCTCGGAAGCACTTGTGTCTGTACGCCTGTCTGGAGCCATGCCCAGAGTGCTATTTTAGTTCCGTTCATTGGAGCCTGTTGTACGATAGAGAGGGCGCAATAAGGATTTGAACGTTCCTCTTCCATCAGCAGAGCCGTCTGGTTGGTCACGTCACTCAGGAAGTAACGGCGGAATACGGCGGTCGGATTTCCGGGAAGTTCTCCCACACACTGGTTGTAAGCCTTTAGCAAGTCCTGCAACTGGGTTGTATAGTCATCCAGACAATCCGTTTGTTCGAAAATGATATGATATTCGGTGATCCCTTTTTTAGTTTCAAAGGAAGTGATCTGTACTCTTGTCTTGTTGTATTGTCTTGTTATTAGATCCATGGTAGCCTGATATATTTTTTTGTTTCCCAAAGATACAGTATATCAGATTGAAGCCAAATTTTGTTATGTGAAAAGAAAACAAAAGCTGTGAGAAAATAATATTTGTCAGGCTTTCTTTATATCATTTAATTCAACCAGTTTATTTACAATTGCATACACAGTCAGACCGCTGGCACTGTGAACCTGTAGTTTCCGGGCGATATTCCGGCGGTGAGTGATTACGGTATGAGTGGAAAGATATAGCCGGTCGGCTATCTCCCGGTTTGTCATTCCCTTAACCACACAGACAACGATCTCCTTTTCGCGTGAGCTTAATGTTTGTTGTTCTTCCTCTTCTTCCGGTTCGGGGGACGCTTCTTCAGCATTCAGCCGTTCCAGCTTATGTTTCAGTTCGTCGGGACTATCATAAATATTGAGCAGATCATCGTAAAAGCGAAGCATGCTATGATCGGCAACCATGCAGGCAATGGCCAGGCATTTCATATCGGGACAGCCGCATTCTTCTTTCAGATGCTGTATCCCAAAATATCCGGGAAGTGAAGGGTTAATGATCAGTACTTCCGGCCGGTGCATGCGAAGGCTATCCACCAGATGCTCTGCTGTGGAGATTTCTGTTAACTGGATGTGTAATCCGGGCAACCGTTTCAGGATGGTGATCAATCCGCAACGGATAATGGCAGAAGGTTCTGCAATAGCTATTTTGATGTTAGTGCTCATAAAACAGCAGTCATTTTATTGTTTTTTCAATTGCTAGTACGGCGGGAACGAAGAGGTAATCTTCTACCCGGTTATGAGAAGCCAGATCTTGTTCGGTGGCAAAGATATCGAACAGGACACTGTTCAGCAGGTAATTGTCGGGGCCGGGATAGTATTTGAGCAGGATGTTTTTGAGCTCAACGATCTTCATCTCTATCTGGTCGTGTCGTTTGCGGAAGATGCTGATATTGTATTTGGGATCTTTCACCCCTTCCAGCAGGTTGCGCACATAGGGGAAGACGATCTTTTCTTCATACGACATATGTTTATGGACTTCGTAGACATAGTCGTCGAAGAATTTGGTGATAGCGAAAGCAATATCCCCCGGGCAACCGGTGATCGCTTCCGTCAGTTTCCGGCGGATATGCGGCAACCGGAAGTTCAGGAAATAATCGTGTGCATTATGCAGATAGGTGATCAGTGATCCGAGGGAAAGGCATTTGTTGATCTCGTTGATCGTAGTCGAATTCTTTTCCGAAAGAAAATTGACAACGGTGAGGAATGTACAGCAATCCACTCCGTTCTGCCGGCATACATCCCCGATGTTTTTCTCCCCGAATCCCAGGTCGATACCGAAGCGACTCATTACGAGAACCATTGGATAGTTCTCGCAGATCAAGTCACTCATTTTATCTGTCTCTTTGTATTTTCCTTGTTTATACATAGTTGTTGTATTTATGGTGTTTCATTTATAAACAGGGGTATTGCGGAAGGTCTGCCGGAATAATGGCAATACATTCCGTTTCAATCAACCATCCCGGACGGCATACCGGCGCCAGTACAATCAGGTGTGGCAGGTGCGGATAATTCTTATGGATATAGCGGTCTACTTCCACATAATCGGCCGGGTCACGGAGATAGACGATTGCCTGCATGATATCATCGATGGAGGCTCCGCCTTCCTGCAGCAATGCTCTGATATTTTCCATCATCCGTTCGGTCTGTTTCAGAATATCTCCGGGATGAACGATCTCTCCCCGGTTGTCGATACTGGCGGTACCGGAGAGGAATATGTGTTTACGGTCGCCGTAAGAGACCGCTGTTCCCCGTTCGAACGTAACCCCGTACTCATATGTAGGGTTCAGGTGAGTAGGGGCGTAGAGGAACCGGATTTGTTCCGGTTGCAGGCCGTCGACGGTATAGGCATCCATTTGTACCAAAACGTTCGGGTCGGCATGACGGCCTTCTATCCCGGTACTGGATATATAATGTGTTTTCTCCGTCAGGTTCTGAGTGATGAACACTTCTTTACGGGCTTTTACAACACCGGCGTAATTTACATCTACATTCTGCACGAAGAACCAGGTACGGATACAATCGGCAGCCAGCGTACAATGTTGTTCGGTGAGCTGCATTACGTAGTCGTTGAGCAACAGGCGGGTCTGATATTCGGAAGTGGCAGCCTTGTTGTGTGCTCCTCCGTTCCATAAATGACGGTAACCGTTGTGTGCTGCTTCGAACATCCCTGACTTATAGGTTTCTGTCGTCATGTCGGTTTGTAACCAGACCCACAAGGCGATCTTGGTTCCGTTCATCGGAGCCTGTTGTACCACTGACAGTGCGCAATAAGGATTTTCACATTCCCGTTCGATCAGCGACTCGGCCTGATTGGCTGCATCACTCAGAAAATAACGGCGGAAAACGGCTACGGCATTCTTTAAATCTTGTTTAGTCAGTGTCTCGTAGGCAGCCTGCAACCTGTCCAATTGTTCGCAGAAAGGAAGCGAAGGGCTTGCAACGGAAAACATAATATGATATTCCGTCACCCCTCCTTTCCCTTCAAAAGAACTGATTTGAGCGTGTATGGAGTTTTGTTCGTATGTTTTAGTGAGAATCATTCTTTGGCTCCTCCTTCGATCCAACTTTGTAATAACGAAATCTTTTCAGGTACGGCTGATAGAATATCACTGTGATCATGTCTTGTGATATTCTCCGAAAGAATATCCAGGATAAAGCTATTATCCGAATCGCCCGGTTTTACTAGCATTTTCCCTTCTTCCGACAGATCTGCTTCTATATTTACTAGAGCTTTATAGCTTTTCCCTTCTGTCAGGAATAATCCGCCGGCAGCAGAAGTACTGGTTCCGTGGCAAGCTATGCAATGGGCATCGAATACTGTTTCTTGAATACAATTGAACATACTTGCATTTATTGTTCCTGTATTCATGAAAATGGTATCTTGCTGTGCAGCAAATTCTGCTTCGTAAAATGTAGCGACACGCTTTCTTAATGAATTGATAACGCAGAGTTCAATCCGTTTCACTTCTTCTGGGATACCTGATAAGATGACACTGACTGTCTCTCCTTCTGTTTCAGGAACAGGAATACCTTTTGATATGACAGCATAACTGCTCTCTCCGAAGCCTGCAATAACCACACTGTATCCGCTTGGCCACTTATCTGTACCGCTGATATTGGACGTAATTTTTAGTGTGCTCCCTTCCTCATCAATATGATTGTCGCTATATATTTTCCCGTCATCACAAGAGGAAAGTCCCAGCGTCAGTAGTAATGCTGTTGAAAGAATCTTTTTTTTCATATTCTTTTCATTAGAATGTATATTGAAGCAGGACTGTTCCGGAATGCATAGCGAGTCCGAGATCATCGTTGTCGCGGTCGAGCTGTGTATCATGTCCGGTACGTCCGGTAAACTGATACATAGCCTGCAATTTCAGATTGCAACCTTTAAAGAAATAGTTGACACCAACGGCCGGCATATTAAGAAACCCGTTTGTATCAAGTCCGTTACGGTTCATGAAATCATAACGGGCAGTAGCTTGCAGACGGTTAGTTACGAAATAGCCACCTTGCACATATCCTCCCAGGTAATTATAACTTTCGTCTATTTTCTGACGTTTGGTAAATCCTACATTCATAAAATATATTTCAGCTCCGAGGTACAAACGTTTTTTTAGCATGGCAAATTCCGCACCTGCACGATAGTCATTTGTACTTTCGTTTTCACTCTCTACATTAAGAGACGTTGAAAGGCCGAATAACATTTTATCTTCATTCAAAAGATTTGGATTTCCCTGTGTTGCCGGCATAACCCCTTTAGGCATATAGGTAACACGTCCGGCATAAAGTAGGGAGGGAATATGCCAGTCGTCACTAAATGTTTTGGAAGCGACATTAACAGAACTTCCCGTACCATTGAATATACCCACCTCATATCCGAATTTGTCTTTTACCAAACCGTGGATCTCGACGCCCAGGTCAAATCCGGTTCCGATATTAGGAGTGACTGCATTCAGCGAATGAGGAAGAATGACCGGAGCTGTGAGTGATACCGGCATTACCGGCATTAATGTTTCTCCCAGGGTGGTCAGGTAAGCATGGGTAAATGGTGTTTTGAATTTACCGACACGTATAGCAAACTGTTTTTTTAACTGCACATCAAACCAGGCCTGTTGAAGAAGTGCACCTCCGGAAGCCGCAGCATTGATGGAAAGGTTGAAGGTAACCATGTTGAATGCTTTTCCTGTGAACCCGAGGATTGCATAGGGTATCGAAAAGCCGGAGTTGGCTATATTGTCCTGATTGTAGGCCGGGTCTAATCCTTCATCATCGTAATAATTGAGGTTGGCGGCCGTTTGTACCAAAAGGTAGGGCTTGAATATGAAATCGCCTTTTTTTGTACCGATTGTGAATCCCTCTTTTCCTGCTAATGATACGATCCCATTTTCCATATCGTCTTCATGTTGTGCGATAACAGTGAAAGGCAGGAGTAATAATATGGTGATAACTGCTATTATTTGTTTCATGATTGTACAACTATTATTACAAGTGTGTTAAAGTGAATTTAAAAATGTGATCACTGCATCGCGATCTTCCTTACTCATTTTCTTGAATAGATTTTTAGAAGCTTCTCCTTCTCCTCCATGCCACATGATCGCTTCTACCAGATTGCGTGCACGTCCGTCATGAAGAAAATAAGTATGTCCGTTGACCTTTTCCTGAAGTCCGATCCCCCATAAGGGAGTAGTACGCCATTCGTTTCCACGGGCAAGTCCGCTGACATAGTTGTCATTCAAACCGACTCCCATTATTTCTGATCCCATATCGTGCAGCAGATAATCGGAGTAGGGGTGGATTGTTTGTCCTCCCAACCAGGGTAATTGCGTATTGTTTAATAAAACAGAGCCGCGTGCACGTGTATGTAACGTTGTGACATGGCATAGATGACATTTGGCTTCATAGAATTTCTGTTCTCCCAGGATCACTTTCGGATCGTTTACATTTCTCCGGGCAGGTACCCCGAGGCTTTGCATATAGAGATCCACATCTTCCATATCTTTGGTCGATATATCCAACTGAGCATAAGATAAGCCCATCATACTTCCTTGGTTAACCTGTATTTGTCCTTCACAAATTTCTTCAGGATAACGGCTGTTTGTCACCCCCATATCGCTGGAGAAACCCAATTCGACAGTAAGGTCGGCATGTTGTGCTTTGTTGCCTGATACTCCCAGACTCATGACTCCTCGCTCGGAAATGTAATTGCATCGTCCGCTGATACCGTATTCCGGATAATTACTTTTGGCGGCAAGTGCTTCAATTTCTGTTTTATCAAGTGCCATCATCTGCCCCATCCCTACGTGGCGCAAAGGAATGCGTACGGTACAGAAAAGATCCTGGGGAGCAATACTGTCGGCATACCATTCTGTGATTGTATAATCTGGTTTGCATAGTTCATAAGTCTCTCCATCCGGGAATGAGAATGTTTCGTAAGTGTATTTTACGGAGAGTTTACCTTCCGGTTTAACTCCGTAAATGGCTTGGTCATGAAGTACCCGGCCGTAATCCCGGAAAAAGGCACCATTTCTCCGCGATATGTAGATCAACATGGAGGAGAAGCCATAATTACCGGAGCCGCCCTCACTCCATAAGGTAGGGCGTGTACGACCGGCGTTACGGTGGCAACTACCACAGGAATATCCGGCATATACGGGCCCTAAGCCCCCTCCGGTTCCATTGCTGCTTGTCCGTACATCGTCGTATAATCCGTCCCCACTTGTAAAGCGTCTCAATAAAGCGCCTGTCACCCAGTTGGCATTTGAATCGTATGCAACCGAGGAATTGAGAAAGGTGGTGGAAGTTCCCGCCGATAGCGCATATCCGTTGGGAACATCTATATCATCCATTTCTATACCATCTTCGCATGAACAGATGGAAAACAGTGAAAATAGAAATAAAAACAGATTCAGTTGTTTCATGTTTGTTCTTTCTTAATTTGATTTGAGTGCTTGAAGCCCTGAAATGCCAGATGAGGGTTTCACCCGGAACTTCAAGGCTCCAAAGTCATTGGCAAAAGAATAGCCTAGTACTTTTATTTGATCGTACGGGGCTCGCCATCTTTGAATAAAAGGTATTCAAGAGTATGGAAACCGCGAACATTTTGTGCTGCCGTTACAGCGTCATCGTCATCATCATCCCCCCATTCCATATCATCGAAATTACCAGAGTTCAGGATCTGGACGATCATGTCCTGGTCTAGAGGCCAGCTATCCATATTCGGGTCAAGACCTTCACTATCTACCGGGCCAAACAGGAAACCTTCGCTTTTCTCCCACGGTTCACGGGCTGTTAACCATGCTGTGCAAGCTTTTTCAAAGTTTGTATTACTCGGACTGTTTTTTAATGTGTTGACTGCATCGAACAGTGCGTTGTTCTTTTCTGATAATGATTTGTAGGTAGGAAGAACAACTGCATCTACATAATGATCAACGATAGCATCAAGCTTTGCATCATAGGAGGAACCACTGAATGTATTCTGTGCATAGGTACTCATTTCCGTCAGCAAACTTTCTAATGTCGCACAAGCTTCCATTGCGGCTTTAGCTTCGTTACTATTGATATTGTTACGGAATGGTTGCGGAATATCCTGGATCGCCTTAGCTGCGTTAGCAATAGCTGCTTTCATTTTGGTGTCGCGGTCTGCATCTGTAGAAGCGATCAATATTGAAAGAGAGTTTGCATTGATTGTTCCGTCTAATGAACCATAATATGAGTTTTGGATAGACCAAATATTATTCGTGTAGTCATCACGAGAGTGCCAACTGTACCAGGATTCAACGGCATAAAGAGCATCTTCTGTACTTCCTTTCTGATATAAATCGTATGGTTCACCTATTTTGGCTACTCCGACTTCGTTTGCAATCTCAGCACATTTTTCAATAATTTCCTGAATACAACTGATCGCACTCGGATAAGTGGAGTTGTTATGGTTTTTGAATGTTTGTGCGTAAGCTTCTCCACCTTTATAGCTGACATTCCAGTATTCATAAAGGTTGGTTGCGTCCTGCTTTAATAATTTGGCAACATTATACATGTAGTTACCCCATGCTGCTGCATTTTCACTCGTGTAATCAAGACTTTTAGGATCCTCATTTTCTGGTTTCGGGTCGTCATTGTCAGAGCAAGCCCCCATAGAAAACATCAAACTCAGCATTAAAGCTGCATAATAGAAAAGTTTCTTATTCATTTTGATAAGTGATTAATAATTATTGATTTTGTTTTTTATTTGGTGAGGAACCATCCGATATATGCGATGGCCAGGCTGAATTCATTTTCACTGTTGTAGTTTCCTCCTCCAATTTTGCGTGTCGAATAATCGGCTTTAACAACCAGATTAGGGAGAGGGTACCAGTTTGCACCGGCTGTCCACATACTGACTTGACAGCGTTTATCCATTGTTTGTTTACTTTCCCCCTTTTCCTGTGGGTTATAGTATTCGTAGCGAACAAAAGGATAAATGACAGGAACCTTTTTATTATCTTTTAGAATGGAACGAATGTTTACTCCAACTTCACCGCCGTAGCTTACTGCATTTTTAGCGATCGGTGCTAAACGGCTATAAGGAGATAAGTTCGAGAGTTTTCTGTTTGCTTCGCTAAGTGCGTAAGAGTTCCCCAGATTTCCATAAATGATATTACCTCGTGCAATGATGAATTTATTGCGGTACTGAAGGTCGCCCGAATAAATTCGAACCGGAATTTTCCCTAGTTCAGAATATGTTTGAGGTTTATCCGAATTGGATGCCGCATTTGCGCAATAATAGAAAGAACCACCTACTTTCAAACCAGGGACTCCTTCGTAATTCAGCCTGCCGACATAACCGGGGGATGTGAAGTTGTCGGTTTCAAAAACACCCTGTTTACCACTGGCGATCCAGGTGTTACGATCGAAACCGTTGGCATTCAGACCGGCTACAATAAGTGCCCGATAGCTGAACTTAGTGTATTTTCTACCGAATGTACCGAAGAACTCAATACCATTCTCATGCCATGTAGAAGGTAATATGGTTGTTTCTCCTTCAGGACGCGATGTGCCGAAAAAGTTGATAGGTTCATGATGCTCGTTGGTTAATCCGACCGGGACGATAAGATGGCCGGCACGAACATTAAAAGCAGGGAGGATCAGTCGTGTGATATGGAATTGTTCCAAAGCTACTTCACCTCCTTTTTCAATTTCCGTTTCATATTCACCGTTTTCCGTATTTTCAATTTCCATTGCAGTACCGGTTCCTCCTGCTTCGAATTCGATTTCAGCTCCTAATATCCATTTAGAGTTAAACTTGTAGTCCATTGCGAGGATGAATCGTGGAATAGAGATTGAATTTCTATGGTCTTTCGTATTGCCTTTAGAAGTACCGTTAAAACGATTGATACCATAATCCATAAAATTAGCAAGAATTTCTCCGTAACCGCCTAATCTGAATTTATCATAACCACTTGCATAAATTTCAGCCGATTTCTCTGCTGCTGTAGGTGTTTCGTTATTTTGTGCGAAGGCCGTTGCGCAAGAGCCAAGTAGAGTAATAGCCAATAGATTTGTTAATTTTCTCATTGCCTTTTAAAATTTTTGGCAAAATTAGGGCGCTTGTAAAGTGTGTGCAATCGCGTATTGTAGGTAAAAAACGATCAATCTTACCTATTTGTAGGTATTTGAATTGATTTTTGTAACCAAATACTCATTGGTTGGTAATAATATGTATAAAAACAAAACTACTTCAGTAGTATCTTTCCTATTATTATTTATATCTTTGTGTAAAATGCCTATTTATTCGACATCTGTTCTTTAAACGTTCAATAGCTGTCTTCTAATCATTCGACAGCTGTCAAATGATTAAGAAATGCTTGTCGAATGAATAAGTAATTTAAATGCAAATCTAATTTCCCGAATAGAAATAAATAATAATCTATATATACTATGAGTGCACACTACGACCTATACGAAACGCCTTCGCCCAAAGGAGAAGAAGGAAAGAAATCATTGCATGCCCGTGTCTGTCCGAAAAAGACCTATACGCAGGAAGAATTTATTGACTATGTAACCCGGTTTCAACATTTGCCGAAGAGTCAATTGGTAGGGGCACTGGATGCTTTTATCGAAGGCCTGCGTTATCTGCTTGCCGAAGGAAATATTGTGGAAATGGGAGATCTTGGATTTTTTAGCACTTCACTGAAGTGTCTGAAGGAAACGGATGACGAGGAAAACAAAATTGGATCGAAATCGGTAGTCTTCCAAAACGTACATCTGCGAATCAGTCGTGAGTTTCGCAAAAAAATGACAAAAGAGATGAAGTTTGAACGTGTACACTCCCTTACACGGAAACAGAAAAAAATCACCACAACCGTGGAAGAGAGAATGAAAAGACTGGCTAATTTCCTTAAACTAAATATCTGTATCACCCGAAAGGAATATATAGGGGTGACCGGACTGACTCCTTACGAAGCCATGAACGAACTGAACAGCTTTATAAGTCAGGGCATTCTTCGACGCCGCGGTTCAGGCAGGTCTGCGGTGTACGTTTCCGGAGAGAAATTGCTGGCGGAATAGTTGCAGGGAGTTTCGATAAAGTATTGTTTAATCCGGATAATCCCTATTAATAGTTAGAAACAGGTGCGTTTTACATATATATAGGTATTGCGTGCGTCTTTACGTGCTTTTACCTTTGTCGCATCAATTAAGTTTTACTATTAGTATAATCGTCCGACCAAAACCCGATTTGTTGATTTTTATGTACACCTATTATTTAAGGTAAATACCCGTGAAAGGGATTTTTTATTGGTTGTCCCTTTCATATATAAAGATGAGCCATCCTGTGAAGAATGGCTCTTTTTTGTTTGTCGAAGGAAGCATTATTCTTCATTATAACACGGAATAGGTAATGGAACGCTCTTTTTTACTATATAATAGGTATTGTGTACTCTTCCTGACAACTCTATCTTTGCAACATAAAAAAGAAAGTAACACTATTAGTATAATCGCTATATCAAAACCTTTTGCTAATTATGTAAGCATATAAGATGATTAAACGTATGTCGGAATGTTTTATTGGTTGTTTCCGACATAAAAAAGGAGCCCGCCTGTGAAGGATGGTTCCTTTTTTATTTTTTTGATGTTATTTATGAACCTTCCTGTTTGATACCTATATCAGGCGATAAGCCACAATATATCTGCCGTTTTAGTAACTATTTGTAGGGATTTTGACCGTTGGGAATACATGATGTATTTACTGATTGTTTCGCATGACATATAAATAACGTACCTTTGCATCGAAATTAAAACCGAAGTAAACAAAATAAGGTATGAAGTTTGAAAACGAGAACTGGGCGCAGTTCAAAGGCGAAATTTGGAAAAGAGAGATTAATGTAAGGGATTTTATCCAAAACAACTACAAACCTTACGAAGGGGATGACTCTTTCTTGAAAGACTCCTCAGACAAGACGAAGAAAGTTTGGGATAAATTGACCGAAATGTTTAAGGTTGAAAGGGAGAAGGGTGTTTACGACGCTGAAACAAAATATCCTCAAGGTATAGATACTTACGGGCCAGGTTATATTGACAAAGAAAACGAAGTGATTGTCGGCCTGCAAACCGATGCCCCCCTGAAACGCGGTATCTACCCGAAATGTGGTACCCGCATGGTGGAAAACAGTCTGGAAGCTTACGGCTACAAACTGGATCCGATGACAAAAGAAATCTTCACGAAATACAGAAAGACGCATAACGAAGGCGTATTCTCCGCTTATACAGATGAAATGGTCGCAGCACGCCGTTCTGCCATCATCACCGGCCTGCCGGATGCTTACGGACGCGGACGTATCATCGGTGACTACCGTCGCGTAGCCCTGTACGGTACAGAGATCCTGATTGCAGAAAAGAAACATTATCTGAAAAGACTCGATATCCAGGAGCTGACCGAAGAGATCATCCAGAGCCGTGAGGAAATATCCGAACAGATCAAGGCGCTGAAAGCATTCGAAAAGATGTGTGCCGGTTATGGTTTCGATGTGACTAAACCTGCCAAGGATGCACGCGAAGCCGTTCAGTTCGTATACCTGGGTTATCTGGCTGCAGTGAAAGACCAGGACGGTGCTGCCATGTCATTGGGACGCACTTCTACTTTCCTCGACATCTATATTGAAAAAGATATCCGTGAAGGCAAACTGACGGAAGAAGAAGCACAGGAGCTGATCGACCAGTTTATCATCAAACTGCGTATCGTTCGTTTCCTGCGTACTCCGGAATATAACGACCTGTTCTCAGGCGATCCTGTCTGGGTAACTGAATCGTTAGGCGGACAGGGTGTCGACGGCCGTTCATTGGTGACGAAGACATCTTACCGTTACCTGCATACATTATATAACCTCGGCCCGGCACCGGAACCCAACTTAACGGTTCTGTGGTTCAACAATGCTCCTGAAAACTGGAAACGTTTCTGTGCAAAGGTTTCTATCGATACTTCCGCTATCCAGTATGAGAACGACGACCTGATGCGTCCGGATTATGGGGACGATTACGGTATCGCCTGCTGCGTATCTCCGATGAAGATCGGTAAGCAGATGCAATATTTCGGTGCACGTGCCAACCTGGCTAAGTGTCTGCTGTATGCCATCAACGGCGGCCGTGACGAAAGATCAGGTGTACAGGTAGCTCCGAAATTCGAACCGATTACCAGCGAATACCTGGATTACAACGAAGTGATGGAGAAATACGAACAGATGATGCGCTGGCTGGCTAAGGTCTATGTGAACGCACTGAAGATCATCCATTATATGCACGATAAATATGCTTACGAAGCATTCGAAATGGCTTTGCATGACGGTTCGGTGGAACGTATCCGCGCCACAGGTATTGCCGGCCTTTCTATCGTGGCAGACTCGTTGGCCGCTATCCGCGATACAAAAGTAAAAGTGATCCGCGACGAACGTGGCTTGGCTGTCGGTTTCGAACGCGAAGGCGATTATGTTCCTTTCGGTAACAACGACGACCGTACAGATAGCATCGCTGTCGATATCACAGAAAAGTTCATGGAATATCTGCGCCAGCACCAGACATACCGCAATGCCACTCCGACACAGTCTATCCTGACTATCACATCCAATGTGGTGTACGGAAAGAAAACAGGTGCAACTCCCGATGGTCGCGAAGGCGGTACGCCGTTTGCCCCGGGTGCCAACCCGATGAACGGACGTGATACCAAAGGCGCTATCGCTGCACTGGCTTCAGTGGCTAAACTGCCGTTCCAGCATGCACACGACGGTATCTCTTATACATTCGCCGTTTCTCCTGCCACATTAGGCAAGGAACGTGATATCCAGATCGCCAATATGGTCGGCCTGCTGGACGGTTACTTTACGCCTGACGGCGGACAGCATCTGAATGTCAACGTATTCGACAAGGAACTGTTGCTCGACGCAATGGATCACCCGGAAAACTATCCGCAGTTGACGATCCGTGTATCAGGTTATGCCGTGAACTTTGTGAAACTGACACGCGAACAGCAGTTGGATGTCATTTCAAGAACAATCAATCATTCACTTTAATGATTGGACGCATACATTCACTAGAGAGTTTCGGGACCGTTGATGGTCCCGGAATTCGCTTTGTTGTTTTTATGCAAGGCTGTCCGCTTCGTTGTCTGTACTGCCACAATCCGGATACCTGGGACAGCAAAGGCGGTGCCAAATATCAGATGACACCGGAAGAACTGTTGGCAGAGGTTTTACGATATAAGAACTTTATCGCCAAAGGCGGCGTGACTGTCACCGGGGGAGAACCCTTGTTGCAGGCTGAATTTCTCAAGGAGTTTTTCCGTCTTTGCCGGGAAGAAGGTATTCATACGGCACTCGATACTTCCGGCTATATCTGTACCCCGAAAGCGTTGGAGATATTGGAATATGTCGATCTGGTTTTGCTGGATATAAAAACGATAGACCCCGAACTACATCCCCGTTTAACAGCGGTGAAACTGGATAATACGTTACGTTTCCTGGATGAACTGGAGAAACGCGGTATTCCTGTATGGATACGCCACGTCATCGTTCCCGGGCTGACGGATAACGACGAAGCTCTGGATCAATTAGCAGAATACATCAGCCATTATAAAGTCGTTCAGAAAGCAGAGCTTTTGCCTTACCACACGATGGGTACTTACAAATACGAAGCACAAGGGATCGACTACAAATTAAAAGATGTAGAACCCCTTTCCGCCGAACGTCTGGCAAATGCGAAAGAGATCTTTAAGAAACACGGTATAGTTATTTAACCTTACTCAATCGGTTCTCTGCGAATCTTTACCTGTTCTTTGCGGACTTTATTGACATAACGGACACTGTCATTCTCAATGCTACTGACATCTCCCTGGCAATTGGTGAAGTATACATAATGTCCCATATCCATGAACCGGTATACTTTACAACCGTCGTGTTCAAATAAATACTCGACCTTATAGGTGGGATTATTATCTGAAGCCGATTTGGCAATGGGTGTTCCTGCCAAACCACAAGCGGAAAAACCTAGGGCGCATGATAACAGCGCACCGGCCGATAAAGTTAAAAAGCTAATTCTCTTCATATTCCTGTCGCTTTTAGTTGATGCCCAAAGATAGCGATTTTCAAAGAATACAGTATTAAAGCGTGATAAATTACCTATAATCAGGTATTTTTATTGCCGGAAAAAACATAGCTTTGTCCCATATTGTTACTCTGATAAAAGAAAGAATATGGAACAACATCATCACGATCATCACCACCACGAGATAACCTCCCTCAATAAGGCTTTCATTATAGGTATCACCCTGAACCTGGCGTTTGTCGTAGCCGAGTTTGTGGCAGGCTTTTGGTATAATTCGCTGGGGCTGCTGTCCGATGCGGGGCATAACCTCGGGGATGTGGCCAGTTTGGTACTGGCTATGTTAGCATTTCGGCTGGCAAAGGTACATCCTACCGGCAAATACACGTATGGCTACAAGAAAAGCACCGTGTTGGTTTCTTTGTTGAATGCCGTCATCCTCCTGGTGGCTGTCGGGATCATCATTGCCGAAAGTATAGGGAAACTGATGCACCCGCGTCCGGTCGAGGGCGACGCTATCGCCTGGGTGGCAGGTATCGGGGTCGTTATCAATGGGATTACGGCATGGCTGTTTATGAAGGACAAAGAGAAGGATCTGAATGTGAAAGGAGCCTATCTGCACATGGCGGCTGATGCGTTGGTATCGGTCGGCGTGGTGGTCTCCGGTATCGTGATAGCCCATACGGGATGGTATATTATCGACCCGATCATCGGATTGCTGATCGCCATCGTCATTATTGTTTCCACCTGGGAATTGTTGCGCGACAGCCTGCGTCTTTCACTCGACGGTGTGCCTATGGGGACGGATATCGAGAAGGTGGAAGAGGTGATCCATGCGGTAGAAGGAGTGAAAGGAGTGCACCACCTGCATATATGGGCGATCAGTACCACCGAAACAGCCCTGACTGCACATATTGCCATCGAAAATGTATCGGATATGGAACGCATCAAGCAGGAGATAAAACACGAGCTTTTGCATGCAGGCATCCAGCATGCCACGCTCGAATTTGAAATGTCCGGCATCAAGTGCAATGGCCGTTGTTGTTCAGAAGAATAGAGCAGGATAATAAGGTTGATTTACTGATACTCAAAGATTTTGTCTATGACCATATAAAACCTTTCGATTGGATTTTTTGTTCTTACCTCGAATCGGCAACTTATCTTTGCACCAGTAACAAAAACAAATAGTAATAACAATAAAATAGTAAATCAAATGGAACCTATTATCAATTCACAAGCACCCGAGTTTAAAGTACAGGCATTTCAGAACGGAAGTTTCAAAACTGTAAGTAGCGACGACATCAAAGGCAAATGGGCTATCTTCTTTTTCTATCCGGCAGACTTTACATTTGTTTGCCCGACTGAACTGGTAGATATGGCCGACAAATATGCACAGTTCCAGGCTATGGGCGTAGAAGTTTATTCTGTAAGCACAGACTCACACTTCGTACACAAAGCATGGCACGACGCTTCTGAAACGATCCGTAAGATCAAATACCCGATGTTGGCCGACCCCACAGGCGCTTTGAGCCGCGCATTCGGTGTAATGATCGAAGAAGACGGTATGGCTTACCGCGGTACATTCCTGGTAAACCCGGAAGGAAAGATCAAATTGGCAGAAATCAACGACAACGGTATCGGCCGTAACGCAGACGAACTGCTTCGTAAAGTGGAAGCTGCTCAGTTTATCGCAGAACACCCGAGCGAAGTTTGTCCGGCTAAATGGAAAAAAGGCGGCGAAACGCTGAAACCGAGCATCGATCTGGTCGGTAAGATCTAATAGTAAAAAGGGAAGGCCGGCAATCAAATGTCGGCCTTTTTTGTTTAGAAACAATTAAAACAAAGGATTTATTATGTTAGACTCAGCGATGAAAGACCAGTTATCCGGCATCTTTGCAGGATTAACGACAAACTATATATTTGATGTCACAGTAGCTCCGGAACATGAAAACCGCCATGAGCTGCTCGAACTACTGAACGATGTGGCCTCCTGTTCCGACAAACTGTCCGTGCAGGTAACCGATGGCGACGGCCTGGAATTCTCCTTGTTGAAGAACGGCGAAAAGACCGGCATTAAGTTCCGCGGCGTCCCTAACGGCCATGAATTTACTTCCCTGTTGCTGGCCATCCTGAACAGTGACGGCAAAGGAAAGAACATTCCCGACGAGAGTATCTGTAATAAGGTAAAGGCGCTGAACGGCCCGGTCAAACTGACCACCTATGTGTCGCTGACCTGTACGAACTGCCCCGATGTGGTGCAGGCTCTGAACGTGATGGCAACGTTGAACCCGCAGATCACCCACGAAATGGTGGACGGCGCGATCAACCAGGAAGAAGTGGAAGCCATGAAAGTGCAGGGTGTCCCTTCCGTATTTGCCGACGGCAAGCTGATCCATGTAGGACGCGGGGATTTCGGCGAACTGCTGGGTAAACTGGAAGCCCAATACGGCGTGAAAGAAGAAAACCTGCCGGTGGTAGAGAAGAATTATGACGTAATTATCGTCGGTGGTG
>ULWH01032916.1_pt1 | contig 44311 bp, 36 predicted proteins | sample 1960201 | NCBI WGS metagenome assembly ULWH01 (sample SAMEA4835808, study PRJEB28245) | human gut metagenome | biome: gut microbiome; material: fecal sample | place: Denmark | collected 2008
CCCGTCCGGTATGATTATCTTTCCCGTGACGAGCAGGAGGTGAGGCAGGCGCTGGCGGACTGGTTCCAGATATCCCCCGCCACCAGTGAAACACGTAACCTCCATACGGCGGAATCCCTGCTGGGGGATATTCTGTCCAGGCTTCCCCTGGACGGCGACGGGATGGATCCCGAATTGCTCCGGGCAGGATGGCTGAAAGCTGCGGGGCCATTCCTGGGCCAGCAATCCAACCTTCTTTCCATTGTCAAGGGAGTGGCCACCATCCAGGTGCTTCAACCAGCCATGCGCTACCATCTCCAGCAGTGGCAGGGAGCCCTGCTGGGAAAACTGAAGGACCAGTTCGGCAAGGACGCCGTTCATTCCATCCGCATAAGGATAGGATAATTTTATACTGCGTAAAATGTTTTCTTTTGCAATTTCCCTGTTTCTTTGAAAGATCATTCATCATCCACGTGTAATATTTGCCATGCGATTATCCCTTTCCGCGCCTTTGCTGGCTTCCGGCCTGATGCTTTGTTTTACCTCCTCCCATGGAGACTGGACATCCCCGCACCCTCTCCAGCAGGAAAAAGCCGCTCCGGTCCCACTGATTCCCTTCCCGTCCCAGGTGGACTGGAAAACGGGAACATGCCCTAAAAAGGCTCCCGTTTCCGTGAAAAAAAACGCGTCCCTGTCTAAGACGCTGGGCAAGGAAGGGTATGAACTGCGGATCCGCCCCAACGGCATTCTGATTAAGGCCGCTGACGATGCGGGCGTTTTTTATGCCCGCAGAACGCTGGACCAGCTGGGAGCCAGGGGAGATTACCCGTGCTGCGACATCAAGGACAGCCCCGCGTTCGCCATCCGGTGCTTCATGCATGACGCAGGCCGCCATTTCCGGACTGTTGAAACACTCAAGGCGGATATTGATGAAATGGCCCGGCTGAAAATAAACGCTTTTCACTGGCATCTGACGGATTACCCCGCATGGCGCATCCAGTGCAAAAAGTACCCTGTTTTGAATGATCCCTCCAAGAGGATTCAGGGACGGGACGTTAACGGCACCTACTCCTACGACCAGATACGGGACTTATTCCGCTACGCCAGGGAGCGCCATGTCCAGATTATTCCGGAAATCGATATGCCCGGGCACAGCACCTATTTTAAAAACTGCTTTGGCTTCCCGATGCATGATCCCAGAGGCATCAACATTCTGGAAGAACTGCTGGAAGAATTTTGCAGGGAAATTCCGGCGGAAATGTCTCCCTACCTTCATATCGGAGCGGATGAAATCCGCATTCCCAACGGAAAGCAGTTTGCGGACCGGATGGCGGCCAAGGTCAAATCCCTGGGACGGCAGCCCATCCAATGGGCGGGCAACAATGACCTGCCTGTGTCCGGAGACAGTTATGCCCAGCTGTGGAATGATGAAAATTCCGTAGGCCTGCCGGATCCAGCCAGGCAGAAGAATCCCTACTTCGACTCCACGGCAGGATACGTCAATTCCTTTGACCCCGGCATTCTGGTGCGCAGGAATTTCTTCCGCCAGCCCTGCGGAACAGCCAGGGGAAACAACCATTCCCTGGGCGTCATCCAGTGTCTATGGCCGGATACCCGGGTGGAGAACAAAAAAAACATTCCTGTCCAGAGCCCCCAGTGGCCTGCCATGTTCGCCATGGCGGAACGCAGTTGGAAAGGAATTCCAGAGGATGGTTCCCGTTTTGCCGGCAGTCTGCCGGAAAAGAACACGGAGGCTTATCAGGCCTTCTCTCTGTTTGAAAAACGCATGGAAGCCCTGGCCGGAAGCAGGCCTTTCCCTTACTGGAGGGATTCTTTCGTGGAATGGACGGTATTCGGCCCCGTTCCGCAGGACAGGCAGGAAGAAGTAAGAAATAACCTGCTGGCGGGCAAATCTCCCGCAGGACTGTCTTCCGTCCAGACGCGAGGAGGCAATTTGTATTTCCGTACCCGTGCGGGTGCGGAGGGTCTATTTTCCAAGACAAAACCGGGGAATACGGTCTGGGCGGAGACGACGTTTCACTCGCCCGTGGAGGGCACCATGCACGCTATGGTGGGGTTTGACGCTCCGGCCCGTTCCACACGGCGCTGTTCCGGAGTACCGGCTGCCGGGGAGTGGTCCCAGTGCGGCACCAGAATATGGGTAAACGGCAAGGAAATGAAAAATCCCCAGACTTACAAACTGGCAGGCCAACGGCGTTACGAAAAGCATACATGGAATTCGCCCGCTAATGAGATACCCTTTGACAACGAGGAATTCTGGTGGGCCCGGCCTCCTGTTCCCTTTCAAGTGAAGGCCGGGGAAAACAGGATCCTGATAGAACAACCGTACACAGGAGAATTCCAGTCGTGGGGAGTCAGCTTCATTCCGGTGAAAAAAGCGGGAGACCGCTGGATTGCCGACCCAAGCTATTATGCCAAACCCAGGAGAGAGAAACAGGATGACGTCTCTCCGGTGCCATAAAAGTAAACATGGAACACTCCCGGCGGAGCTTTCCGTCCGTTGTTCCAAAGGTCATTTTCCCCCGCTCATCAGGACGAGGGAACGGGGGAAATAGCGTTTGAGGAATACGTAAACGCTCCGCGCCATCATGTAAACCGCGGGAACCAGGCACCACCACGCCCAGGCAGGCCATGGGGAGGGAAAACAGCTCTCTACGCCCATCAGGGCTATCAGAACAAAAATATGGGAACAATACACGAAAAAGCTGCCGGACGCCCACCGGGCCAGCTTTTCCGACCAGCCGGGGCTGACGGCCTTTACAATAATTCCGAAGCTGAGGAAGGCCAGAACAATCAATCCGGGAAAAGAGTCGTCCGCAATCAGGAAAGAGTCCGTACAGCTTACCCAGACAAGACCCACGGAGGCTAAAAGAATGGAACCATGCACGGCAAGGGGCATGTTGCCCCAGCGGTTCAGACAGCCCGGTGCGGCGGACGCCAGCATAACGCCGAGCGCAAAATCCCCAAACATGTACGGACTGGGCCATGCCAGGGAGTCGTCCCACCGGTGCAGAAACAGGCAAAACAGGCCAAAGGCGTAAAGAGCTGGACGGAAACGGGAGAGCAAAAACGCAGCCAGGGTAAACATCATCAAGTCTCTCAGGAACCACATCGGGGTCAGCATGGGACATGTTCCCAGCCCAAACACGGAAGCCAGAGAACCAGGGGCAAGAGGCATGCCCGCCGCCAGCCAATAGGCCGCGCACCAGAAAAGATAAGGCCGCAGCAAAACCAGCAGGCGGCGCCCCGCCCACGTTCCGGCCCCCTGTTCATCAAGGCCGGAGGCGGAAAAATACCCCGCCAGCAGGAAAAACGTCGCCAGCGCCGGACCAATCAGCCATTGGTTGGGAGGAAACCCCATGGAAGGGACGTGCTGCATGATAACCACCAGCGTCGCCAGCAGCCGTGCAATCTCCACCCAGGGCAAACGAGGGTGAATTTCTTTACCGGACGCGGAGGAGACGGTCATGACAGCCCCATTCTGGATGATTGTTTTGAAAAAGCACTATTTTTTATTGATTTTATAGACGAAAAGCGGCCTTATCAACCTTCACAGGCATCGTATTATGGAAAATACCTGAAAATGATTTTTTTCTCATATTTTCATTTATGGCTTTATATTTCCATATGGGAAATAACACGCATTCCGAGCGCAAGGCTGCATCAATACACACTCCCGCACTGGATATTCCCGGATTTTGCCGAAACAGCTGCTGCCACACCACCTGCATTGATAAATGATGAAATTCATCTGCCATATTGCAGTGCTCCCGGATGGTTCTCCCATTGCAATTCCGTATTTTCCATTCATCAATGCCGTATGTCGCGAACGCCTCCCCTTCCCTGCCCGATGATTCGTAAAATCATCAGCGGCTCCTTTGGGGAATCAGGGCTGAAGCCGCCGCAAGGACCTGAAGGCCCACAAAAAGGAAAAACCAGAACCAGCCGCCTTCCACAAAACCGTAAGAGTGCAGGCCAATCCCCATGAGGTTGACACCGAACCACCCCCAGGCTGCCACGATATTTCCGAGCGAGGCAAGAACGAGGAAGCCTTGACAGGAACAGACGTGTAAAAGTCGGGCATGGAGGGAGCAGGAGCACCAAAGGAGTGTCATTAACGCACCGTTTTCTTTAGGGTCCCACCCCCAGAACCGTCCCCAGCTCATGTCGGCCCAGATGCCGCCGAGCATTGTCCCCAGAAAACAGAAGAAGAGCGCCACGAGAAGGATGCGACAGACTCCGCAGGCCCCGGCTTTCAGCCCCTTTTCACCCTGTCCGAAGAAACGGGCCACCAGATGATATGAGGCTAAAAACCCGGCAAAAAAAACACTTCCGTAGCCTATCATGATGGTCATTACGTGCATGGTGAGCCAGAAATTCGAATTGAGAACGGCACGCATCATGCCCATGGTATCGCCGCTGTAGGGCAAATTCATGGCTACCAGGAGTGAGAGAAGGCCGGAAGCGCAGGCGACCGCGGCAACAGGAAGCTGACGGCGGAGGATATAAAGCGTCCCGCCGAATAATGAGGCTACCGCGCCCGCAAAGACGACCGAGGAATACAAATTGGTAACCGGGGGGCGCGATTGAATGTACATGCGGGCCGCAATGCCGAATAAATGCCATAATACCGCCATACACAGGAAGACCGTCGCAAAATGCAGCAATGCCTTCCGCCGCTTGAGAAACAGAGAGACCACGAAACAAATCAACGACATGCCGTAGAGAAGGAAGCCTCCCAAGAAGGGTTCGAGAGCATTGATGCAATGCTCGAAATGCAGTTTGAAAGAATCCATGGGCAGTATTGACTCCAATTCCCCAGAAAGTTGACGCAGAGTCTCTGCCGCAGTAGATTCATCTCCGGCAGCATAGGCATCGCAGGCTGCGGCATAGGCTTTCAGGGCGGTCCGCCCGGCGGGACTGAGATTTTTTTCGAGCAGAGCGGCAGCCGGGGTCAGGTAGCTTCCCTCATGAGGGATTACTCGCAGGGCCACATTCGGATCCGCTTCTTCTACCTGCACAAGAGCCTGGAGGAATTGAAAATAGCGATTGGCACGGTAGAGCCGGTCAAGCGAGGGATGGCGTTTTTCACGTTCAGCGGCTTCAAGCTCTGCTGAGGCTTCGGTCATAGCTTCATGCCATGCATCAAGCGTCCCCAAACAGCCCGATGTCCCCTCCAGGCGGAGAGCGAGCGCAACGCCGGCCTGCTCATAAACGGCGAGTGCTCCCAGTACGGCTTCCGCGGCATGGGCCTGAGGAGAATTTCCCCGCAGAGAGCCGCGCAGCAGGCCAGCCTTCTCAACTGCATCGGCATAGGAAAAATAACGGCCTCGTCCGCCAAGGAATTCGACCATATCCCTGTTATCCGAACGCAGAAAAGGTTCGCCGGCCATTTTTGCCGGGCAGACGTTTAATGCCAGCAACCACTTCACCGGCCCGGTCCGAGAGCCTCCAAGATTCACCGACGTGCGGCCGCTTGCCAATTTAAGGGAATCCGCCGCTGCGCTTGAAACCGGCATCACTCGTCCTGCCTTCAGGCATGGCAGCGCTCCGGGTGAGGGCGCCCCTATGCCGTCAAATGAGGAAAAAGAATCCCCCAACCTCTGAAACAGAGGCGATAATGCAATCACAAGAGCAACGAAAAACGCCGTAAATAAAATAATTTTACACTGCATGTTTTTTTCGGGCACGCAGGGTTGAGAGAAAAATCAGCAGCATGCCCGCAAATACGCCGGGCACCGATATCCACGGAAAAAAGCGCACCGGATTACGTACGGCTGTGATTACACTCGTGCGGCCCCCATTGGCGTAACTGTTCTGGTAAAAAATCCAGCCTCCAAAGGAGACCGGAGCATTCATGCGAATAACCGTTTCCGTGCTTTCCCCGCCGCGCATGAAGCAAACCTCGCTTGAAAAGCTGCTGGGGATATCGCTTCCCGTCCATGTCCGGGCATCAAATTTTTTCAGCTTTACTGAAAAACCAAGGGGGATATTTTTCCTTCCATTCCCTTCGCCTGCCAGTATTTCGTGTGAGACCTCACCTGCATCCAGAACGAGTATTCCCTCCGTACGCAGAAAATACTGCAACGCCCCCGCCAAAATCAGCACTACCAGAAAGGCATGCGTGAGGCTCACGCCCACGCCGCGCAGTGTGAAGCGCGCACGCCGGAAAACAGACGCCGAAATATTCAGTACGGCCAATGCCCCTACGCCGGTGCCGCCAATCAGAGGAATCATCCCGAAGGAAAGGCAGCCCCAGCTTTCAAAATACCTGGCCTGCACAGCGGAAACACCGATAGACCGCGCCTCAAGAGTGCCGAGAAAAATGAGCAACACGGCATAAGCCATCAGCGCGCACGCGAGACGGGGAGATGCCATCCACTGCAAAATTTTCTTCATCAGCAGATCCTGAATGAAAAAGGGCCGCACGCCTCTGCCGCTCCAGCCGGGAAACGGAAGCATAGGGTCGTGCGGCCTGCTTCGTGATGAATAAGGACGGAATAATTATTTTTTGTCCGTGAAGGCAGCTTCCACTTCAGAGATCATCTTGTTCAGAGAAATGATGCCGCCGCCGGAAAGATACCATACCTGCGGGTCAAGCAGGATGATGGCGCCGTTTTTAGCCGCCTTCGTTTTGTTCACAAGCACATTGTTGAGGACATTCGGATTTTTGGCCGAACGGCCGATAGCAACCGAACGGTCCACCACAAAGATGATATCGGGATTGAGCATGGCAACGTATTCATAAGTCACCTGCTGCCCATGAACCCCCACCTTGATGTTTTTATCGGCCTGGGCCACCCCCAGGGCATCGTGCACCAACCCGAAGCGGGAACCCGAACCGTAAGCGCTTACCTTGCCGTCGTTCGTGAGGAGAACGAGAGCTTTCTTGCCGCTGGCCTGGGCCTTGTCTTTCGTACGGGTTACGGCTTCATCAATGTTTTTGACGGCTTCGGCTGCCTTTTCGGGCACGCCGAACACATCACCCAGAAGCCTGATGTTTTTCTTGGCTTCCCCCAGCTGATCCTTGGCCAGAATATCGACCAGGTAAACGGGGGCGATGGAGGAAAGTTTCTGATAATAATCCTGCTGACGTCCTGAAATAATAATCAAGTCCGGCTTGAACGCATTGATGGTTTCAATATTGAATTCCTTGACCGTTCCAAGATCCGTATATTGTTCTCCGGAGAATTTGGAGAGGTAAGGAGGAAGGAATTTTTTGGGTAAAGCCAGCGCGGGAGTGACGCCCAGTTCGCTGATGGTCTCAAGCGAACCGTAGTCCAGCACGGCGACACGTTTCGGATTGACCGGAAGCTCGACCGTGCCCAGCGTGTGCGTGGCGGTGATCGTTTTGGCTTCATCTGCCACGGCCATGGAAAGACCGGGAAGAATCAATGCGGCCAGAAATGCGGTGATTGTTGTTCTCATATTATTTTTTATTGTTTGTTGTTTTGGGAATTTAAGGAAATTCTATTCATAGTATACGCATATCTTTTTATCACCATAGGGTTCTATGGCGATATCCATACCGTAAATATCACGCAGCACATCTGTCCGGATGATATCTTCTGTCGGCCCTTGATGGCACAGGACTCCGTCCCTGAATGCCACCACGTAATCCGCATAGAAAGAGACAAAGTTAATATCATGAATTACGATGCAGATTGTCTTGCCCTGCTCCCGCACCAGGGAACGCAGCAGTTTCATAATGCGCGCCGCACGATGCATATCAAGGTTGTTCAAAGGTTCATCGAGAAAGATGTACTTCGTGTCCTGTGCAATGGCCATGGCAATATAGGCCATCTGCCGCTGGCCGCCCGAAAGTTCATCAAGGTAGCAATGGCGCAAATCGGCAATCTCGGTAAGTTCCAAAGCCTTTTCGATTTGCAGAAAATCCTGATTTTCCAGGCGGCCGCGGGAATGAGGGAAACGTCCGAAGCGAACCAGTTCCTCGACCGTGAGCCGCGCCGGAGTATGGAGGGTTTGCCCCAGGATGGTGAGGGTTTTGGCTAGCTCCCGGGAATCCCATTTCCTGAGTTCCCTGCCATCAATGGATACAGAGCCTTCTGTGGGTTCCAGAAGGCGGCTGATAATGTTGAGCATCGTGCTCTTTCCGGCGCCATTGCTGCCGATAAAGGCCACCATCCGATCAGAGGGAAGCCTCGTGCTGACGTGCCTGAGCACGAAGGTTTCACGGTATTTTTTGGAAATGTCTCGTATCTCAATCATATACGTTTAATTTTCATGATCAGGTAGATAAAGTAAACCCCGCCAACGAAATTGATGATTACGCTCAGGGGCACGGAGAAGTTGAGCCACCGTTCGGTAAGCAGCATGCCGAAAGTCAATGCAGCTACGCCCACGAGAGCCGTGCCGGGCATGAGGACAATGTGGCGGTAGGTCGGGAATATGAAGCGGGCAATGCTCACGATGAGAATGCCCAGGAAAGTCACCGGCCCTACGAGCACCGTCGAGGCCGAGGCCAGAATAGAGACGATCATCAGGGAGCGCAGCACCACCCATTTGTAGTTCACGCCCAGCGTAATGGCCGTGGAGCGGCCCAGCGTAAGCACGTCGAGCTTCCTGAGGTCGCAAACCAGCCAGATGACCGTCGCGGCGATCACAAGCCCCGCCGTAAACAGCAGTTCTTCATTGATGCGATTGAAACTGGCGAAAAGACGCCCCTCAAGTATGGCAAATTCACTCGGATCTATCAGCACCTGCATGAAGTTCGACAAGCCTCCGAAGGTTATGCCGAAGATCATGCCTACCAACACCACAAAATAAATATTGCCGCCATTCTGTCCACGGAACATGTAGAAAAAAATACCCGTAGATACGCAGACCATCAGCAACAGGGCTCCCATGAAACAGAGCGGGCTCTGCATGGTCGTCAACTGTGTGCTGCCCACGAAGTAGAGCACGAGCGTCTGCAGTAATACGTAGAGGTTATCCAGCCCCATTACGCTGGGCGTGAGGATATAGTTGGTTGTAATCGTCTGGAAGACGACTGAAGACAGCCCCACGGCCGTTCCTACCAGCACCAGCGCAATAACAATAGGAATGCGGCGGGCCATGTTAAAGTCCCACGTTTCGGGGGTCATCCCCTGAAAGACATATACGAGCGCCAGCCCCACGCAGAGCAGACCCAGAATCAGGAAGGCCGGGAACGCGCGACGCCGGCCGGCAGCATTGCGGAAGGCATCATCTTTTTGATGTTGAATGGAATCAGGCATACGTTTTTCTATGGAAGAGCATGGCCAGAAATACAGCACCGCCGACCACGCTCAGGATAATGCCGATGGGGATTTCGAAGGGGGCGATAAGCATGCGCCCTGCCACGTCGCAAACAAGAACAAGCATGGCCCCCAGCCAAGCCGTATCAAACAAGATTTTCTTCACGGCATCCCCCCGGAAAATGCTCACGATATTGGGCACGATCAATCCGATGAAGGGGAGGTAGCCTACCTCCACAATCGTGATTGAGCTGATGATGGATACTATCACCAGTCCCATGCGCATGATGCTTGCGTGGTTCAGCCCCAACGCCACCGCGGCATCGCGCCCCATGCCGGCAATCGTAAAGAGATCGGCATAAACATAGGCCAGCAGCATCAACGGGATGCTGGCATAGAGCAATTCATAATTACCCTCAATGACAAGGGAGAAACTCCCCTGCAGCCATGACGCCATATTCTGTACAATATCAAACTGGTAGGCATAAAAAACGGCTCCGGCATTCACCACGCCGCCCAGCATGATGCCTATCAGGGGCACCAGAATGACATTCTGGTGCCGCACACGCGCAATCACCGCCAGAAAGCATGAGGTGCCTATCAAAGAAATCACAAAGGCGGCCCCCACGCGCCAAATGGGAGAGGCTCCGGGCAGATAAAGAATGGCGATCATTACCCCAAAGCGGCACCACTCCATCGTGCCTGCCGTAGTCGGCGACACAAAGCGGTTATTGGTGATGCGCTGCATGATCAAGCCGCTGATGGCCAGGCTGCTGCCTACCACGAGAATGCTGCAGAGGCGCGGAATGCGGCTTTGCAGCATGATCTCCCACCAGAACTGCAGCTGCTCGCCATCCATCTGCCACAGGTCGGACAAGGACACTTGAGCCGCCCCGATAAAGAGCGAATAAAAGGCAAGGCCAAGCAGAAAGCTCCACTGAATGATTCTGAATGCCATTTTCTCAGGCTTTCAACACGGCTGCATCAAGTTCCATTTCAAACAACAGATTGTCCCGGCACACATCGGCCTGTATGCCGATGCAGGGCATGATGGCGAGGCCGCGGCGCAGAGCTATTTTTTCGTAGTGAGGGGCATAATCCTTGTCTTTGAAATAGGCTACGGAACGGACGACATCCTTCCAGCCCATGCCGCGTGATTTCAGGATGGCTTCAATCACGTCCAGCGAAAGTTCTGTTTGTTTGTCGATATCGCCGAGATGTACGGATTCTCCGCCAGGGGAAATGCTGGCCGTGCCGGAGACGATGATTTGCCGGAAGAGAGGGTGGTCCACTTCTACCGCACGGCTGAATGAGCTGCGGTAATCCTGAGCCGAACATTGCAGAGGCGAAGGGATATCTTTTACTGTCACACGGTCGCCCTTAGGCCGAATGGCAAATACGCGGGCCGACAAGGCCGCATTTTCCCGATTGCCGGAACCAATCCCCGTACTGGCCGGAACCAGACGATCAAACACGCCGCGGCTTTCAAAAAATGTGTCGCGGGCGCGGTTGAACTCTTCATACCAGTCCAGCAGGCGGTTATTGTAAAACCATGTGCGGACCACATGGGAAAAATCCATACCGGCCCGGTTCAGCGCTTCTTCCATCTGCCGGAATACATCCAATGTCTGCTCGGTTCGTCCGGCTGTCCGGTCACGGGGCGACAAACCGCCCAAAACGGCATACTCGGCATATTCATCCTCATAAAAAACGCCGGCGGAGCGGCCATTGAACTCAATCGCCCGGGCATTTACCCCCTCCACCGCGCAAATTTGCATGCCTCGATAGAAGGATGCGCCCGTTTTCGTACCCAAAAAGGCAGTCATCCCCGCCCCGGGCACCGGGGAGATATCCAGATCAGCGCTGCCATACACTTCCGGGCCAATCCACCGGAGACCGTTTTTTTCAGCTTTTTGGAGTAATTCGGCATGCTCGGCCAACTGCCCAGGTTCGCTTCCGGCGAGCGTAACGAATTGCAGAGATGCGCCTTCTCCGCCCAGCGGGAGCGACTTGACGGAAACACCTTTGTTTTTTTCCAAGTTGCAGGTCATGAGTATATTAGTTTTTTTAAAGTGATTTCAGGAATTGAATCAGTTGGCCGCGCTCTTTGGCGGAGAGATGGCGGAACATTTCACGGGAGAATTCGCTTTCGCCGAAATGCCACAGGATAGCCTCTTCAAAGTCGCGGGCGCGCAGGTCATGGAACATATCGGTATGGTTGGCGGTTTTGTGCATCAGCCCCCTTCCCCAGAGGGGCGGCGTACGCCAGAAACGAGAACGTCCGCGGTTGATTTCCCCCATATCGTGACGCAGCATATCCGTATAGGGGCGGATGGTCTGGTTTGCATAACCGGGAAGCGGCTTATATTCCCCCGTTGTCCATTCAGGCTTGTGGCAACCGGCACACCCCAGTTTATTGAAGAGTTCCTGTCCGCGGCGCACGTCAGGCTTGTCCAGGTTGCGGGCGGCAGGCACGGCCAGCCCGCGATGCCAGACCATGAAATCTTCATACTGCTGCATTGAGAGTTCCTCTTCCTGCGGGCCTTCAAGACCGCTTACATCAATGCCAAGTTCCTTCTGTTTTTCGAGCCATTCGGGCGTCATGTAGATGTTCGGACGGTTTTTGCGCGTTACATTCGTCACGTTCCAAAGCGCATTGGCGCCAGGACCGTTTTCCAGTGTGGCGCGCGAGCAGTCCCACGTGAACTTGCCGAGGCGCCGGGTGCCGTCGGGCTCGTCAATCCATTTGCCAGGAACCCCCTTCACCGGGCCTGTCATGCTCTGCTGGCGCCTGTATTCGGCAATAATATCCTCGTCACGGATGGCATCAAGCAGCCCCGTTCCGTAAATGCCGATTGTTGATTCGATTGACACGCGGTAATCGGACGGAAGCGGAAGCAACGGCTCAATCACATCTGCCGTGGGATAAGTCAACGTGCCCTCCGTCGGCTTGCCCGCATTGTAGGGCGTTCCGTCCGGATATTTGTTTCCGTACTGGTCAACAAAATCATGCCATTCTATTTTCACTCCCTTGGCATAAGGTACAAAAGGAGGAACCGCTTTCGTCTGCAGCATGCCCGTGTACCCCTTAACCGGGGTGCCATCGGGATTATGTACAAAGGCCAGATAACCGTTGCCGTACTGCCTGTCAAAATTGCCGGTGCGCTGTCCGCGGCCATAACCGGGGTGGCAGGCCAGACAGGATGATTTAATGTAAGTGGGGCCGAGACCTCCGAAGCGATTGCGCTTCACGGGTACGAAGTTCCCTTCAAAAATAATTTCGCCCGCCTTGAAACGATTCGTCAGGCCGGCTTCAGTAATTGCCGGCGATTCCTGCTCAAACGCTTTACTGGTGGCATTAAACACCGTTCCCTTTTCACCGCCCAGATAGTAAGCCGGTCCGGGATCGCCATCTTTCGTCCTGAGCGCGGGGGGCGTGAAATCACGGCCGCGGTTCACATGGCAGCTCACGCATGAAGCTGTCATGTATTCGGCTTTGATATTGTCAAATTTTGATGCACTCCCCTGGGCCGGATTAATCAGTGCGCGTCCGGAAATGCGGGGATGTCCCAAAACGCCGGCATTCCTTGCCGTGTCCGGGATAAAAGATTGTTCAGGAGCCGCATCCCCAGAACCTCCGGAATTCACTATTGCCATGGCGGCCGCTCCCGTTCCGAGCACCAGGACAGCCGCAGGTTTTGCAAATTGTCGATACTCCATGTGCATTGATGATTGGCAGGCCTTCCAGAAATACGGCCCGTGGTACACGTCTCCGTCAGCCGGCCGACAATATGATATTGCAGCCTAGGGCCTTGCCGACCCTAGGCAATGCGGGTTAAATTACTTCACAAGAAGTTCCTGAACCTTGTCGAGGTTTTCGGAAAGTTCCTTGCAACTGTCGATGATTGCCTTGAGCTGCTCCTTTTTGTCGAGATTTTTCACCAGGGGTCCCTGTATGGCGTCAAGGCTCTTGAATACCTTGGCGATAGAACCTTTCACAGCCTGGTCAACCTTCGCGGACTTGGCGGCTACGAGAGGGGAAATCACATTGTAGGATTTTTCTACGCTCTGTACGTTGTGGCGGGAGTCCACCAGAGAAGTGTAGCTGTAAAGGGATTCACAGTCGGCGGCGTCAGCCGTTTCGTAGGGCTTGCCCACCTTTGAATCGGCTATTTCGTCAATAATGTCCTTGCTGCCGCCGATGATTTCATCAAGCACTTCCGAGTTTGACTCGTAGCGGCTGCCTGCCTGGCCAGCTTTTTTGAATTCCCCCGCATAGGACTTGCCGGGTTCTATTTCAGCTTCTTCAAGAATCTTGGCCTTCTCTTCGCTGATCTTGTCAGAACCCGTCCACCAGGCTTCAAGCGTGATAGCATCCTCAGCAATCACCTCGGCCACAGCGGCAAGGTAGGAAAGCTGTCCGGGCGTCAGATCGGCGGCCTTGCGGGGCTGCCCATCTCGGAACAGCAGGTATTCGGCAGCATGGAAACCGCGCGTTTCCGCGCCGAGGGAATTGCGTACGTAGGCGGCGTCAATCGTTACGCTCTTGCTGTCCGCGTTTTTGGCGACGGCATCAAGATTCGTGGTATCCAGGGGCCAGGAGTCCAGCTTCGGGTCAAGGTTGGCGAAAGCAGCCGGGCCAAAGAGGAAGGATTCCGAAAGTTCCCACGGCACGCGCGTTTCAAGAAGAAGCTTCCCTGCTTCAGCAACCTTGGCATCGGTAGGAGCAGCCTTCAGCTCTTTAGCGGCCTTGGCGAATTTGAGAGCGTTATCACTCATCATCTTGTAGGTGGGAATGACAAGCTCATCCGCGTAGGCGGCAATCGCCGCGCTCGTTTTATCCACCTTGGGGGAAGCGGCCTTGGCCGCCTGAGCCTGGCTACCGAAAGCCAGGATTGTACTTCCGGCGCAAAAGCCGGCCAACAACATGCGTTTGTATGCGTTCATGGTTTTTTATTGATAATGAAAACATCCGTATCCTCCTCAGGGAGGCATCTTCCAATCCGGCAGGATTTCATGGCGTATCCGCCATTTTTTCCCGCCGGAGCGGAAAATAATAATCCGGCCAAACGATGTCAATTAAAAATTAGTCTAAGCTAACTTTGCAACAAAAAGTCCCCCTTGTGACCGCATGCCGGAACATCGGCATGTTATTGATTCGGAAATATTTTCTGTTTCCGAATGCGCCCCGGAGCCGCCTTTTACCAAATTCCGAGTTTATCCGCGATAAGGCTCCTTACCTCGCCAAAAGAGTTCACTGCGGGCGGATTTTCCGTATGGCCCCCAAGAAACTTCTCCATCCAGATTATATGGTACCAGCGGCCGAATTTGTATCCGCACCGATGAAATTTCCCTGCGAATTGATACCCCAAACGTTTATGGAACTGGACGCTGTCCCGTGTAAGATAGGGGTCTTCAGCTTCACAGGGATAAGCAATGCACGCATTTAAATTCAAAATATTCTGCATGGAGAGAATCTTTTCCAGAGCTACATACAGTTCCCTTCCCGTTCCCATTTTTTTCATGTCTTCCCGCACGTATACCGTCGTTTCCACAGCCCAGCGATACGCTGCGCGGTCCTTGAACACTCCTGCATAGGCATAACCGGAAATATCCCCTGCCCTTTCCGCAACCAAATAGGGGTATTTTTCCAGTACGTGATCTATTCTTTTCTCAAACTCCGTCACTGCTGGCACTTCATATTCAAACGTGACAGCTGTCTTTTCCACATACGGAGCGTAAATTTCCAGCAGCTTGGCCGCATCCCGCCTCGTTGCAATTCTGATTCTGTTGCTTTTCATTTCGGTTGACCGTGCTGAGCCCCTGAGCCGGAAGCGCTGCCGATCATTCTAATATTTCACAAGCGATTGTCAATTTGAGGCCGCCCAAACACCCGCCATTTCCGGGAAATATCATCCGCCGCATGTTTTCCGCCGTTCCCGTTCATGAACGGGAAGAAACGGGGTCAATATTCATTTCAAAAGCAGAGTAAAAACCGCATTTTTTACCTTGTCCGGTTTCCCGTGTCCATTTATGGAAAGCCCTCCCGAAAAAGTGAAAAAAGGCCGGAGTCCATAGAGAATCCGGCCTTTTGGAAAGGATAGGATGCCACTTCGCGGCAAAATCCGTCTCAGGAGTAAAAACCGATGTCCGGTTCCCGGTCCCGCCGCCTGCGTTTAAAATACGGATTGCGGTAGCGGTGGATGCATTTTCCGGAACTCCCAGGGGTATAATGAAGAGGGGCCGCCTCCTTGACGGCTTCACGGCTCAATATCTCCACAAAATCCTTCAAGGACATTTCCAAATCTGCATCGTGGCATGCCAGCGCGGCGGACAGGCGCACTTTGCCGTTGTCATAGTCCACATACATGGCGAACAGCGTGGTCTGGTACAGGTGCCACGGTTCCCCGCCCATTTTTCCGGACTGGTGTTGGCTGATGGCCTCCAACAGCCACGTCAGCGCATGTTCCAGTTCCAGATTGTCCAGAACATCCCGTATAAGAGATGTTTCGCGGCCGAAAACGGCCACGCTTTCCTGTTGTCTTGCCCTGTTGATTTTCATGTCTTGGTTCTCCTTTCCGGTTTGCAGGACGGCGGATAATTCTGCCGCTCCAATTGTTTTGGACACTTTTTTTCAACAGGTTGTTCAATCTGAATTCTCAACTGTGTCAGCCATGACCACTTTCCCAATGTACGGGAGTTCCCGGTAATGCCCATCCAGGTCCATTCCAAACCCTACCAGGAAATCGTTTCCCTGCGTAAAGGCCACGTAATCAGCCTCAAAAGGCACTTTCCGGCTACAGTGTTTGTCCACGGCTACAGCAGTGAGAACTTCCTTCACCCCTCTTCTTTTCAATTCCCGGCAAACTTCATCCAGCGTAGCGCCCGTATCCAGAACGTCATCCACCACCAGAACAGGCACATCGGGCTGGAAAGCCCCGCAATCCCCCTCCCATACCACGGAACCGGAATTTCTCATTCCGGCATAACTGGAAATCTTGACGGCTTTCACCACAGGCCGGGATTTCAAATGCTTCTCCAACATCGCAGCGAAAGGAAGAGCTCCGTTCAGCAGCAGCAATAAAATATAGGGTTTCCCTGCCATGGCCCTGTCAATGGATGCGGCCAGTTCCCTGACGCGCTCGCAGATGGCATCCTCTGCAATCAAAGGAGTGATGGTGTAAGTCATGGAAATGAAGAATGATAATGTTTCCTGTAAGAAAATCAATCCTTGAAGGAGAATGAACGGAGACAGAACATTCCCGGCCGGACTCCAGCAAATTTTACAAGAAGCAGGATCGGTCTTCACAGCCAGGGGGACATCAGAAAAGCGCTCTCAAGATTGTTTCTCCGCCCCTATCGGCAGAGAATACGGAGGCGCATTTAACGGTGGCTTCCCGCCGGACCGCATGGTAAAGTAAGGCAGAAATGACTGATTCCCCTTCCAAGCGCCTTTTTATTCTGGATGGAATGGCCCTGGCTTACAGAGCCCACTTCGCCTTTTTCTCCAATCCCATCCGCAATTCCAAGGGAGTCAATACTTCCGCCGTGTACGGCTTCGCCAATACGCTGCTGGGCATTCTGGAGCACGAACGCCCCACGCATATCGCGGCCTGTTTCGACACTTCCGTCCCTACGGCGCGCCATAAGCTTTACCCTGCCTATAAAGCCAACCGGGAATCCATGCCGGAAGAGTTGAGCTTACAAATGCCCCTGATTTTCAGATTGCTGGAGGCCATGAATATTCCCATTCTGCGTTATGAGGGTTATGAGGCGGACGATACGATAGGCACGCTGGCGCGCATTGCGGACGGTACGGAGGGGTTCCAAACCTACATGGTTTCCCAGGACAAGGATCTGGGCCAGCTTATTTCCTCCACCTGCTTTCTGTGGAAACCCGGCAAAAGGGGCAATGACCACGAAGTGATTGACCTGGCAAAGCTCAAGGAGCAATGGGGCATTGAACGTGCGGACCAGGTAGTTGATATTCTGGCCCTGATGGGGGACAGCTCCGACAATATTCCGGGGCTTCCCGGCGTGGGGGAAAAGACGGCCAAACTGTTGATCGGAGAGTTCGGCTCCGTGGAAAACCTGCTGTCTAATACGGATAAACTGAAAGGGAAGCGCAAACAGATTGTGGAGGAAAACGGGGCCATGGCAACCCTTTCCAAGCAACTGGCCACCATTGACCGGAACGTTCCCCTGACGGTGACCCTGCCTGAATTGGTTAAAAGAGAACCCAGTCCGGAAGAACTGCTGGCCCTTCTCCAGGAGTTGGAGTTCCGCTCCATGCAGGCCAAGCTGTTCGGGAAAAAAGCGTCGGAGGCCAGAAAATCCCCCCTCCCTGCGGACGATTTGTTTGCTCCCGCCCCGCAGACGGAACAGCCTCCGTTGGTGGAACCCTCCGCCCCCGTTTCGGGAGCACGTCAGAGCGGTTCCGGCCAAATGGACTTGTTTGAGGAACGCCATTTGAAAACGGTAGATGATTTCAGGCACGAGTATATTATTGTGGACACGGAGGAAGCCCGTTCCGCCATGGTTGCCGAGCTGGAAAAGCATGATTCCTGGTGCTTCGATACGGAAACGACGGGCCTGAATCCCCTTACGGACAATCTGCTGGGCGTCGCCTTCTGCGCGGAACCGCACAAGGCATGGTACATGCCTGTCTCCGGCCCGGAGGATCTGGAAGCGGTTAAACCGCTTCTGGAAGGCCCCGCAGAGAAGATAGGGCATCACCTGAAATTTGACTTGGAGGTTTTGAGAGCCAACGGCATTCACGTCAAAGGCCCCTTTTTCGACACATTGCTGGCTCATGCCCTGATCGCTCCGGGCATGAAGCACGGAATGGACGTTCTGGCAGAAAATTTGCTGCAATATTCCACGATTAAACTGAAGGACATTGCTGCTCCGGGAGCAAAAAAACGGGAACTGGACACCAGCGGCGTTCCCGTGGAAGTAATGGGCAAATATTCGGCGGAGGATGCGGATATCACCCTCCAGCTTTCCTCCATCCTGAAAAGGCAGGTCAAGGAAAGCGGCATGGAAAAACTGTTCCGTACCGTGGAACTGCCTCTGCTTCCCGTGCTGGCGGACATGGAGTTTTCCGGCATCCGCGTGCTTCCGGAATCCCTGGAAAAGGCTTCCGTCAAGGTAGGAGCCATCATTGACGGCCTGCGGGAAAGAATTGAAGAAGCCGCAGGCCATCCCCTGAATCTGAATTCCCCCAAACAACTCGGAGATTTCCTGTTCGGAGAACTGGAGCTGGTGAAGAAGCCCAAGAAGACGAAGACGGGCCAGTTCGTGACGGATGAAGACACCCTTTCCGCTCTGGCCCCCCAGCATCCCATTGTAGCGGATATCCTGGCCTACCGGGAGAATATGAAGCTGAAGAGCACGTATCTGGATGCGCTGCCCAAGTATATCTGCCCGCGGGACGGACGCATCCATACCCAATTCCACCAGATGCTGACCGCAACCGGGAGGCTCGCCTCCCAGGATCCCAATCTTCAGAATATTCCGGTAAGGACGGAACAGGGGCGCCTGATCCGCACCGCCTTTGTCCCCGCCTCAGAGGAATACACCATGCTGTCCGCGGATTATTCCCAGATTGAACTGCGCATCATGGCGGCTCTTTCAGGAGACCCCGCCATGTGCGGAGCATTCAGGGAAGGACGGGACATCCATACGGAAACGGCCGCCCGTGTGTACGGCATTCCCCGCGACCAGGTGGACGCCGTTATGCGCCGTGCGGCCAAAACGGTGAATTTCGGCATTATTTACGGCATTTCCGCCTTCGGTCTCTCCCAAAGGCTGGGCTGCCCCCGCGGAGAAGCCGCCACTTTGATTGAAAACTATTTTACCCAGTTCCCCGTAGTTAAATCCTTCATGGAAGACCTGGTTCACAAAGCGGAACAAGCCGGTTACGCGGAAACGCTATTGGGGCGACGGAGGATGATTCCGGAAATCAATTCCGCCAACAAGACCATTAAGTCCGCCGCGGAACGTACTGCCATCAACACGCCTATCCAGGGCACGGCGGCGGATATGATTAAAATAGCCATGATCCATGTGGACAAATTGCTGAAAGGTACCAGATCCCGGCTTATCCTCCAGATTCATGATGAATTGCTGGTGGATCTGCACAGGGATGAGTTGGATCTCATTCCCAAGATAGAGGAAGCCATGGTCAGCGCGCTGCCCCTGCCCAACGGCGTTCCCATTCTGGTGGAAGCCAGGACGGGAGGCAACTGGCTGGAAGCCCATTAAAAAATATTTTTTCAAAAGACTCCCACGGCGTTCCGCATTCCAGAATTTCCTCGCCTTCCCGATGCCGTATTTTTCCTTCCAGCCGTATCGGGTTCCAGTCTGTGGGTGTGCTGCCCCTCCAACGGGAAATTTTTGAAAAGAATGATTCCTCCGCGGCAGAAAAATAGGTAGGAAAGGATATCCCTTTGAAAAAATGAATTAAAGAATCAGAGCGTCCCCAGCCTGGAATTCCGGAACGGTCACCAGGGCTCTGCCGTCTTTCAACGCCACTACCTGCACCTTGCGCTCCTGCATTCCTGACGGCGTTTTTACCTGGATGGAGCTGCCGTCCCTGACGGCGGAAGCGGGAATCCACGCGGAAACGGGAACTTGAACATTGATGGCTACTTGAAGAGCCATGTTGACGGGAGCCACTTGCCACTCGGAGACATGGGAGGCATTCGGCTCCAGGGAGGCAATCAACACGGCGGAATTGCTTTTGGAATCCAGCGCCGCATCCACCGCCGTAACGCGGCCCAGCCACTGCAGCCGTTTTCCATTATTCAGCACGCAAGAGGCGGTCAGAGCCGTATTCACCTTGCCCTGCTCATCCCTGGGCAATGCGGAAAATTCTTCCAGCGGAACGGGAATCCGTATCATCCGCTCCTGAAGAGGAATTACTTTCCCTACCGGCTGCCCGGCGACCACGCGGGCACCGGCTCCCACAGAGCATTCCACCACCTGGCAGGTATAGGGAGCTTCCAGCACCGTATCCCGGAGGGCCTGTTCTGCTTCCGCCACATACGCCTCCGCGGCGTTCAGCCTGGCGTTTACGGCTCTGCGCTGCGGCACCCGGAGCACCAGTTCGGATTCCTTTCCGCTTTTGGAGATGGAGCTGTATGTCTTTTTGATGGCTTTCAGGGCTTCCGCCTGCTCCGTAGAAACATCCAGGCGGGCCTGTTCCAGTTCCGCCTGAGCGTTCGCCAGCCGGGCGCGGTATTCAAATTTTTCCAATTCCATCAGGGGGGTTCCCTTCAGGACAATTTCCCCCACGTTAAACAGGGGATGCACTTTGTCCACCTTTCCGGAAACGCTGGGAGAAAGCATCGTCAGGTAGGAGGCCCTTACAATGCCGGGCGCGGAAATGGAAAGGGTGTTCGTCTGCAGCCGGAGGGGTTTCTCCGTTCCTGCGGACGCGCAGCCCCTGTTCCCGGAAGAGGAAAATGAGATGGAAGGATCCGTTACAATAGCCGTTCCCGTCAAAAGCGCCACAATCCCCAGGCCGATGCCTATGGACCAGAACGTTCCCTTTTTTTGAGGGGCCTCGCTCATCGACAGTTCCGGGGGAAACGCGTCCCGTTATTTGGGATATTCCGTCTCCATGATGTGGGAATAGGCCTCCGCCGTTTCCACAGCCACGGTTTCAATATTCTTCATCAACTGGGCAAACTGGGCTTCCGAGAGGTCCATGCCTTCCAGAACGAAGGACTGGCGGTAATAAACGTACCCGCTGTTGGGGTCCAGCTGAAAGGCGCCGGCCGTCTGGTCCGCATTCAGTTCACTGAGGATAATGCTGACTTCCACACGGCGGGCTTCAGGGACCTTGGCGGCAAAAAGCACGTCAATGACCAGCGTCTCCGGACGTTCAATCATGGTGTACAGGAGGCTCACCGGGGTGAACGTATCACAGGGAACGAATGCGATGCCCGTCTTAATGTTGTGGTCATCAGCAGAAGTAATCCATTCCGTTTCTTCCCCTCTCTTTCTGAGAACGGTGTACACACGGTCCAAAAGGCTGAGATGCTGGTTTTCCATATTGAAAATTGTTTAACAGGGGGTTGCTTGCAAAGGCGCATGCAACGTACGCGCCCGTTTACTGAATCCAAGCTTACTGGCATCCTTCTGATTCGTCAAGCTCTCCTGACGTAAAGAAATTGAAAAAACATGTATGCAGCCGGCATAAAAAATACAGACGCCGTCCGAAGGGGCGGCGTCTGGAAAAAACGCGTGCGCCGGAAGTTCCGGCTTCTTTCCGAGGTTCTTTTTACAGGATATCCCCGGGCTGGTAACCCGCTCCGTCCGGGAATCTGTCCGTCACTTCCTTCACCATGGAGCGGAATGCTTCCACCTGGGCGTCAGCCATGCCCGTAGCGGAGGAATTGGAATCAAAGATGCGCTGAAGATCCACCCGGTCTATTCCCAGGCGCCCGTCTTCCGCCAGACGGTCCAGCAAATTGTTTTCCATGATTTTCCCGGCGCGCAGGTCATTGGAGACGGCCACGGCATGTTCCTTGATCACCTCATGGGCGGTCTCCCGGCCAATGCCGCGCTTGACGGCCTCCATCAGGATGGTGGTTGTCATCAGGAAAGGCAGGTAGCGGCGCAATTCCGCAGCCACCACGGCCTCATACACGCCCATCTGGTTCAACACGGTCAGGAAAGTTTCAAACAGTCCGTCCGCAGCGTAAAAGGAATCAGGCATGACGACACGGCGCACCACGGAGCAGGAAACGTCCCCTTCATTCCACTGATCCCCGGCCAGCCCGGAAATCATCATCAGGAAACCCTTCAAGATGACATGGAAGCCGTTGACGCGCTCGCAGGAGCGGGCGTTCATCTTGTGCGGCATGGCGCTGGAGCCAGTCTGTCCCTTGGCGAACCCCTCCGTAGCCAGTTCATGGCCGGCCATCAGGCGCAGGGTCTTGGCGAAGGAGGAGCAGCCGGAGGTGAGTTCCACCAGCCCGGAAACCACGGAGAAGTCCAGAGAACGCGGATATACCTGCCCCACATTCATCCACTTGGCAGGGATGCCCAGGTGGGCGCACACGCGGTCTTCCAGTTCCAGCACACGGCCGGCATCCTGCCCGAAGAGGGAAAGCTGGTCAAGCTGGGTTCCAACGGCGCCCTTCAGTCCGCGCACGCTGTAACGGTCCATGAGGGAAATCCAGGAACCCAGGCCGTGCACGATGTCTTCCCCGAACATGGCGACGCGCTTGCCCATGGTCGTGGTCTGCGCGGCTACATTGTGCGTGCGTCCGGCAATGGTCACGTGCTTCCATTGTTCAGCCAGGGCGCTCATGCGGTTCAACACGGCCACGGCCTTGTCCCGGATGATTTGCATGGACTTCCATATCTGGAGCTGTTCCACATTTTCCGTCAGGTCCCGGGAGGTCATTCCCTTGTGGATATGCTCGCATCCGGCCAGTTCACAGAATTCTTCTATGCGAGCCTTCACATCGTGGCGCGTCACGCGTTCACGCGCGTCAATGGAAGGGAGATTTACCTGGTCTTTCACCCGTTCATAGGCCTCAATCACCCCGTCCGGAATATCCAGCCCCAGATCCTTCTGGGCTTTCATCACGGCAATCCAGAATTCGCGTTCCAGAATGATGCGGCCCTCTGCGGACCAGATGGATTTCATGGCGGCGGAGGCGTACCTTTCAGCCAGGACATTGGGAATCACGCTCATATCAAAATGTGTATATGCGGGGGTTATCAAAAACGGTGAGCCGCCATGATCATGACGGAAGGGAAAAAAGCAAGCACTTTCCCGCAGCTTCACGGATTAGGGACGCCGGGGAATTCAAAGCCATTCCTTTTATGAACTTGATTCAGTATTGCGCCTCCCTCCCAATAAAAGTTTCAGGAACAGGCAAAAATTTTTATTTCCGAATGCCGGAATCGCAACATCTCCGCTTATCGCCATGTTCCTCATTCCCCTGGCGGCGGTTCCAGGCCGTACCTGGCATAACCGGAGACGATTTCCTGAAGGATGGCGGAAATTTTTTCCAGGGAACGGACAGGCACGTATTCATACTTTCCATGGAAGTTGTGACCTCCGGCGCACAGGTTGGGGCACGGCAGCCCCATGAAGGAGAGGCGGGCTCCGTCCGTGCCTCCGCGCACAGGGACGATTTTCGGCCTCACTCCCACGGCTTCCATGGCCCTGCGGGCATGTTCCACCAGGTGCATGTGCGGAAGTATCTTTTCCTTCATGTTGTAATAGGAATCCGTAATCTCTGCCTTTACCGTCCCCTCCCCGTATTTACGGTTCAGCAGGGCCGCGCATTCCTGCATGAATTCCTTCTTGCGCTCAAAGGCCGCCCTGTCATGATCCCTGACGAGGTACTCCGCAACCGCCTGTTCCACGTCTCCCTGGAGAGAATCCAGATGATAAAAGCCCTCGTACCCTTCCGTGAAAGCGGGATTCTGGAACGCGGGCAGCATGCCCTGGAATTCCATGAGAACCAGGCAGGCATTCAACATCCTGCCCTTGGCGCTTCCGGGATGAATGGAAGAGCCCTGCACCGTCACCACCGCGGAAGCCGCATTGAAATTTTCGTATTCAATTTCCCCCAGGGCGCCTCCGTCCACGGTATAGGCGAAATCCGCGCCAAACCGCGCCACGTCAAAGGCATCCGCCCCGCGCCCTATTTCCTCATCCGGCGTGAAGGCAATCCGTATCTCGCCGTGGGGCCGTTCAGGGTTCAGCAGGAAGGAGGCGGCCATATCCATGATTTCCGCCACACCGGCCTTGTCGTCCGCGCCAAGCAGGGTAGTTCCGTCCGTCACGACCAGGTCCTGGCCCAAATAATCCGCCAGCTCGGGAAAAACGGCGGGGGAAAGCACCATTCCCTGCTCCGGGTTGAGCAGGATGTCCCCGCCGTCGTACGAGCGTATGATGCGGGGGTTGACGCCGTTGCCGGAGACTCCCGGAGCCGTATCCACATGGGCCACCCAGCCGATGACGGGAACATTCCCTTCCACGTTGGAAGGAATGGAGGCGTAAACAATGCCGGAATCCTCATCCAGTTCCGCCTGCGCTCCCATGTCCTTCAGCTCCCCGGCCAACAGCCGGGCCAGCTCCGTCTGGCCGGGGGTGGATGGCACGGTGGCGGAATCCGCGTCCGACTGGGAACCCACGGAGACATACTTCAAAAAACGGTCTAAAACGGAGATGTTCATGGGAAAAATCAAGGATTGGCAAGAGTCTACCACCCGCCACCGCGAACACAAGCACAAGACACGGTTTATTCTTGCGATTCAGGACGGTGTGCCGTATGTAAACAAAGCTTCTCCCCATGATGACTCCTCTCCCCCTTGGCATTACCCTTGCTTTGTTCCTGACCTGCGGCTCCATGCCCCTTCTGGCCCAGGGGACGTATATGCCCGGCCCCATGCCCGCCACCGCCGGAACAAAGCAGGATCCAACGGACATGTACCTGGAGGCGTTGAGGCTGGTGACCCAAGCCGCAGGACTGGTGGAAAAACGGGATTATATAGGAGCCATCCGCCTGACGCAGCAGGCGGAAGACAAGTTCGGACGCCTGGCTAAGTCTTATCCCCAATGGCGCCCCAACCTGCTGCAAACGCGCCGCCAGCTCAACAGGGAAAATCTGGACCAGTGGCAGAAGCTGGCCCAGCGGCAGGCTGCCGCCTCTTCATCCGGCCCCGGCCTGGAGCTGGAACGTCCGGCCTCCGTGCCGAAGCGCCCCAGGCCAAAACCCAACATAGCCCTCCCTCCCGGCTACAAGGGCGTGGAATTCCCTACCCGTCCCGGAGAATCCCTGATCAATACCATCCCGTCCCCTTCCGTTTCTCCCGGGGCGGCTCCGGAAGTGGTGGAGAGCAATTACGAACGCATCCGCAGACTGCTGGATAAAACCACCATGGAGAACAAGGCTCTGATCCAGGCTCTCAAGCGCACCCGCCGGGAGCAGGAGGAGATTCTGGCAAAACTGGCCGTGGCATCCGCCGGAGAATCCGTTTACCGGGATGAATTGCTCAAGGTCAAAAAGCAGATGGAGGATGAAAGAAAGACCAGCAACAAGCTTATCCAGACTCTCACCAGGAGAGTGGAGGAACTGGAACAAAATGTCACTTCCCTCAGCCAGGACAAAGCCCGTTATCTGGCGCAGATCGCCGATCTTCAGCTGCAGCTCAAGGAGTACCAGGACAAGCTGGACAAAGTGACGGATGAGAAAAACGCCCTTCAGAAAGACCGGGACCAATTGGCGGCCCTGGTGGAGCTCAACAGCCCGGATAAAACAAAAAACCTGTTGGACCGCAACCTGACGCTGGCGGCCCAGCTCAAGGATGCCCAGGACAAAATCGCCGCTCTGGAAACGGCCAAATCCGATTCCGAAGAACAGCGGAAAGCCAACCTGAAAGCGTTGGAAGAGGCGCGTGAGGAATCCGCAGACCTGAAACAGAAACTGATTGCCATCCGGGATGAAAACATCGGCTACCGCAAACGCATCACAGAGTTGAATACCAAGCTCATCAATGCGGATGTGGAACTGTCCAAGCTGGAGGCCAATCCGGAAAAAAGCCCGCTTCTTCTGGAAGAAAACCAGCTGCTGCGCTCCACCATCGCCAAGCAGCTCCGCATACTTTCCGTGCAGGACCAGAGCCGCTCCCTGCTCATCAGTACTTATAAGCGGCTGCATCAGGAAAATCCGGACACGGCGGAAATAGCCTCCCTGATGGACAATGAGGAAGCCATCAAGCTCACTCCTGCGGAAAAACAAATTGTCAACGCCATTGCCAGGGATAACAATATCAATGTTCCCCTGACGGATCAGCAGAAGGAAAAAATCAACAAGCTGGCACAGGCCCTCTCTGCGGAACGCGGCAAGGCTGCCCAGCTTGCCCGGGATTTGGAACTGGCGCGCAGCCAGATGAAAACCAAAGCGGACAAATCCGCCAGAAACGACAAGAAACAGGCGGAAGCCCTGGCGCGGACCCAGAAGGCCTTGGAACAGAAAAACATTCAGGTAGAGGAACTCACCCGGCAGATGGAAGAACTGAAAAACCGTTCCGCCGAACAAGCCCGCCTGGCCGCCATCTCCGCCGGAACCATTACTCCGGACCAGGAAAAAGCGCTGAACCGAAGCATGGAAGCTACAGTACGCCGGAAGCTGGAGGCGGAAGCCCTGGGGCAAGGCGCCGCAGAAGCCTTCGCCAAAAAACGCTATGCCGCCGCAGAACAACTGTACCGGACTTTGCTGGACTTCCAGCCGGCCCACGTTCCGGCCCTGGTCAATCTGGGGACCATTCTGCTTCAGCGCAACAAGGCGGAGGAAGCCATCAAATTTCTGAAAAAAGCCACGGAACTGGACGCCTCATCCTCCCCCGCATGGTTCATGATGGGGGTGGCCCAATACCGCGCCGGGGAAGACCAGCACGCCATCGCCTCCCTGACGGAAACGCTCAGGCTGGATCCGGCCAACGCTCCCGCCCTGCTTTACCTGGGCAACCTGGAAACCAGCGCCGGGAACTATGAAAAAGCGGTGGCCCACTTTGAAAACGCCCTGAAAATCCAGCCGGAATCACCGGACGCGCACTTCAACCTGGCCTGGACCTATTCCCGGCTGGGCCGCACGGCGCAGGCACGCAAAAGCTATGATGCGGCCATCCGCAGCGGAGGCCTGCCGGATTCCGATCTGGAGCTTGCCATTACCGGAACCACCACCCTTCCCCGCAAAAAGCAGGCTGCGGACCAGAATCCCGCATCCGCCGCAAAAGAGGACGAACCCCAGCTGGCCGCGGCAATAAGCGATCCGTCTGCCATTCCCCACGGCGCCAATGAGGTGCCTGCTCATGTGGCGGAGGATCCGAATGCGCAGGAAAAGCCGTCCGCCGGTCCCAAACAGGTCGTCGTCAGCCACCGTCCGGAAACCGAACCCGTCTCTCTGGCAGCCCAAATGAGGGAAACTGCCCCTGCGGCGGCATCCGCACAACCTCCGGCAGAAGCCGCAACTGCCGCAACGGAAACGCCCAAGCCGGAAAAGCAGGAACCTCCGCGCAGGAAAAGCCGTTTCCGAATCGGTTCCTGATGGAATTCTTCCCTTTCCCACTAAATAAAGCCATGTATCACGTTTCCATTTTAGGACTGGGCCTCATTGGCTCACGGATTGCACGCCATATGGCCGGAATGGGCGACAAGGTCACCGTCTGGAACAGAACTCCGCGGGAAGATTTTCCGGAAGCGGTTCCTACCCCGGCGGATGCGGCATGCGCTTCCAAAATTATCCAGCTCTACCTGAAAGACAGGAATGCCTGTCTGGAAGTGTTTGAACAGATGAGAGGGGCTCTGACACCGGAGCATATCATTCTGAACCACTCAACCATTGACCTGGCTACCGTCGGCAAACTCTCCCTGATGAGTTCCGCCATCGGCTGCACGTATGTGGATTGCCCGTTCACCGGCTCCCGTTTGCCCGCGGAAAAAGGGGAACTGGTTTACTACGTTGGCACGGATTCCACCACACTGGACCGCATACGCCCCGTGCTGGAGCACAGTTCCCGGGACATCCTGCACCTGGGCGGCATCGGAGCCGGCACCGTCGTCAAACTGGTTACCAACATGGTCTCCGCCACCATGGTGCAGAGTTTGAGCGAAGCCCTGGCCATCTCCCAGGCGTACGGCATTTCCCCGGAAATGCTGGGCCAGGCCATTTCCCGGAACGTCATCGCCTCCCCTCTGGCTGCATTTAAGCTGCCCCTGATGGCAAAGCGTGACTTTTCCACCCATTTCTCCCTGGACAACATGAGGAAAGACAGTATTTACGCTCAGGAACTTGCCGCAGAAAAAGGAATCCACCCGCCTGTTGCCGCCCTGGTTTCCTCCATCATGGGGAAGCTGTGCCGGGAAGGTCGCGCGGAAGAGGATTTCAGCTGTCTGGCGGAACAATTCGACTAACTTTTTCCGTTGATGAGATTCAGGGGAACATGCGTCTTTCTGTTGACGGCTCTTCTTCTGCTCCCTGCCGGCCGGGGACAGGAACGAAAGGAGCCTGGCAATGATTCTTCCGCGGAAGTGCGGCAGACGGAAGAAGAATCAGCATCCGTCCAGGATGCGGATTTTATTGATGACGCCTCGGACCGTCCAGTATTGCAGGGCAGTTCCAATGTAAACCCCGTCGTTCCCCCTTCACCTTCGGCAAGGGCCGCCGCCGGAGCGGAGGAACAGCCCGCCAAAAGGCAGCCGTTCACCAGCGTTTCCACCTCCAAGCAATTCCACGTCACCGGGATGGATTCCCTGCTGGCCGGGGCCATCGCCACCCGGGCGGATGCCATACGCACCGCGCTGCTAAAAGTCCTCAAGCAGCCTGACGAATGGAAAAACGGCATCAACATCCGCCTGGTAGGAGAGCCGGGAAGCCCCGTTCCGGCCAACCCCGTCCGCATGCAAACCGTCATTGTAGGCAATACCCTCTCTTATAGCATTTTCATTCATCTGGGCCACGGCATCAACCAGGACAGCCTGCGCCGCGCCATCGTCTCCACCCTGCTTTATGAAATGATGCTGCGCACGGTGGACCCGGAAGGCCTGCCGGACAACGTCACGCTGCCCCCCTGGCTGATTGCCGGGTTGGAACAGGCTGTTCTGTGGCACAATAATGAAGCTGACCGTGCCATGTATTCCACCCTGTTCCAGCAGTCCGGCATTATGACTCCGGAAGAAATACTGAATTGCCGGGAACCGGAAAAGGAACTGGATGCGACCTCTTACGCGGCCTATCAAACTTCCTGTGGAGCCCTGGTGCTTTGCCTACTGAACCAGGAAAACGGTCCGGAAGGAATGAAACAGCTTCTGGACCAGGCTATTCTGGGCAATGACGATCCCAGAAACCTCATCAAACGCCATTTTCCGCAGCTCAGCCTGACACCCACTTCCCTCCATAAATGGTGGACGCTTCAGCTTTCCCGCATGGCGACGCCTCCCCTGACGGAAACTCTCACGATTACGGAAACGGAACGTCATCTCCAGGAAGCCCTTACCCTGGTCAAGTATGATCCGGATACCCGCACCACCGTCACATTTCCCCTGGATGACCTGGAACAGGCCCGTTCCCTGCCGGATCTGAACAGGCAGCTTTCCAACGTGGCTGGCAGCCTGCTCAACCTCAGCAGGCGTTCCTTTCCTTCATACCGGCCCGTCATTGTAGAATATGCCAAGCTGGTGGCCCTGATGCAAACAGGGAAAGTCAACAGCCGGGAAGCCGTCCCCAAAATCAGCCAGCTTCGGGAAATAAGAAACCTTTCCATGAAAACCGCCCGCCGCGTCCGGGACTATATGGACTGGTATGAAATCAACACGCGGTCCGGAACCGGCAAGACATTCGCTTCCTACGCGGCAGCCGTGAAAATCCTCCGGGAACAGGAACAGCCGGCCAATACGCCTGTTTCCCGCTACCTGGACGACATTGAAAAACTGTACACCCTCCCGGCCAGGGCTCCTGTGCCCTCCCTGCATGGGAAGAACTGAGGGAAGGAAATTTTTGCCCTCCCCGGCAAAAGCACTGCACTTCCGGGAAAAAACGTTCTCCCAGGCCGGCAATATTACTCACGGCATCACAAAAGGCTGATGAGTCCCCCCCGGAAGCCGGATGAAACGGATATCCGGTGTTATGAATAAAATTGGCCTCCGGAACAGGCCAAATCACCGGAAAAGCCATGTATCACGTCATGAACCAATAGGTTGTCCCCTCCAGCGTTTTGGAGAACTTTCTGCATCAGCGCCTATCCCTTCCGCAGGAATACGCATCTTTATGTGGTCTTTTTTGATTCAGGAAGATTCAGGGGTTGTCTTTCTCAAGATGATTTGCAATCATCGCCCCGAATTATTTTCATATCACTACATAATATGGACACGTCATTGAAACTCCACGGCCTGGTGGCCGCCGTACACACTCCGTTCAAGGCGGACGGTTCCCTGAACCCTTCCAGCGTTGACGCCCAGGCCAAGCTGCTTGCCTCCCAGGGCATCAAGCTTGCTTTCATTACCGGCAGCACCGGGGAATCCTCCTCCATGCAACTTGAAGAACGCAAGGAAATCTATTCCGCCTGGAAGGAAGCCTCCGCCAAGCATGGCGTGGAAGTTATCGCCCATACCGGTTCCAACAGCGTCTGGGACGCCCGGGAACTGGCCTCTTTTGCCCAGGAATGCGGATTCGTGGCCACCAGTTCCCTGGCCCCGTCCTACTACAAGCCCGGCACTGTTCAGCGCCTGGTGGAATGCTGCGCCTTCGCCGCCTCCGGCGCTCCCGACCTGCCCTATTATTACTATGATATCCCCGTACTGACGGGCGTACGCTTCAATCCGGTGGACTTCATCAGGCTGGCCAAGGAACAGATTCCGAATTTCGCAGGCATCAAATTCACCAATCCGGATCTGGCCCTGTACCAGACCACGCTGAATTACGACGAAACCGTGGATATTCCCTGGGGTGTGGACGAATGGTTTACGGGCGCCCTTTCCGTGGGGGCCAAGGGCGCTGTGGGGAGCTCCTTCAACTTTGCTCCGGCCCTGTACCAGAAACTCATGAAAGCCTTTGCGGAAGGCGATGTGGAAACGGCGCGCGACTGCCAGTGGAAATCCGTTCAGATGATCAATATCCTGGCCTCCAAGGGCTATATGGGATGCGCCAAGGCTCTGATGGGCTGGCTGGGCGTCGATCTTGGACCCGCCCGACTTCCGCAGGGCAACCCGACCGCAGATCAGCTGAAGGAACTCCGTTCCGAACTGGAAGGCATCGGCTTCTTCCAGTGGGCTTTAAACTGAATCCCGGAACCTGACCGACATGGCTGCAACTCTTGATATGCCCTCCCTGGGCAAGTTCTACCGCCGCCAGCTTCTGGAAGACGTCCTGCCGTTCTGGTTCCCACGCGCCTACGACGAAAAAAACGGTGGTCTTTACCACTGTTTTGACGCAGACGGCACGCTGGTGGACTCCGACAAATCCGTCTGGGCCCAGGGCCGTATGGCATGGATGCTGCTGACGATGTACAACAGCATCGAAAAGAATCCGGACTGGCTCAAATGGGCGGAAAGCGCCCTGGAATTCCTGAAGACCAAGTGCGTTGACCCGGCGGACGGCCGCATGTTCTTTCATGTAGCCGCCGACGGCACCCCCATCCGCAAACGCCGCTACGCCTATAGCGAATCTTTCGCCGCCATCGCCTTTGCAGCGCACGCCAGGGCGACCGGCAGCAGGGATTCCGCCCGTGAAGCCCGCCATTGGTTCGACATCTTCACGGACAACTGCTTCACCCCCGGCAAGATGGTTCCCAAGTTCACCGGGGAACGCCCCACGACCGGCCTGGGCACCCGCATGATTACGCTGAACACCGCTCAGGAAATGCGCAAGTACCTGGGAGATGACGACGGCTTTTATACCGGCTGGACAGACCGCTGCATCAACGACCTCCGCACCCTGTTCATGAAACCTGACATCCAGGCAGTCATGGAAGTGGTGGGAACGGACGGCTCCATTATCGACCACTTCGACGAACGCACCCTGAACCCCGGCCACACTACGGAGGGAGGATGGTTCGTTCTGGAAGAAGCCCGCCATCGTGGTAATGATCCCGAACTCATCAAGGTGGGCTGCGACATGATTGACTGGGCATTCGCCCGCGGCTGGGACAAGGAAAACGGCGGCATGCTGTACTACACGGACGTGTACAACAAACCCGTTCAGGAATACTGGCACAACATGAAGTTCTGGTGGCCGCATGATGAAGCGCTCATCGCCATGACGCTCGCCTACAAGCTCACAGGGGAAGAACGCTATGCCATCCGCCACGACATGGTGCGCAACTGGGCTTTCTCCCACTTCCAGGACGTTCAGCATGGCGACTGGTTCGGCTATCTGAACAAGGACGGTTCCAGGGCCAACACCCTCAAGGGGAGCCTCTGGAAATCCTTCTTCCACCATCCCCGCGCCATGTGGTGCTGCGCCCACTACTGCGGAGCCATTTAAGAAGAAATCAAATGTTTCCTGCCGGGCGGCCATTCCGTATCTACGGAGTGGCCGCTTTTTATGCCCTCAACGCAGGATGATATCCTCCGTCCGCACCACCACATCGCCAGGATCCAGCATGGCATTAATCAGGGAACAGAAGCGGAATTTGCCTATATCTTCCGCTCTTACGGAACATTCCTGAATGTCTCCGCGGGACAGCAGGAAGGCGCGCTTGGTTCCCGGGAGCAGGAAAGTTTCCGGAGTAATCCAGGAGGACCCGTCCCCGAACACCACGTTGCTGTACCGCGTATCCGTCACCATCCCGTTCCGGAGAATCAGCGCTTCTTCGTCACAGCCCAAGGCCGCCCCTGCCGCCAGAAGCCCTGTCCGATCCTCCCACTTGCATGAGTAATCCAGCCCGGGCATTTCCACACACGTCAGCGTCTGCACCTGCCGGGGACGGTAGGGCTCAAAGGAGGTGCGGCGCACCCTTCCCCGCGTATCATACGTGATATGGCATTTGTAAACTCCACGGCTCTCCGGACCGGGACAGGCCGAAAGAACGGAAGCCAGATCGGGAACGGGAGCTCCGGCCGAACCATGAACGCCAATGGAGGCTTCCACCCTCCGCTGGTGCCAGGGAAGCAGGCAGGGAGCGCCATTCTCCCATTTAACGGTTTCAAAAATCAAACGGCACATAAACTTTGGCTACAGCTTCCCGGTATTCCTCTTCCATCCGGCTCATGACGGTAATCCCTCCACCGCTCTTGTATACCATTCCCCGCTCATCCTCCTCCATGAAGCGGATGGAGACGGCGGAATCCAAATCCCGCCCGTTGAAAAAGCCGAAAATTCCGGTATAAAACCCCCTTTCCATATTCTCCGCTTCCGCGATGGCCCGGCAGGTGGCTTCCTTGGGCGCTCCGGTCACGCTCCCGGCGGGAAGCAGCTTCAGAAGGATTTCCCCCAGGCGGGAACGCCAGTTTTCCGGCAACAGCCCTGAAATTTCGGAACTGCATTGAAGAATAGAGCCTTTGGACGTTTCTACCGGGCTGATATAGCGGTAGCGTTTTACCTTCACGCCGGTTGCCACCATGGAAAGATCATTGCGCATCAGGTCCACAATGGTGGCGGATTCCCTATTCTCCTTTTCATCCGTTTCCAGCCAGCGGCGCGCTTCCTGCGTAGCGGACGGCGCCGTTCCCTTCATGGGAAACGTGGAAATGGAGCGCCCGCGCACCGTGACAAACGGTTCCGGAGAAAAGCAGACGCAGCCGCGGCCGTGCACTCCGGAAATCCGCGCGTCCGGCCCCAGCAGCATCCGGTAAGGCGCGCGGGCAAACCGGAACAGATGGCGCAGCGTCAGGTTGGTTTCCACGGGGGTGGACACGCATAAATTCAGCAGGTAGGAATCCCCCCTCATCAGATGGTTCCGGACGGAGGCGAAGGATGCCGCATACCGGGACATGGGCTGGGGGGATGGAATGAACCGCAGCCGTTCCGGAAGCGGAGGGCCGCCGTCCTGACTTCCCATCGCGCCCAGCGGCAGGGAAAAAGCAGCCATGCGCTCCCCCTCCGTTTCCGAAGGTTCAAACAGCAGGTTATGGCCCATATCATGGGAAATGACAAAAAAGAACGGACATTCCGCACGGCCCAGGGCGTTCATGCGGCTGATGGTCTGTTCCCGTGTGTACATTGTCGGGAATTACTCTATCATGTGCGCGCCATGAGTCAACCGAACGTCTGGATCATCGACCACCGGGATTCTTTCACCTGGAATCTTGCAGAACTCGTCAGAAGGACGGGAATGGCCGTTCCGCGCGTGGTTTCCAATGAATCCCCGGAACTGGAACAGGCGGTTCAGGCGGGGGAAAAGCTTATCCTGTCTCCCGGTCCGGGAACGGTGGAGGATGCCTGCCACCGGGCCACCTTCCGTCTTCTGGACCGCCTGCCCCGCTTTACCCCGGTGCTGGGCGTATGCCTGGGGCATCAGATCCTGGGCGTGCGCTTCGGAGCCCGTCTGGAACACCTTTCCCGGCCCCTTCACGGAGCACGGGAATTCATACGCAGGACGGAGCAGTGTCCCCTTCTGGAAGGATTGCCGGAACAATTTCCTGCAGCGCTTTACCATTCCTGGCGCCTTGCCGCTTTTCCCTGGCCGGCTGAGCTGATGGTCACGGCGAGGGATTCCGGGAAAAATGTGCAGGCCATCCGCCACAGGCACCTCCCCCTTTACGGCATTCAGTTCCATCCGGAATCCATCCTGACGCCGGACGGAGAAGCACTGCTCCGGAACTTCCTGTCCCTTCCGGCAGGCAGCCGGGAAAAACGGCGCATCAAATGATTCCATCCCAGCCCCCGGCATCAGGGATGAACGGGACAAGGCCGGAAAGTGTCTCACTCCCGTGCGGTTCCGGCTCCCATACCCGGCCGCTTCAGAGATAACGTTTTTCACCTTTATGAATGCACAGGACGAACTCAAGATCAGGGACATGGAAATCCTGTTCCAGCCTTTTCACTCACGCAAGCTCAGCACTCCCACCCGTATCGTCCTTCCGGCCATGACCCGGGGATTTTCTCCCAACGGGGTTCCCACGGACCAGGTAGCCGCTTATTATAAAAGGCGGGCCGGGCATGAAGTAGGGCTCATCATCACAGAGGGTACTTTCATTGACGAGCCCAGCGCCTCGCCTTCCTCCAACTATCCCAATTTCTTCGGGGGCGCTTCCCTGCGGGGATGGAAAAAGGTGCTGGAAGCCGTCCACACCACGGATTGCAAAATAGCCCCGCAACTCTGGCATGTGGGCATGGCCCGGCCCTTCAAGGGAGAAGACCTGCCCAATCCGGAGCTGCCGCCCATCGGGCCTTCCGGAATTGACGTAAACACGCTGGAACAGACGGCGGAACCGATGAGCATCGCTAAAATTGAGGAGGTTATCAATGCTTTTGCGAGGGCGGCTGCGGACGCCAAGCGGCTGGGTTTTGACGGTGTGGAACTGCATGGAGCGCACGGCTACCTGATTGACCAGTTTTTCTGGAAGGAGACCAACAGGCGCACGGACGAATACGGAGGCGACCTGACAGGCCGGACCCGTTTTGCCAGCCGCATCATCCATGCCGTCCGCAAGGCAGTGGGCAGCCGGTTCCCCATCATCTTCCGCTTCTCCCAATGGAAAACGGGCCATTATGACGCCAAGCTGGCGTATACCCCCATGGAACTGGAAGCTTTTCTGGCTCCGCTGACGGATGCGGGCGTGGATATCTTTGACTGTTCCACACGCCGGTTTTGGGAACCGGAGTTTGAAGGTTCCCGCCTCAACCTAGCCGGGTGGACCAGGAAACTTACCGGAAAGCCCACGATTTCCGTCGGCTCCGTAGGGCTTAAGGGAGATTTTACGAATGCCTTTGACGGAGGGCCGGAAGCGGAGACCGCCAGTGTGGAACCTCTGGTGGAACGGCTGAAAGCAGGGGAATTTGACCTGATTGCCGTAGGCCGCGCCCTGCTGGCGGATGCGGAATGGGCGGAAAAAATACGCCATGCGCGGGAAAAAGATATCCACCTGTTTACGAAGGAAGACCTGAAAACGCTGAAATAACGGATTTGCCTGACCGGAAGGATGATGGGGGAACTCCACTCCGCAAAGCCGGAAGGTAGAAAAACGCCAGGCCGCCCCAAAACGGAGGAGCCGGATTCTTACCCCATTTCCGCAGCAATCATCGTTCCCGCAAAGGAGGTTCTTTTATTTCTTCCTGACGCGGACAGTCAGGTACAACAGCCGCAGAAGAACCAGGGCCGGAATCTGAAGCGTCAGCAAATACCACGGAGCGGAACCGAAATATTCCAGCACGGTTCCAGCCGGGGCATACCGGGTAAAACCGTAATTCGTATCCAGCCAGATATTCACCGGAATAATCAAAACCAGGTAGGCGTCACACAAACCCAGCGCCCGCATGTCGTCCCACGGCCGCGCGCGCCATTGCAGGACGGCGGGAAGGTAAAGGGCGGAAATCAATAAAAGCCCGTGCCCGACGAAAAAGGCGAAAAAGGCGGCGGAGGGAAAACCGTCGTGAAGCATGGGTGTAATCAGTCCCTGGACGCTCGCCGTCAGCACGCCGAAATACGCCACGGCGCATGCCCAGGGCGTACGGAACCACAGGGCAATAAAACAGATCAGCGTCATCAGACTGCAAAAATGCAGCGGAAGCCTGTCCTGCCAGGGCTCCCAATGTTCTCTGACGATGCGGCCGAATGTTTCCATCAGAAACGTCAACAGGAAAACCCCTCCCAGAATCTTTCCCACAAGCAAACGGCTCTCCATCCGGAGCCGCCGACATCCCCACAGGAGCCCCCCTGCGGCCAGAGCCACGATGCCCAGGGCTGCCCAGTGCGGCAGGCTCCAACGGACAAACAGGGGTGCCATTTCTCCGGTCATAAAAAATCCATCAACGAGAAGGAGAAGGTTCCGGGCACGCATGAAGTTTGGCGCTGATAGCCTCCACCTTAAGACACAGAACACATACGGAACGGACCATGCCGGGAGTAAAATCCGCATCCCTGCCCGTCTGGTGCAGCATGATGCGGCGCAAGGCATGCATCTTTTCCTCATCCTCCCGGAGAAATTCGACGACGCCACGCCCCATGACGCAGCCGTAGGCGTAACTGTACCGGCACGGCATATCCCCCTCCAGCAACACATGATCCCCATCCATTTCAAAAGAAACCTCCGGACGGTTTTGCAGGATATCCAGCTTCCTCCCTTCCCTGGCACAGTGGAAAAACAGGCTTAGGGAACCATTTTTTTCTTCATATCCGAAGTTGAGGGGAACTACATACACCTCCCTGCCGTCCCACAGTCCCAGGCGGCACACCTTGAACCGGGCGACCATTTCCATCAAATCCCCGTGCCGGGTCACCTCCCTGTCTTTTCTTCTCATAAGCCGGCGCCTTCCATCCATTCATTCATGCAAAGGGCGGCACGTCCGGCCAGCAGGGAGCCATTCCGTACGGAAGCCGCCCGAAGTCCGCAAATATCCGTTCCCGCCTGCATCAATTCACAGGCATGGCCGGTCAGCCACTCCTCCATCCGGGAAACATCCGCCTCCACATGGAACTGGAAAGCCAGGGCATGCCTCCCTACGCAAAAAGCCTGATGGGGAGTCACCTCCGTGGATGCCAGCAGGCGCGCTCCGGAAGGGACATCGAACGTATCCCCGTGCCAATGCAGGACGGGTACCCCCTCCAGATAACGAAGTGGTGACAAACGCCCATCCACCGTCAGGGATACGGTTCCCCACCCTATTTCCTTGGCCTTTCCGGGATAAACGCGGCTGCCGAGGGCATGGGCCATCATTTGAGCTCCGAGGCATACGCCCAGCAAAGGCTGCCGACTTTCCAGACGCATGCGGACCAAATCCAGTTCCGTCTTCAAATAGGGATACGATTCCGTATCCCCCACCCCTACGGGACCGCCCAGCACCACGCACAAATCAGCCTCCAGCCATTCCCGGACGGAAGGACAGGGAGCGCCCGCCCGGATGTACCGTATTCGGAAGCCCCTGTCCCTGAAAAGGGGTTCCAGCGTACCCAGATCTTCAAAAGCCACATGGCGCAGGGCCAAGCAGGTGCGGGAGGCAGAACGGCTACTCATGGCGACGGAGGATGAACTTCAACAAGAAATATAGAAAAAAATCCTCCGGGAAAAGCTTTTTGCCCTATTCCCTCCGCATTTCCGAAACCAGGATATCCATCATGAAACGGGAATATCCGCCACATCCGCAAAAAAACCCTCCGCCGCACGGCATAAATCCACAGGATTCAATTCAATCTGGCACCCCAGACGTCCGCCGCTCACCACCATTTCCGGCAGGGCTTCCGCGCTGGCATCAACTACAGTAGGGTATTTCCTTTTCATCCCCAAAGCCGTGCAGCCGCCGCGCACGTACCCCGTCACGGCGGTAATATCCTTCACCGGAAGCATGGAAAGAGCCTTTTCTCCCACGGTGCGGGCAGCCTTTTTCAAGGAAAGCTCCGCGCCTATGGGTATCACGAACACGTAATACTGCCGCGGAGCTCCCTCCGTTACCAGCGTCTTGTACATCTTCTCCTCCGCCAGGTTCAATGCTTCCGCCGTATGCCGCGCATCCACAAACTCGCGGCATTCATAGGAATAATGCCTGTACGGGATATGCAGCGCATCCAGCAGGCGCATGGCATTTGTCTTTGCCTCCTTCTTTTTGGACATAAACTTGAAAAGGGAACGTCCCGGTAACATAGGAAAAAAGCCTTCCTTTGACAAGGCCGAGCCCCCCAACGGACCCATGAAAAATTGGAATGGAAACGGAGATTTCTCTGAAAAAGCGGTAAGGCCAGTAACACCGTTTCCCCAGGACACCAGGACAACCCGTTCACAGCGGAGAATTTCAGAAACAGCGGACGGAGAAAAAGAAAAAGGAAAAGGAAAAAACGCCTCATTTCCTCACAACCCTTGACTTGCCGCTGGCAGAAAAGATAACATCCGGTATCATGGAAGATTATCGTGTCCGGAGAAGCCTTGGAGAACATGTCCTGCGATGCTTCGTCCTGATTGTTGCGCTCTTCATCATGTCTCTGGGCATCGCTCTGTCCACCAAGGCAGACCTGGGAGTCTCCCCCATCTCCTGCACGCCCTATGTGCTCAGCCTGGCATTCCCTCTAACCATGGGGACCGTCACCATCCTCATGCACCTGAGCTTTGTGGCCGTGCAGGCGGCCCTGCTGAAAAGGCAATTCCGTCCGGCGCATCTGCTCCAGATTCCCATAGCTTTTATCTTCGGCTTTCTGACGGATTTTTCCATGTGGATCATGGCGCCTCTGGAACCGGACGGATACCTGTGGTCCGTTATTCTCTGCCTGTTCAGCTGCGTGGTAATCGGATTCGGCGTCTTTCTTCAGGTTAAGGCGGATTCCGTTCTTCTGGCGGGGGAAGGCATGAGCCTGGCCTTCGTCAAACTCTTCAAATGGGAATTCGGAGCCGTAAAAACCGGGATGGACTGCACGCTCGTCTGCATCGGCCTGGCCTGTTCCCTCATCTTCCTGCCCGGACTGACAGGCATACGGGAAGGAACCGTGGTGGCCGCCGTCCTGGTGGGAATGATCGTCCGTTTTTTCAACAGGCACGTCTTCTGGCCGGACAGGCTCCTGGAACGGATGGCGCGCCCCGGAGCAGCAAGTGAGCTTCCTCCGCTGACGCAAACGTCCGCTTATGCTCCGGACGCTCCTCTGGTCATTTCCATTGACCGGGAATACGGTTCCGGCGGCCATGCCATCGGGAAAATGCTGGCGGAAAAGCTGGGCATCCGATTCTACGACTCGGAACTGGTGTACCTCACGGCCTCCCGGAGCGGCCTCACTCCAGACTACATCCGCAAGCACGAACAACAGCTTTCCAGCCGCTTCCTGCACGAACTTTACGCCCAGAACTATGCCTACACGGCGGAGGAAATGCCTCCTGAAGACGCCACCTTCCTGGCCCAGAGCAAAGTCATCCGGGACATTACGGCCAGTCAGGCATGCGTCATCGTGGGCCGCTGCGCCAACTTCATCCTGAAAGGGAGGCCCAACCTGTTCAGTGTTTTCCTTCATGCGGACCGGGCCACGCGCATGCAGCGCATTATTGAAAACTATGGGGTAGAACCTGGCGGGGCAGCCCGGGCCATGGACATCATGGACTCCCGCCGCCGCACCCACTGCCTGCACTACACCGGGCAGGAACTGGGCAATGCACGCCTCTACGACTTGTGCGTCAACACGTCCGATTACGGCTTGGAACGCACGGTGGAACTGATTCTGGAAGCCATCAATACCAGAGAGAAACAATCCCCTGCCGCAGAAACGGAACCTGTTCGAACTCCATCTCATCCGGAACCGAACTCCGGGGACATCCAAGGTGATTTTTCCCTGGCCTGATGAAACCTGCAACAACAATGCGGAGGGATTCCCGGCAAACGTGAGGCAGTAAGGCTGACTTTATCCGTTCCTGCTTCAATAGTTTTTCTGCTCCCCTGGATAGTCTCACACCGGGAAAATTGGATAATTTAGAAAATTCCAAGCCATGGAACATACTACCATTTTTCATCTTTACTGACGCAAAATGGGAAAAGATGATAGAACCGGAAAAAGCGGAACGTTTTCATTCGCATGAAAAAATTTCTTTTCTGCTTATTATGTACCCTGATTCCTGTTACTTCGGAAGCTGCGGACACTTTACCGCTCACCCTGAAGCCGGAAGCCCAGTATCGGGATAACCTATATGCTTGGGACACGCGCCATGAAGCCATAATAAAACGCCATCGGAACATCAAGCCGGAGTATGTCTTCATTGGGGACTCCATCACACATCATTGGGGAGGTGAACCGGTTGACAATTTCGGCCAACATGGAAAAGACTCCTGGTCGAGGCTGTTCGGTGCTCATGTGGTCACCAACATGGGCTTTGGGTTCGACTATGTCGACAATGCCTATTACCGCATCCAGCAGGGGGAACTGGACGGAATATCTCCCAGGATCGTCATTCTGATGATCGGAACAAATAATCTTGGGCACAGAAGAGATACTCCCGAAACATGCGCCGCCAATACCAAAGCCCTGATTACTCTCATTCGCCGGAAATGCCCATCTTCCAAAATCCTCCTTCTAGGAATTCTGCCAAGGAAAGAAAAAGACCTGGCAGAGGTCATCAGGGAAACAAACAGGCGACTTTCCCTTCTGGCTGACAAACAACACGTCTTCTTCTCCAACCCCGGGCAGACGCTTCAGGAAAGCGGCACCGGAACCCTGCGTAAATCCTGCACCACAGACGGCCTTCACCTCTCATCGACAGGCTATTCCATCCTTGCAGACGAACTCGCCGAGCTGCTGCACCGGGCAGATCCGCAATACAAAGGTGGGAAGGTTCCCCGCCCAAACAAAATTGACGGAATGGATCCCGAACAGGTGCATCTGGTCGCCATTGGAGACTCCATCACGGACAACTACCGCAAAGACAACCTTCCCTGCCAGAACTTCCTGCCCATATGGAAAAAATATTATGCTCCCTACAATGCCTTCAACGCAGGTGTTAGCGGAAATACAACGGACGACGTTCTGGCAAGAATCGGAGGAAAGGGAATCCTGGACCACGTCTCCCCCAAAGTAGTCCAGATCATGATCGGCACCAATGACACGGGACAAGGAAACACGGAAGAAGAAACTTTCAACGGCATTTGCCGCGTGGTCGACAAAGTCCATGCCAAGCTCCCCCGCGCCTCCATTCTCCTGCTCGGTATTCTTCCCAGCAATATTTACAACTGGCACGTAGCCGCCGCAGCTTATCCGGATAAAAAATTCAAAAAGGATATGGCTGTCAATGACAGGCTGGCGCGCTTTTATGCCGATAACCAGTTCGTCACATTCTTAGATATCCGGGATGTTTTTCTGGATGCGGACGGCAAGGTGCGGCCTGAATTATTTTGTGACCCGTCGGTCGTTGTCATTAACGGGAAAAAAGCCGGTCCACTGCATCCCAATACGGAAGGTCAGCGCCTTATGGCGGAAGCCATTCATCCGACGCTGGAACTACTGATGAACAATCAGCCCAAGTAGGAACAGGGAAGCACGCCAGTATTTTCCCGCGTCTTCCCTTGAAAAATACAGCACCCCTTCATGATAAGAACTAGCCGCCTGAAACAGGCCCGCCCAGAGAATAAAAAAGCTTGCCTTGTTCCTCCCATGAACCGGAAAACTGCTTCCTTTCTCCACTCATGATTTCAAAAAATCAATTTTCCCATGCCTTTTCCACAGCATGTGAAAAATCAACGTTGCTTAACCTTTCGGAATCAAAAAAACATGAGACTGTGGTCGCTTCATCCCTTCTATTTGGATTCCATCGGTCTGATCGCTCTGTGGAGGGAAGGCCTTCTCGCAAGAAAAGTCCTGTCGGGTCAGACAAAAGGCTATACCCGTCATCCTCAGCTCATCCGCTTCCGGGAGACGGAAAACCCCATTCATGTCCTGGATTTCTACCTGAAAACCGTCCATGACGAATCCATCCGCAGAGGCTACCATTTTGATTTAAGCAAAATTTCCCCCTGTGAAGGCCGGCCTCCTTCCCTTCTCCTTCCGGATAAACAGCTCGAATACGAATTCCTTCATCTTCTGGACAAACTCAAGGAAAGGTCCCCACGGCAATATTCCCTGTTGCGGCAAACGGCCTCCATTCTTCCTCACCCCATTTTCCAAGTAGAACCCGGAGATATTTGCTGCTGGGAGAAAAGGCCTGTTTCGTCGTTAACATGACTTCATTCCCTTTTCCGGAAAAGGCACCCTTCCAATAAATATTTTTGGAATGCCTCCTCATTTCCGCCGGAAACCATTGATCCGGTTTGGTATCTTTTCATAGTGACAGGGATAAAACCACAGATATACGCCATTTCCATCTCATCATCAGGGCAGTCACTACAGCTAGCAGAATTATTGCAAGAACTTTTCCAACCTTTTTACTTCTTCAGGTCCATACAGTGAAAAACATGCCCTGCAAAGGAAAAGGCCTTAAAGCATCAACTGCTTTAAGGCCTTTATTTGGTGGAGCATAGCGGGTTCGAACCGCTGACCTCTTCAATGCCATTGAAGCGCTCTACCAACTGAGCTAATACCCCTTTGACTTTCGTCTTGGCGTGTCCTGTTGAGGACGGGGAGAAATTATCATTTCCAAAGGGGGCATGCAAGCTTTTTCCACAAAAAAATTGCCCCGGGATAATTTTTCCGGAAAATACTGAATCTGGAAAGGGCTGCCAATCCCATGCAGACGAAAACAGGGACAGTCTGAACAAATGTGTTTGAATGAGACTCATTCCTGTTTTACCTTTCTATAAATGATGAAACGCCCTCTTTTTACTCATCGCATGATATTCGCCTGCGCTCTGGCAATTTTGTTTCTGTCCGGTTCCGTTCACGCCCAGGAGTCTTCCGCTGCAGGAGGGCCGCCGGTCCAGACGGAGGGCAGCGGCATCTCCACTCCCCGCAGAGTCGCCGGCCTGGGCGTTCTGGCGTTCCTGATCGGCTGGATGATTTGGAGAAGCAGCTCCAGCCGCCAGAAGGATGGAGGCCATGACCAGGAGACACCCCGGGAATGACGCCGTTTTTGAAAGGTTGCCCCGGTTCCTGCCGTAATCGTTGCAGGAAAGAGTCTCCGGCCATGAACATTATTCTACCCATCCTGAGCTTTCTGTGCGGTGTCATGCTGACGGAAGCTGCTTCCGGCTCTTCTGAGGAGGAAAAGCCTTCTCCCGGCGTAGTGCAGGAATTGTGGTTCGGCATTCCGGGAGCATCCGTAAAGGATTTGACCCACAGGAAGATTTTTGAAACGGCGACCCCGGACATCCGCACGATCAGCAATCTTGATGTGGAAAATCTGGGTGACAGGTACGGGGCCCGTTACACCGCCCTGCTGAAAGTTCCGGTAAGCGGGAAATACCGCCTTTACCTGTCTTCCGATGATTCCGCAGAATTATGGCTGGGCAAGGATGCCACCCAGAAGGACATGACCTGCATCGCCACCGTCAAAGGATATTCCGACATCCATAATTGGGGAAACCAGCCCAACCAGGCTTCCGAACCTGTCCAACTGGAAGCTGACCGGTTTTATTTTCTTCAGGTGATTCACAAAGAGGATGGAGGCCCGGATCACATGTCCGTAGCCTGGTCAGGGCCGGGCATCCCCGCCCCTGTCATCATCCCTGCCACGGCGCTGTTCATGCCGCCCGGTATCTTGCCGGGAAGAAAAAAACAATCCCCGTCCAAAGCGGACTGAAAGGCCTTTTGCTCCCCTGCCCGCCGGGTATTCTCTATTTTCAGGAGACAGAATCAATTTGCCGATGAGAAAATAAATATTTTCCATCAAACTCTATCCATCAATTATTTCCAATACGAAAAAAACCGGACCTCCCTCCATCGGGGAAGCCCGGTTTTTTCTCGTCGTATATCATGTAGTTAATTGAAGCGACCTGACACAGAAAAATGCCAAAACACCTTCTGAAACCAAATCTAGCGGATTTAGAATCCGC
>ULWH01043452.1_pt1 | contig 41762 bp, 33 predicted proteins | sample 1960201 | NCBI WGS metagenome assembly ULWH01 (sample SAMEA4835808, study PRJEB28245) | human gut metagenome | biome: gut microbiome; material: fecal sample | place: Denmark | collected 2008
TCAGAGGGTCCTTGGTTCAAGTCCAAGAGGAAGAGCAGAAAAAGAGATACTTCATAGAGGTGTCTCTTTTTTTTGTGCCCGGTTTCCTTTCAGTTTCCTCCTTAGGAAATTGCAGTTTCTTCGGTAGGAAACTTCAGTTCCCCGCCTAAGAAATTATAGTTTCCTGCGGTAGAAACTGTAGTTTCCATGAGAGAGAACTACGAGGAAACTGTAATCGGCTGATAATTACCACAGTAAGCATAGAGCAGAAATACAGGTAAGACCTTACTATAATTCGATATAAAAAGAAAGAGGCCTGACTAAAAAAGCCGGCCTCCTCACTGCATATATTTACTTTGAAAGGGTTAAAATAAGATCGTGTCTGCCTGCTTCCAGTTCGATCACTTTATCACCTTTTATATTGTCCGGTAGATAAAGGGTTGCCGTACTATTGGCTGGGACGATCACCTCATAATTAATCTTTCTCCTATCCCACTTCCATTTGGAAACGATCCGGCCATAAGGGGATTCATGTTGTGCTTCGAAATGCTTCAGTTCTTTTACGAAGTTTGGACGCAGCAGGATATGTTTAAAACCGGGTTGCTCAGGATTGGGGAAGATACCTCCCAAGCCTTTATAGAACCATCCGCCTATTTCCCCGAACATCATGTGATTGTCTGAAATATCGCGTTCGGCTTTCAAGTCCCAGTTCTCCAGTAAAGTCGTTGCTCCGTTGGCAATCCACCAGCCCCACGAGGGATAAGTATCTTGTGCGGCTACCTTATAGGCCGTTTCCGCATATCCGTTTTCGCTTAATGCGTTCAGGATTGCTTTGGCTCCCAATACTCCGACATCAAGGTGAAATCCGGCTTCTTCCACTTTCTTTGCCAGATTTTGTGCAACTTTAGCAATCATATTGTCGGGAACTATTTTCCATTGTAAAGGAACACTTAATTCCGTCTGACTGCCGTTGGCATAGATGCCTGTTTCCTTATTCAGGTATTTATCGTTCACCGCATTCTTTATCTTCTCCGCCAATGCCGTGTAATAAGCCAGATCTTCCTGTTTGTTAAACAGCTTGGCTGCATTAGCCAAGATCCGGGTATCTACATAGAAATAGATGGAAGATGTCAGCTCCTTATTTGACTGGGACTTGACAGGCACCCAATCACCACGCCCCCAGGTAGTCAGATGGTTCGGGCTTGTGCGGTCTACGTAATCGACATAACGCTTAATGTTTTCATAGCAGTCGGCCAACGGTTTACTGTCACCATAAAACATATATAGCTCCCAGGGGATAATTGCAATCGTACTTGTCCAGTCTAATCCGTTATCCGTGCCGTATCCCCATCCTCCTGTCGGGATAATATCAGGGAGAACGCCGTTAGGTTGTTGTTCGTCGCGATGGTCGGCAAGCCATTTTTCATAGACTGTAATGCCATCATAATTGTATAAAGCCGTTTCTATGGCAAAATGCCCGTCGCCTGTCCAGCCGTTCTTTTCACGCTGCGGACAGTCGGTCGGATAGCCCATCAGGTTTGACAGATAAGCGTTATTGGTAGCCCACCAGAGTTTATTGACAAGTTCGCTCGATGTATTGATATTCCCAACAGAAGGGACATCGCTGTGCATGAAGTAAGCAGTCAGGCTGTTTTGATTGAGTTCGATCGGCTTATCGCTGGTTACTTCCACATAACGGAAACCTTTATAATTGAATTTTGCCATAAACTCATCTTTACCTCCACTCAGGATCAATATATCTGTCTGGAAAGGATCTTTCACCTTATCTCCCCGGTAATAAACATCGATATTGGACATATCGATGCGTCCATTATCAAAGAGCCGCTCTCCGTGCATGATCCTGACCTCTGTTCCTTTCTCTCCCGAAACATTGATCCGGGTTACTCCCGACATATTCTGTCCGAAATCGAATACATACGTCTTTTCATTTATCTTGTTGATTGATTTTGCGGGAATAGTCAGAACATTACGGATCGGACGGGCTTGCTGCGCTACAATGTTTTGGGAAGGGGCGCCCCTGTATCCCACTCCATTCCACTTAGAGTCATCAAAGTTCGGCATATTCCAGCCGGCCTGTTCAAGACGGGCGTCGTAATGCTCTCCGGTATAGATACTGTTGAAGATCAGTCCACCTGAAGAAGTTTTCCAACTAAGATCGGTAGGAATGGTTTCGACACTTCCATCGCTGTAAGTGATACGGAGATCCATACAGAATGCAGGCCGGTTACGCCAGGGAGCCCGGTCGAAATCCCACACGGCCTTCGATTGGTGGTTGTACCATCCGTTACCCAAAAGCACTCCTATGGCATTATCTCCGTTCCGGAGCTGGCCGGTTACATCGTAGGTAACATACAGATTACGTCTGTCGAAACGGGTGTACAACGGATCGAGGCGGTGGTCACCAATCTTCTCTCCGTTGATATACAATTCGTATAGTCCAGCCGCAGCGATATAGGCGCGTGCCGATTTTATCGTTTTACCTGCAGCAAACTTCTTACGAAAATAAGGGGCAGGCTGATAGTCTTTGTCTTTTCCGTCACCAATCCAGGCTCCTTGCCAGTTCTTTATGCTCATCATGCCTGTCTCAAAAGAATGGACGGACGAAGCGACTTCCTTATCCAGCAAATCATCACTTATTACTTTCCAGTAATATTTCGTACAAGGCTCCAGTGGCTTCCCGGCATAGGTAACCAATATATTTTCGGAGATTATCTTTCCGGTGTCCCACATATCGGCAGTTCCGTCGGCCACCTGTATCGAGTCTTTGCCGACCAACACCCGGTATGCACGTTGCCGCGCCCCCTGCCGGCTGTCCTCCATCTTCCACGAAAGACGGGGAGCAGGATTATCTATTCCTATCGGATTTTCAAGATGGTCACTTTGCAGGCCGGTCAACCGGACGGCTGATTGCCCGTTAGCATTGGAAAAACTAAAGAACGTTGAAACACAAAATGTTAATATCAGTCTTTTCATTCGTATGTTATTATTAAAACAAGTATCGTTATATCTCTATTCTACATTATCCGTTAGATCGTTCCAAAGGTCTGCATTTTATGAAGAACGTTAGTTATAAAAAATGACTTTTGACCTAATAAAAATGATATTATTTCCTAAATACAGGATTTACCTTGTCTACAATAAAAAGGATTCTATCTACAAGAGAACCCCTTCCGTCTACAAATAAAAAAGCCCCCTTCCTACACAAGTATCTTCGCTGCATAATCATAAAACAAGACAGTTATGAACAAAAGAGACTTTTTATTATTATTACTTCTCTCTTTATTATCAACATCCATTTGTGCTCAACAAAAGGGAAACACCCAGCCGGTTCAAAACATACGCGGAACAGTTATCGACCGGGCCTCCGGTCATCCGATGCCTGATGTAACGATCATGCTTTCAGATATGCCGGGCACAGGCACTACAACCGACGAACGCGGACAATTCGTTTTGCCGGAGATTCCGGTAGGGCGGCATAACGTACAGGCTTCTTTTCTCGGATACGAACCTGGTATCTTCAGCGAAATACTGGTAACATCCGCGAAGGAAGTATATCTGGACATCTCACTGAAAGAAAACGTCAACGAATTAAGCGAAGTCGTTGTCCGCCCACAGATCAACAAGGAACAGCCTCTCAACAAAATGGCGGCTACCGGTGCCCGGATGCTTAGTGTGGAAGAAGCCAGCCGTTATGCCGGAGGACTGGATGATCCTGCCCGCCTGGTGAGTTCGTTTGCCGGAGTAGCAGCCAACCTGTCCAGCAACGGAATATCCATCCACGGGAATGCCCCTCACCTGCTGCAATGGAAAATGGAAGATGTGGAAATACCGAATCCGAACCATTTTGCCGATATATCCATACTGGGCGGCGGTATCTTGTCATCACTCAGCAGCCAGGTTCTGGGTAATTCCGACTTCTTCACGGGTGCCTTTCCCTCCGAATACGGGAATGCCGTTTCCGGCGTATTCGACATGAAACTGCGTAACGGGAACAACCGGAAAATGGAGAATACCTTTCAGGTTGGTATATTGGGGATAGATGTCGCTTCGGAGGGTCCTTTAAGCAAGAATCACCAGGCTTCCTACATCTTCAACTACCGCTATTCTACCACCGGACTACTCAACAGCATTTATCCCGGCCTCGACATGGGCGGTACGCTTAATTATCAGGACCTGAATTTCAAATTCAACATTCCGACACGTAAAGCCGGTACTTTTGCCGTGTGGGGAACCAGCCTGATCGACAAATACGAAAATGATTTCGAAGACGATCCGCTGGAATGGGAACATACCCGGGATAATTTCCAGTCGACAGCCAAACAATATATGGCTGCCGGAGGGATAAGCCACCGGTACTTCTTTCCGAACAATGCAATGTTGAAAACAACTTTAGCAGCCACCTATTCCGGTATGAATGCGACAGAAGATGCCCATGCAGCCGATCACACCGTCAGCCCGTTCACCTATCAGAAGAACAACACGACGAACCTGATCCTGACATCTTCCTACAACCGGAAATTCAGTGCACGCCATACCAACCAGACAGGTTTCACCTATACCCGTTTGTTCTATAATATGCGTCTAAACCTGGCTCCTTTTGAAACGGCCCCGCTAAACACCCTCTCAAAAGGAAAAGGACAGACCGACCTGATCTCAGCCTACACCAGTTCCTCTTTCGGTATCACAGACCGGCTTTCGGTAAATGCCGGCTTGAACAGCCAGGTTCTGACGCTCAATAATCGTTGGACTCTCGAACCCCGGTTGGGGATCAAATGGGCGCCGACCACTAAGTCTTCGTTCGCCCTGGCGTATGGTTTGCACAGCCGGATGGAAAAGATGGATGTCTACTTCGTCAATTCCAAAAGTACCGGAAAAGAATCCGTAAACAAAGACCTCGACTTTACCAAGGCTCACCATCTGATGCTGACATTCGGCTATAAATTATCCGACAATTTGCTTCTTAAAGTCGAACCTTATGCACAATTCCTGTACGACGTTCCGGTTATTGCAGACAGCTCCTATTCCGTATTGAACCGGAGAGAGTTTTATGTGGAAGAGGCTCTCGTAAACAAAGGGAAAGGACGTAATATCGGGGTAGACATCACGCTCGAACAATATCTGAGCCGCGGATTCTATTACCTGGTTACAGCCTCTGTTTTCGATTCGAAATACAAAGGAGGAGACGGCGTCTGGCACAACACACGGTTTAACCGCCGGTTTATCCTCAACACATTGATCGGCAAAGAGTGGATGGTAGGTTCCAAAAGACAGAACATATTAAGTGCCAACGCCAAATTCACCCTGCAAGGAGGAGAGCGTTATTCTCCCCTCGACCATGCAGCAAGCCTGGCACATCCCGACAAAGAAGCACAATATGACGAAACACGGGCTTATTCCGAGCAGTATCCGGTCATGTTTATCGCAAACTTTACGGTCAGCTATAAAATAAACAGAAAGAAAGTAGCACACGAGTTCGCCATCAAGGCTTTGAATGTGACTGGGACGGAAGAATATTACGGTTATCACTACAATCTGAAAAGCGGTGTGATGGAACGGAACGGGAACAGCATTCCTATCAGCAACATCAGTTACAAACTAGAATTCTAACCGGTATGCAAACAGATACCAAATAAAATAGTAATTTCGGACAGTCTAAAGAGTAAGCCGCTGTATGGTCGACAACAAAATGAACAAACAAACTTTCTTATACCAGTTCCTGATTGAACCCAGATACAGGATAGCCCGTCATATATTGTTGCTCGCGGCTGTAACAGTTGTATCGCTCAACCAGAACGTCTATACTTTTGGGGCCAGACTAGAGCAACTGGGAAATCAGGTCTATCTGGCCGGGCTATGTACCCTGATCTCCTATTTCATTGTAGGCTATCTGCACCTTTATCTGTTAGTTCCCAGGTTGCTGCTAAAGAAAAAGTATCTGGTCTATATCCTTTGCTCTTCCGTGTCCGTCTTATTGCTCATCTTACTACGATATGTACAGGAATACTGGATATTCACCTCATCCGGTATTCCTCCCGTCAGAGGTTCTTACCTTAATATGGTAAGCATCCTGGATAGTTTATCGGATTATATGCTGAACATGATCTGTATTACCGGTATATCCATGACTGTCCTGTTAAAACATTGGATGACAGAAAACCAGCGTGTAAACCAACTGGAAAGGAAACAGATACAATCGGAAGTGGATAACCTGAAAGAGCAGGTGAATCCCTCCCTGTTGTTCAACACGCTGAACCGCACAGGGGTACTATCCAAAAGCGAACCGCAAAAGGCTGCCGACATGGTGCTCCGGCTAAGCCAGCTACTCCGCTATCAACTGTATGACGGGGCACGTGATAAGGTTCTGCTTAATTCCGAGATCAACTTCCTGACTCATTACCTGGCTCTGGAAAAGTTTTATTCGGACACTTTCGACTATCAGATCGTTTCCGACAAAGCATTGACAGGCGTCCTGATTCCTCCCCTGCTGCTTGTCCCGATCATCCAGTATGCCTTGAAAAGGACGGTGAAACAGGAAAAACGTCCTTCCATCCTGTTGCAAGCCGACCGGGAAGGAGAAGAGATACATATCACCTGCCGATTCGACGATCCGACAGAACCGGACATGAAAGAACTGGACAGCTTAAAGGCCCGCCTCGAACTTCTTTATCCGGATAATTATTCCTTATCCGTCACGCAGGAAAAGATGACAGGAACAAGTACTGTTACATTAAAAATGAATACACATGGCAACTAAGACAGGCCATATAGTACCCGATTTTCTGCTAAGTCCTCAGAAAAGGGTTTACAGGCATCTCCTGCTACAACTGATCGTCTTTTTTATTACGATCAATGTGTTCTGGGATACACCGGATGAACTGATTATCACCCCGCCCAGAATCCGCTCCTGGATCGGTTATTTCCTGATGATCGACATGCTTATCTATGTCAATGCCTATGTACTGGTACCGCGGTTCCTGCTCAAAGGCCGGTTTCTCCGTTACCTGCTCAGTTCAACGACCCTGATCCTGTTATGTATCATCATACTCGGTACACTTCAAACCCTTTTCGAAGATACCCGGTTCGAAAGCATCCCGCCCAGCCCTTCGGTGATGTGGCTGAATATCATTTCTTCGACAGTCTCCTGCGGATTATTGGTTGCCGCCTCATCCGCCCTCGTCCTTTTTAAACACTGGATCAGCAACAACCAGCGCATAGACGAACTGGAAGCCGCCACCCTGCAATCGGAACTGAAATTCCTGAAAAGCCAGATCAATCCGCATTTCCTTTTCAATATGCTAAACAATGTCTACGTATTGATTAAAAAAGGACGCGACGAAGCGGCAGAAGTTTTATTCAAGCTGGAAGACTTGCTGCGTTACCAGCTTAACGACAGTTCGCAAGAAAAGATACAGCTCAGTTCGGATATTCATTTTATGAATGATTTCCTGAATCTGGAAAAGATACGCCGGGATAATTTCAACTATATCATATCGAAAGAAGGTGATATAAATAAGGTATGGCTTCCTCCGCTCCTGTTTATCCCTTTCGTTGAAAATGCAGTAAAGCATAATACGGACAGCGAGAATGCTTCGTTCGTATATCTTTCTTTCATCGTACAGGATAATCGGTTACTATTCCGATGCGAAAACTCCATACCGCTCCCGGAAGAGGAAGTAAAAGAGCCACGTATCGGTGGCCTGGGACTGAAGAATATCAGAAGGCGCCTGGAATTATTATATCCCGGCCGTCACTCGCTGGAAATCATTGAAATGAAACAAAGTTACACCGTTAATTTACAATTGGAACTATGAATTGCATAATCGTAGACGACGAACCGCTGGCCCGTGAAGCAGTGGAGATGCTGATAAATGAGACCGGACAACTGACGCTGGCCGGCTCTTTCAACAATGCCGCCTCAGCAGCAAAGTTTATCCATGAACACCCTGTCGACTTGATCTTTCTGGATATCCGCATGCCAAAGGTTACCGGACTGGAATTTGCCCGTACCATCCCGAAAAGCACTTTGGTCATATTTACAACGGCCTATGCCGAATATGCCATCGACAGTTATGAAGTGGATGCCGTCGACTATCTGGTCAAACCGATCATTCCCGAAAGATTTCAGAAAGCAGTTGAAAAGGCAATGGCTTACCATGCCCTTCTGCTGACCGGAGATAAGGAAAACATAGAAAATGTAGAAAGCGAATTCATGTTCGTCAAGTCCGAACGCCGTTTCTTCAAAGTAAACTTCAAAGACGTCCTCTTTATCGAAGGCTTAAAGGATTATGTGATCATACAACTTCCCGACCAGCGTATCATCACCAAGACCAGTATGAAAGCAATCCATGAACTGCTCCCTAAAATATTCCTGCGGGTAAACCGCTCGTACATAGTAAACACCCAGCAAATCGCCTCCTTCGACAACAACGACATCTACATCGACAAATACGAAATAGCCATCGGTAACAACTACCGGGATATCTTCTTCGACGAATTTGTATTATCTTTGCAGCATGGGAAAAAATAAGTTAGCAAAGTTTGACGATATGGCGGGTTATCCGCATGTTTTCCAGTATCCGTTTGCCGTTCTCCAGGAGAAAGGATTTGAGCTGAAAGGACACTGGCACAAGGAGTTTTTCAAGAATGATAACCCGATCGTACTCGAATTGGGTTGCGGTAAAGGTGAATATACGGTAGGGCTGGCACGGCTCTTTCCGGACAAGAACTTCATCGGTGTAGATATCAAAGGTGCCCGTATGTGGACAGGAGCCAAAGACTCTATGGAGTCGGGTATGACAAATGTAGCCTTCTTGCGCACCAGTATCGAACTGATCTCCCATTTCTTCGCCCCCGGAGAAGTTGCTGAAATATGGATCACATTCCCCGACCCGCAAATGAAAAAGGTCAACAAACGACTGACTTCCACCCGCTTCATGAAGATGTACCGCGAAATACTGGCCGGAGATGGCATCATCCATCTGAAGACGGACAGTAACTTTATGTACACCTACACCTGCGAAATGGTGAAAGCCAACCATTACCCTGTCCTGTTCAGCAACGATGATCTTTATCACTCCGACCTGGCAGACAATATCTTGTCTATCAAGACATATTACGAACAGCAGTGGCTCGACCGCGGACTGAACATCAAATACATCAAATTTGTTTGTGAGGAAAGGGAAGAACTCATCGAACCGGACGTAGAGATCGAGCTCGACCCCTACCGGAGTTTCAACCGGAGCAAACGCAGTGCACTGGCTTCCGGCAAATAAGACAACCAATTATACAATTATATTATGGCTATATATCCTAAACTGATCATGGACGCACTCGCTAAAGTGCGTTACCCCGGAACAGGTAAAGACCTGGTAGAGATGGGCATGGTGGAAGACAACATACGGATCGAAGGCAATAAAGTAAGCTTCTCTCTCCTATTTGAGAAACCGAACGATCCGTTTATCAAATCGGTAGTAAAAGCAGCCGAAACGGCAATCCTTACTTATGTAGGCGAAGAGATCGATATCAAAGGGAATATCGAAGTAGTAGCCCGTCAGGTAGCGCGTCCCGAACCGGACAAACTGCTTCCGCAGGTAAAAAATATCATCGCCGTATCTTCCGGTAAAGGGGGAGTAGGTAAAAGTACGGTTGCCGCTAACCTGGCAGTCGCTTTAGCCGGACTGGGTTACAAGGTAGGTCTGCTGGATGCCGACATCTTCGGCCCTTCGCAACCTAAGATGTTCAATGTGGAAGATGCCCGTCCTTATATGGAAGAGGTAGACGGCCGCGACCTGATACAACCCGCTGAGAATTATGGAGTGAAACTATTATCGATCGGCTTCTTTGTCAATAAGGAAGATGCCGTTCTGTGGCGCGGCGCTATGGCCAGCAACGCCCTGAAGCAGCTTATCGGTGATGCTAACTGGGGCGATCTCGATTACTTCCTGATCGACCTGCCACCGGGAACAAGCGATATCCACCTGACTCTGGTACAGACATTGGCTATCACAGGCGCTATCGTTGTCAGTACCCCGCAAGAGGTTGCACTGGCCGACGCCCGTAAAGGTATCAGCATGTTCACCGGAGAAAAGATAAACGTACCGGTATTGGGACTGGTTGAAAACATGGCCTGGTTCACTCCCGCCGAACTTCCGGAGAACAAATATTACCTGTTCGGAAAAGAAGGAGCCAAACGTCTGGCAGAAGAACTGAATATCCCCTTACTGGGTCAGATCCCTATCGTACAGAGCATTTGTGAAGGGGGCGACAATGGAACGCCTGTTGCCTTAAACCCGGAAACAATCACTGGCGCCGCTTTCCGCGAACTGGCAGAAAACGTAGTCGAACAAATCAACTACCGCAACGAAAACCAGGCACCTACGCAGCGTGTCCACGTTTCAAAACATTAAAAAAGAAAGAGCAGGGCTTCCAAAGGAATAACCCTGCTCCTCTTTTTTCCTGTACAGGAAATCAACCTCACCTATTCATCAAAAAGCAAATCTAACTCCGAATTGCACCGATGCGCAGAGTGGCTGCTCTTTCCGGATCGTCTCAACCACACTCTTATCATCAAAATAATAGGCGATACCGGGTTCGGCATAGATACTAACGGGTTTAGAAATATCATATTGTACACCCAACGAAGCCAAAGCGGACAACTGCACCTTGTTCACATCAAGATCAGTCTTGCTTTTACGCTCCCGGACGTTATTCAGGTAATAATTGGTATTCAGGCTACCGTCCACACACATTTCGGCCATTCCTCCGGCAGAAGCATAAACCGACAAACGGTCTTTCTTCCACAAGGTATAATTCACTTTCAAAGGAATACCCAGGTAATGCAAACGCTGCTCCTGCGAATAGAAGTCCACTTCGCCGGCCGAAAGTTCCGACGACAGGAAGGTATAAACCAACCCGCTCTCCACCGATAACCGGTCGTTGATCTTCTTCTTCACCGTAAGCCCCGCCGAAAGAGGGAACTTATGCTTTATCTTCGTTCCCGTAGGCTTCTGATAGTTAGCCGCTGCGATCTGTTCAAACATGGAATAGTCACCCGGATCCCGGAAGTTCGACGCATTCGAAGCCACATTCTTCATGTAATCTTCAAAAGTTCCCGAACCCGGGTTATTATTCACACTTACATCCGAACGCGTTGCCGAACCATTCAACATCTGTAATCCTCCCGTAGCAGAAGAATGACGATCAAACATATTTCCGGCGTATAAACCGAATGTCCACCCTTTGCCGGACGAAGACTTCTTCTTCGGCAACGGCTCATAATTCCTCTCCGGAACATAGTCGTACTGACCGCTATGTTCCACAACCGAACGGCTGTTAGAATTATTTGCCACGACATCCCCTTCTCCCACCTCTGCATGGAAATAAGCAGAGATAGACATATAAATTTCCGACACCGTTTCAGTCAGTCCCGGTAATTCCGGTTCTTTCTTTTGCACGGTAGCCACCAGTTGTTTTGCTGCCGGTTGCGGTTTCACATCCTCCGCCGGAACAAAAGCCGGAGTAGGCATACCACTTCCTTGTTCAGCAGGAAGAACGATATCCGACAAGACCGGTTCTATCTCCTTATCTATCCCCATAAAGTAAAGAGACGAACCTAAAACCGCCAAAAAAGACACTGCTGCCGCCAACCAACGATAAGGGAAGCGACGGACCTGCGGAGTAGCAGAGAACGCTGCTTCGAGCTTTTCCCAACCATCCTCCGGCAACGGTAGCTGATAATCAATCTCCCGCATCCGGTATTCCTGTATTAATTTATCTTCCATTTTCATCTTCCGGCTTCTTTCTGAATGTAATCATTTACTTTCTTTACCAGCATTGCTTTTGCCCGACACAGTTGCGACGATGATGATCGTTCGTTTATATGTAAGAGCTCGGCAATCTCTTTGTGACTTCGTTCTTCAAATGTATATAAGTTAAACACTGTACGGTAACCCGTCGGTAACTCCTGGACGAATTGCATCAGAACCGATGTTGGGATCTGTTCGATCTCCTCCGGCGGATCCTCTTCTGTTTCAGCAATCATATCAAGGGGGACTATTTGTTTGAGTACATCCTTCTTCCGAAGATACTCGAGTGCCGTATTCACAAAAATACGGCTCATCCACGCTTTTAGGCTCCCTTCCCCACGATACGTAAAACCGGAGCAGGATGAAAAGACTTTCAGAAATCCGTCATGCAACAGATCGTAAGCCACGTCCATACCTCCTGTATACCGGTAACAAATGCTTAACATTTGTTTGGCATAAGTATCGTAGAGTTCTTTACGGGCTGCATTCGCACCCCGCATACACTGCCTTATCAGTTCTTCTTCACCCATCAACGCCGCGCGTGTTTATTATGTAAATGTATTGACTGCGGAAATACTGCATGCGATTTTTATTTTTTTCTGCAAAGAACCGAAATAAAGTGCAGATTTCCTCTAAATGTTTCACCGAAAGTGCCTTCATCGCCTTCATTATGTCTTTGGCTATTAATTAACAACCGATCACAGATGAAGCCATTATACCCTTTTGCCTTCATAGCACCCTTCAGAAGAAATAGAAAAACTATAGACACGGGAAAATACCGATGCCAAAAGCTAAGGACTTAATTCACTACAACTAAGTCCTTAGCATAAGACTATTAAACATTTAGGTCTGCTATTTAATAAGTGAAAGGCTTGCCATACAAAAAAGTAAGGCAAGCCTTTCATATTTGCAATCCAGACCTTACGTATTTGTAAAACAGGCCTTACTCTTATGAAATTAAGGAGTAAAGAGATTAATAGTAATGACGTGAGGGCTTAGCTATCATGAGGAAAGGGCTTAGTGTTCGTTAGCTAATTGTTTTATCAGAAGGTGAAAATAGGGAAATATGATATGGAGAATGGAGATCGACAAAGAATAATGAAGGCGTATGAAGGCTACATGAAAGCCAAAAGAACAAATGCCTTCATCAGTGTCCGGTTGTTTATCAAGGGACAAAGGACACGATGAAGGCATGAAGGCTAGTTCTGGGATTATCTCTTTACAGCGGGTGCCTGCGCAGGAAGGCAACCGTGCGGTGGATTTCGGTGTACATCACGATGTCGTCCTCTATAAAAGGAACTTCTTTGCGGAAGTCTTTCAGGAACTTTTCAAGGACGGGGGATGTTTTGGCCGGACGACGGAATTCTATTCCCTGAGCGGCATTCATCAACTCAATGGCCAGGATAAGATCGAGGTTATCCATGATCTTGAAGAGTTTGATCGCGGCATTCGCACCCATGCTGACGTGATCCTCCTGTCCGTTGCTGGATACAATCGAGTCGCTGCTGGCGGCATAGCAGTACATTTTGTTCTGGCTCACCATGCTCGCGGCTGCATATTGCGGGATCATAAAACCGGAGTTCAGGCCGGGATTGGCAACAAGGAATTCGGGCAAGCCGCGAAGTCCCATGATCAGTTGAGCCACACGCCGTTCGGAGATATTACCCAGTTCGGCCAGGGCAATAGCCAGGAAATCGTACGAGATCGCCAAAGGCTGGCCATGGAAGTTTCCGCCGGAGATGATCTTGTCCTCGTCCGGGAAAATGGTCGGGTTGTCTGTCACCGAGTTTATTTCGGTCAGCAGTACGCCGGAGACATAGTTGATAGCATCCTTCGTCGCCCCGTGTACCTGCGGGATACAGCGGAAGGAATAAGGATCCTGCACATGTTCCTTCTTGCGGTTGATCAACTCGCTTCCTTCAAGATATTCACGGAAAGCGGCACCCGTTTCTATCTGTCCCGGATGAGGACGTATCTGCTGGATGCAATCCATAAACGGATCGATACGCCCGTCGAACGCTTCCAGGGATAAGGCAGCAATCATATCAGCCCTTTTCGAAAGGCGGAAAGCGCGCATCAGGGCAAAGACACCGTTGGCGCTCATAAACTGCGTACCGTTCAGCAAGGCCAATCCCTCTTTACTCTTCAGGCGAACCGGTTTCCAGGCAAACTCGTCGAGCACACTGATCGCTTCGCGTTTCTTTCCTTTATAATAGACATCCCCTACCCCGATAAGCGGGAGAAAGAGGTTTGCCAACGGAGCCAAGTCGCCGGAAGCACCCAGCGAGCCACGGTCGTAAACGATCGGCAAGACATCATTGTTGAAGAAATCGAGGATGCGCTGTACGGTAATGACCTGTACTCCGCTATGTCCGAGCGACAAGGCATGCGCCTTCAGCAACATCATCAACCGGACAATAACAGGACTTACCTCGTCGCCCACGCTACAGGCATGGCTTTTCACCAGGTTCTCCTGCAAGGTGCTGAGTTCGTCGGACGAGATATTCTTGTTACACAACGAGCCGAAGCCGGTCGTGATACCGTAAAGCGGCCCATCCTGCTGCTCGATCTTCCGGTCGAGGTAGTCGCGGCAGTTCTGGATACGGGCACGCACTTCGGGTGTCAGTTCGAGCTTCATATTCTGCGTAAGTATCTGCTCTATACTTTCGAAAGTAAGAGGCTCGGAACCTACATAATAGACATTACCCATAATCATAATATTGTTTTAACCCAATCAAGCAGCTTCGTTTCGATACGGATCGCTTCGGTTTCCAGAAAGTCGGCTTTCTCCTGCATCCGTTTCACAAATGCTTCATCCTTGATCGAGCCCAGGTTGATACGGACATTCAGCAAAGCCCCCAGTACACAGGTACGGGCAGCCATCATGGCGACACAGGCATCGGTAACGGCATTGCGGTTCCCCTTATGTGCCACATAGATAATCGTTTCCATCACCGAGGCCACCTCTTCGGCGACCTGCATGGGAACCAGGGCAGCCTCTTTGGTCGCATCCTGGATAGCTTGGCTACGCTCGGCGATCTGCTCTTCCGTCTCTTTCGGGAGTTTGAAGGCGGCAAACACACGGTCGTAGGCTTCACTATCGCGGTCGATGTCGCGGACAAGCCGTTCGCGGATAAGGGCGGCCTCGGTAGCGATCGTTTTCATCTGTCCTTCCACGTCGGCATATTTCTTTTTCCCGATCGTCAGGTTCGCCACCATTTCCGTCAATGAAGTAGCAATGGCTCCGTTCAGGGCGGAGATGCTTCCTCCGCCGGGAACAGGCGCGTTACTGGCTGTTTCGGCCAAAAATCCTTTTATTGTCAAGTCTACCAGCATAGTATAATTTATTTAAGGTGTTAAACAATGAATAACCTATTTCTCAGATCATATAGATAATACCGTCCTTGATGACCGTATCCACAATATTCATTCCCACATTGTAAGGCAGGAACTTATAAGACGGATACTTCAGCAAAACCAGGTCGGCTTTCTTTCCCACATCGATACTACCGATCTTGCCCGCACGTCCCAAAGCGGCTGCCCCGTTTATAGTGAGTGCGGTAACGGCTTCTTCCACTGTCAGTTTCATCTTGATGCAGGCCAGAGCGAACAGCATCGGGATGGAACAGGAGAAACTGCTGCCGGGATTATAGTCGGAAGCCAATGCTACGGCACAGCCGGCGTCTATCATTTCACGTCCGCGGGCAAACGGTTCGTCCAGTGAAAAGGCGGTAAGCGGAAGCAGGGTAGCGATCACTCCGCTACGTGCCATTCGTCTTATTCCTTCGTCGGAAGCATGCAGGAGATGGTCGGCACTAACTACTTTCAGTTTAGCGGCCAGTTCGGCACCTCCCAGCGAGACGATCTCGTCGGCATGCATTTTCAGTTTGAAACGTTGGCTTCTGGCTGCACGGAGCAGGCGTTCGCTTTGTTTCAGGGAGAATACGCCTTGTTCGCAAAAGACGTCACAGAAAGTAACGGTTCTCTCCAACCGGAGTTCGGGCAGTACCTGCTCGATCATATAAGTGATATAGTCGTCCGTCTGATGGGTATATTCGGGTGGGGTGGCGTGAGCGCCGAGATAGGTGGAGACAACATCCACCGGATGCTCCTCGTTCAGGTCGGCCATGACGCGCAATTGCCGCAGTTCCGTTTCGAAATCGAGACCATAGCCACTTTTCCCTTCTACGGTGGTGACGCCCATATCAAGCATTTCGTCCAGCCGTTCGTAACCGATACCCCACAGTGTCTCGAAGTCGCATTCGCGGGTAGCGTTGACCGTGTTGACTATACCGCCGCCACGTTCCATGATCGACATATAACTGTCTCCTTTCTGCCGCCAGGAGAACTCTTCTTCCCGGTAACCACCGAATACAAAATGGGTATGACTGTCCACAAAGCCGGGCAACAACGCTCTGCCGGAGGCATCTATCTCCAGATATTCATCCACATCCACCTGCCGCAATATATCTTTCGTCCGTCCGACATGTGTGATTATACCGCCGGAAACGACTACCGCCCCGTCTTCAATAACATGCAGGTCGGACATTTCCGCCCCTCTTTTCGCTTCAAAACCGGAACAGGTTACGACCTGCGACGCATTTCTTATAAGTAATTTATCTCCTTTCATGTTTTATTCCATTATTCTTGCTTCCAGTACCTGATTCATTGTAAAGTTCTCCAATCCCAGATAATAAGAAGCTGTATCTATCAATGCTTCCATCGGAACAAGCCCGATTATCTCACTACCGACTACCGGCACCCCGTAGCGGCGTGCTTCTACCTTTACCAGCTCGAAAGCACGGTAGAGGGCGGTACGGGTATAGTCCGTCATATTTACGGAGACTTGCGTGATACCCCGTTCTTTCAGTTCCACCCCCATTGCCTTGCAATAACGCAAGCCGCCGCCTATGAAGCGTATCTTTTTCGCAATATCGCTGGCTATCTCCAGATTGGCCGTACCGAGGTTCACGTTATAAGCCACCAACGGCATACGGGCACCTACGGCAACTGTTCCGGCTGTCGGGTGACGTTCGGCCGGGCCAAAATCGGGTTGCCACTCCGGTAGCTTGATCTTCTCCGCCATTCCTTCGAACTCGCCTTTCCTGACAGCTGCCAGGTTTTCCCGGTGAGGAGCCGAAGCCGACTTTTCATACAGGAACACAGGCACATTGTACAATGCGGCAATCTGTTCGCCTACTTCTTTCGACAAAGCCACTGCTTCCTCCATCGTACATCCTTTGATCGGGATGAACGGCACGACATCGACCGCTCCCATTCGCGGATGCTGCCCGCTATGGCGGGTCAGGTCGATCAGCGCAACTGCCTGCCCTATGGCTTCCAGCAACGCAGCTTTCAAGGCTTCCGGCTCACCGACAACAGTTACCACCAGACGATTGTGATCTTCGTCATTACTATAATCTAACAGTTTTACTCCTTGTTTGGCTCTGAATGGCTCTATTATTTTTTCTATCTTTCCCAAGTCCCTTCCTTCGCTAAAATTGGGGACACATTCCATAATTTTACTCCAATTGCTCATAACTTCAGGTATTTAAAGAGGTCTTTATTATTTGATGTATCAATTCTTCCTCTGGAATATAAGGAAGTGTAATATGATACTGATCTTCATTATTCTGATTGAACACTTCGCAAGTCTCGATCGCATGCGGGTTGCGTGCCCATGAACGGCGCGCAACGCCACCCATAACATCCCACAGCATGGCGGAACGTAAAATGTCGTCTACCCGCTCGCTTCCGTCGAGCACCATACCGAAACCGCCGTTTATAGCTTTGCCGATCCCTACGCCTCCTCCGTTATGAAGGGCGACCAGGCTCATGCCACGGGCAGCATTCCCGGCAAAGCATTGCACGGCCATATCCGCCATCACATTGCTGCCGTCGTAAATGTTGGATGTCTCCCGGAAGGGCGAATCTGTTCCGCTTACATCGTGGTGGTCGCGTCCCAGCATGACAGGGCCGATCTCACCCTCGCGTACCATCCGGTTAAAGCGTAGAGCGATCTTCAGCCGTCCTTCGGCATCCTGATACAGGATACGGGCTTGTGTGCCGACTACCAACCGGTTCTTTTCGGCATCGCGTATCCAGTTATAGTTATCCCGGTCTTGCCCGCGACGATCCGGATCGATGCAGTCCATCGCTGCATGGTCTGTCTTTATCAGGTCTTCGTGCTTACCGCTCAGGCATACCCAGCGGAAAGGGCCGTAGCCGTAATCGAACAATTCGGGGCCCATAATATCTTCTACGTAAGAAGGCCAGATAAAACCGTCTTTCTCGTCAATGCCGTTCCGGGATATTTCTTTCACTCCGGCATCGTAAATCGCTTTCATAAAGGAGTTTCCGTAATCAAAGAAGTAAGTACCGGCGGCAACCAGTTTCTTTATTATTTCATAATGCCGACATAAAGAACGGTTCACCAAGGTGCAAAATGCATCATGATCACCCGACAGCAGGCGGGTTCGTTCTTCAAAAGAGATACCTACCGGACAATAGCCGCCTTCGTAAACGGCATGGCAGGAAGTCTGATCGCTCAACAGGTCGATATGAATGGATGCTTCCCCGGCATACTCCAACAGGTCGACAATGTTTCCGTGATAAGCGATTGAAACAGGTTCCCTGGCCGCCTGTGCTTCTTTTGCCAGACGGAAAGCTTCCGCTTTATCATCCGTAACCAACTGAACCCACCCTTGCGAACGTCGTGTCTCTATTCGGGACTGATCTACTTCGGCAACGATACAGGCGGCTCCGGCTATAACCGCGGCTTTAGGCTGTGCACCACTCATGCCGCCCAGACCGGATGAGACAAACAGATGTCCCCGAAGATCTTTATCCTGCGGTATGCCCAGTTTCAGGCGTCCTGCATTCAGCAATGTATTGAATGTTCCGTGAACGATGCCTTGCGGGCCGATATACATCCACCCTCCGGCTGTCATCTGGCCGTAATTGGCCACTCCCATCTGTGCGGCAATATGCCAGTCTTTCTGGTTGTCGAACATTCCCACCATCATCGAGTTGGTTATGATCACGCGGGGAGCTTCCGACTTCGAACGGAATAGTCCCAGCGGATGGCCTGACTCGATAACCAGGGTTTGCTCCTGTGTCATCACCTCCAGGTATTTCCTGATGAGCCGGTATTGCATCCAGTTCTGGCAAACCTGTCCGGTTTCACCGTAGGTTACCAGTTCATACGGATACAAGGCGATGTCGAAACACAGGTTATTATCTATCATCACCTGAAAGGCTTTCCCTTCCAGGCAGTTCCCTTTATATTCTTCAATGGGACGTGCTTTCAGGTCTCCTTCCGGACGGTAGCGGTACCCGTATATCCTTCCACGGGTCAGCAGTTCGTCCATAAATTCGGGAGCAAGCGTTGCATGAAGTTCTTTGGGTACGTACCTTAAAGCATTTTTCAATGCCGTTTCGGTCTGCGCGGGCGTAAGCGTATAACCGCGATCAGGAGCGCGGCGGATACCGGCAACAAAAGATGGATATTCCGGCAATTGGCGATCAAGATGTATTTGCATAACTGATGACTTTTTATCTGTTACTTACAATCTGTCAGAAAAACATCGTATAAGTGGCCTACAAGGTAACTATTTCCTTACGTCCGAACAATTTCACTTATATGTTTAGAAGCATAATAATAGGAAGAAAAAAGGCCGCCTCAATCATGAGGCAGCCTTTTTTATATCTTATGATCAGCTATTTTTACTTAGCTAATTCAGCTGCAGCTTTCTTATTGATCTTTCTCTTCTGCAATTCGTATGCGATCGGAGTAGCAATAAACAATGTTGCATAAGTACCCACAACGATACCCAACAGGATAGCGAACGTAAAGCTACGGATCGTGCTACCACCCAGGATAAAGATACACAGTACAACAACCAATGTTGTTAATGATGTATTGAATGTACGAGACAATGTAGAGTTCAATGCATCATTGATCACCTGGTAACGGTCGCGCTTCGGATACAGACCGATCGTTTCACGGATACGGTCGAATACAACCACGGTATCATTGATAGAGTAACCGATAATCGTCAGGATAGCCGCGATAAATGTCTGGTCGACTTCCATTGAGAACGGTAACAGTTTCCATAATAATGTATAGAAAGAAATGATACACAATGTTGTTACTGCCACTGACGCAAATGCTCCTACGGAGAATGACCAGTCGCGGAAACGAAGCAAGATATAAGCAGCCATACAGAACATCGCGAAGATAACGGCCATGATAGCGCTATTCTTGATGTCGTCAGCCATACTCGGCCCTACCTTCTGTGAACTCTGGATATAAGTTGTTGTAAACTGTTCCAGTGTTGTTCCCTGCGGAAGCAACGGTTTAACGCCTTCGAACAATAATGATTCGATTTCCTGGTCTACTGCAGGATCTGCATCATCGATCTTATAGTTCGTTGAAACACGAACCTGATCCGGAGTACCGATAGTGATAACGCTTACAGCACCGTCCAGTTGGGCATCCAACATATCACGAACTTCGTCAGTCTTCACATCCTGATCGAAACGAACGATATAGTTACGTCCACCGGTGAAGTCGATACCGTTGTTCAAACCGATCGTCATCATAGATACAGCTCCCAACAGGATGATAACAGCAGGAATAATATAACCTACCTTACGTGCACCCAGGAAGTTAATCTTCGGATTGGTCAACAGGTCTTTTGTGATTGAAGTTACAAACGTTACATTCTTCAGTTTATCTTTAGCCAGTAATGCTTCGTAAACGATACGAGTCAGGAAGACTGCAGTAAGGAAAGAAGCGAACAGACCGATGATCATCGTAGTTGCGAAACCACGGATAGGCCCTGTACCGAAGTAGAACAATACAACACCGGTAATGATAGATGTCAAGTTGGAGTCGAAGATAGCAGAGAACGCATTGCTGTAACCGTCGGCAATAGCCTTACCTAACGATTTTCCGGCACGAAGCTCTTCTTTCGTACGTTCATAGATCAACACGTTAGCATCCACCGCCATACCCAGCGTCAACACCATACCGGCAATACCCGGCAAAGTAAGTACTGCCTGGAAAGAAGCAAGGATACCCATTGTAAAGAAGATGTTCAATACCAGTGCACCGTCTGCAATCAGACCCGGGATAATTCCGTAGAATGCACACATATAGATCATCAACAGGATCAAAGCCAGTGCAAATGAGATAACACCTGAGCTGATAGCTTCCTGACCCAGTGACGGACCGACAACGTCTTCCTGTACGATATGTACTGAAGCAGCCATTTTACCTGATTTCAAGACGTTTGCCAAGTCCTTCGCTTCTTCCGGAGTGAAGTGACCTGTGATAGAAGAACGTCCACCAGTAATTTCGTCGTTTACGTTCGGAGCGGAATAAACCATATCATCCAAAACGATAGCGATAGACTTACCGATATTTTCTTTTGTCAAACGAGCCCATGCTTTAGCACCTTCTGCGTTCATGCTCATGCTAACCTGTTGTTCTGAACGACCAACCTGCTGAACGAAGTCAGCGTTAGCATCCGTTACTACGTCACCACCTAAAGCAGGTGAACCGTCACGGTTAGTAACCTTGATTGCATATAATTCGAAGTACTGTTCTTTTTCATCCATTGCCTTAACACCCCATTTCAAAGAGAGGTTACGAGGCAATACGTCTTTTACCTGTTTCATAGCCAGGTATTCGTTGATCTTAGGAATGTCTCTTACATTAGCCACACCCACAGAAGCACCACGGCCTAACTGACCGTTATACTGGTTGATCTGCAGCAAGGCAAACAACGGATGCTGTTTAGCAAACTCTTCCATTGACTGGTTTGCCTGCGCTTCCGGTTTATCCTGAGCGATCTTAGCCAACAAAGAGTCAGCTTCGTTTGTATTTTCACCTTCGGCAACAGCTGTTTCTGTTACAGTCGTATCATTGCCATCAGCAGATACACTTTCTGTTTCAGTAGCAACGGCTTCGTCGTTGTGTTCTTTCAGTACAGTAGCCAAAATGTTATCGGCAGCAACCAACTGCTGATAAATTTCCGGCAACTGGTAAGTTTCCCAGAACTCCAGGTTTGCACTACCCTGCAACAATTTACGAACACGTTCCGGCTCTTTCACACCCGGAAGTTCCACCAGGATACGACCTGCTGTTTCCAGACGCTGAATGTTCGGAGATACCACACCGAAGCGGTCGATACGGGTACGCAATACGTTGAATGAATTATCGATAGCACTTTTCAACTCTTCTTTCAATACAGAAACAACCTGAGCGTCTGTGCTCTGCGGAGTAATTTTATCTTTCAACTCAAAAGTACTGAATATGGCAGACAAACGTGCGCCACTGTCCAGGTTCTTGTACTCTTCTGCAAACAGATCGATAAAGTCTTTCTGACTGGTTGCCTGGCGAGCATAAGCCGCTGTTAAGGCTTTGTTGAAGTTCTCATCCTGATTATTGTTTGAAAGCGAACGGATTACGTCGGCCACATTCAATTCCAGAACGACGTTCATACCGCCTTTCAGGTCAAGTCCTAAACTAATTTCCATTTCACGGCACTGCTTGAGCGTATAGCCCAACCACACCTTTTGAGTAGATAATGAGTCTAAATAAAGACTCTCTTTCGACGGATCCCCCCCTGCATACTCAGCGGCTTTGTTGTTGTAGTATCTTGTTACAAATGAGAACGATAGATAGAACAAACATACAAGCGTAAGTAACACCGCGAAGACCCTTACAAATCCCTTGTTTTGCATTTGAATCTTGAGTTTATGTTATTACATTATTATTTTTCGTTTTTTCACAGGGTGCAAATATAGGCTTTTTTTCTTTGTCTTATAGTAATTAGAATAATTATTTGTCACACTCATAGTTAATTTCGAGTACAATTATATATCTTTGCCAGTAAAAAAACACAGAATTCACCATGAAACATCTCTTATTATTCCTTTTATTTATTCCTTCTCTGCTCATAGCGCAGGAAGATCAGAAGTATTTAGCCGGTGCCGTAACTGAAGATGACGGCAAAGTAGTATTTACCAAAGAGATAAGTATACCATCCCTTTCAAAGGATCAGATTTACGACATCATGTACTCGTGGGCACAGAAATACTTTAGTGAAGACGGACGCCGCCTGGTTTATTCCGATAAAGAGAAAGGCGATATTGCCGCTATCGGCGAAGAATATCTGGTATTCCAGAGCACAGCCCTGTCGCTTGACCGTACATTGATGAACTATCGCGTAACGATCGAATGCGAGAACAAGGCCGCCATAATCAAGATGTCGGGCATTCGTTACGAATACAATGTCTCTTACCAGCGCGATCCGGAAAAGTACACGGCAGAAGAATGGATCACAGACAAATTTGCATTGAACAAGAAGAAAGACAAGTTGAACCGCGGCAATGGCAAGTTCCGTCGTAAAACCATCGATTTCGCAGACGATATGTTCAAGAGTGCCGATGCAGCCTTCGGTATCCAGCCGGCAGGCGTTGTCGCTCCTGCTTATGCAGTGGCTCCTGTACAGCAGCAAGCAGCTCCCGCAACAGTTCCCGCACAGCAGATAGCAAAAGCTCCCGTCAGCAACAATACCGAAGTGTGCCAGGGACTTACCGCCTTTGAACCGGATAAAGTACCGTCTACCCTGCTGAATATGTTACCGGAAAGCAAGATGCAGGTTACTCCGGGCGACAATGATAAATTAGTGGAACATTATGCCACCTGGAAAGAGATGGGCAAAATGTTCGGAAAGAACATCGCTTCGATCTCCATCAGTCCGGACAGCGAAGTATACAAAGCAGTTAAAGATAACGACTTCTATACAATCTCTTTCTCCAAGAAAGATGATCCTGAAACCTGGTTCATGATCCAGTGTATCAAACAAGGGGAATCAACCGAAGGAACACAAAAGATCATTATCGGCGAAATTCTTAACGTATGGATCAGATAAGTATGACGATGACGAAGAATATATTATTCCTGTTGTTACTGATGTGTCCCTTGCTCTCGATGGCACAGGGACACAAAGGTTCTGTAGAATCATGCGCTCCCATGAAAAACGGGAAAGTATGCTACAGTGATGAAGTTGATGCAGAAGGCATGAAAAAGGGTGAGTTGTTCAATGCCATCGACAAGTGGGCCAGAAAAACTTACGGAAAGGATGTATTCCTGTCGAGCGTTACGTCCAGCAAATCGAAAGGGACGATCAATATAAACTCGAAAGTCGAATTACTTCTGAACGATACGGATAAAACGATCGTTAAGTACAAAATGAGAATATACTGCCACGACGAGAAATACAATATCGAACTGTCAGATATTTCTTACCAGTACGATCCTATGAATGAAAAGAAATACAAGACCTATCCGGCAGAGAATGTTATAGCGAACAATGGCAAGTCAAACACCATTGCTGTAATTAAAGATCCTCTGTTATTCTGCAATGCAACTTTCTTCTTTGCAGAGAATTTATTCGGGGAAGTATTCGACGCGACACAGGAAGATTAAACACCGCGTCCTATATAATATAATGTAAGGAGATGCCGTAAAAGGTGTCTCCTTTTTAGTTTTCCATTGTCAGATAACACCACAAAGGATAATGGTCTGAATAACGTATCTTATCGATGGTACAATTTATTGACTTCATATTCGAAGAATGCAGGATATTGTCTATACGGAATAAAAACATATTCTGATTATAGGTTACTCCCATTCCCCGACCGGATTCGGCAAACGAGTCAACCAATGGCCCCTGGATAGTCCGATGGGCGTAAGAGATCGGTGTATCGTTAAAGTCGCCACAAACCAATACATAATCACCTTTGGCCTTTGCTATTTCGGCAGCCACGGCTTCAGCCTGCTTGGCTCTTATCCTGAAAGCGGGCCCCAGCTTCTGCTCCAAAGCACCTTTTATTCCATCAAAAGTATCCGTACTGATATTCTTGATAAAAGCCGTATACCGGCTGCGGTCTTCCATCGTCAGCTTAAACGACTCAAGATGATTATTGATCAATGTCAGCTTCTTACCTTTCACATTCAGTTCATGCACGGAAGAACAGTTATAATCGCTTTTATAATCTACTCTCCGGGAGTTTGAAATAGGATACTTGGAAAAAACAGCTATCCCTGAGCTCAAATAGCCGGACGAATTAACCGAAATGACCGAACGATACGGATACATATCCAATGCCCGAAACAATTTATTCGGGGTCAGAAACTTATCCGATTTACTGACAGCATATTCCTGCAAGCAAACAATATCGGCTCCTGAAGATGCAATATACTGTATAATCTTATTAGGCGAATCTTTCGTATGATCTTTATAGCCAAAGCCCATCACATTATACGTCAGCACCTTAAGCACATTCTCTTTTGGAATATCTTTTGTCTGACTATGATAAGGGAAATACTTTTTCACCGGCCCCCAGCAAAGAAGAAAGGCACTCAACCCGATCAACAGGAAACGCCATTCCCACAGGAATAACCAATAAATAATAAAACAAAGGTTCAGGACACACAGAATAGGGAAAGCCAGTCCCAAATAAGAAAAGACAAGAGCTGTATCGGGAGATACACGATCCGACCAGGCTGAAGCGATAAACAGCACAACGATCAGGACATTGGTCAGAACGAACAATGACTTGAATAATAGTTTTAGTGTTTTCAGGCCCTCACTCATTTTTTACTGGCATCAAATAATTGTCTTTTTTCATCCGCTGAAAGGCTTTCGTATCCCGAACGTTTCAGTTTGTCCAGAATAGCATCCAGATCGGCCGACTCACGGTTTTTACGGGCATTATACTCGTAATCAGTTTCCGCACGTTTGTATGTCACCTTCATTTTGGGTTTCCTTTTACCCAGGTTTACTACCCAGTCCAACAGACGGTTCATCGGAGCAGTCAGATCTTTTCCTTCCTTGATACGCATCGCGAACCAGATACCGAACAGGGCTCCGCCAATATGGGCGATATGCCCACCGGCATTATCGGAAGTGATAGCCAGCAAATCGATCACAAAAGTGAACAACGCCAGATAGATCAACTTGACACGCCCTATCAGGAACAGATTTATCTCAAGGTCTTTCCGGTAAAACGAGACTGCAAAAACGATAGCCATCACCGATGCGGATGCCCCCATCAGATAGCTGGAAGAGGCCACAGTCTGGAAATAAGGAAAAATGTTATATGCCAGCATAAACAAGACTGCCCCTGCAATCCCTCCCAACAGATATAACCCGCCCAGTTGCCGCTCGCTGAAGAAACTCAGGAACAGCCCGCCAAACCAGTACAACCACAACATATTAAAAAGAATATGCAGGAAGTCGAAATGAGTAAACATATAAGTAATAACCGTCCAGGGCCGATACAATAACAGTTCGGGCGACGAAGGCATCTGCAAATATTGCAAAAAGGATATTCCGGGAATATTGAAGAGCAAAAAGATCACTCCCATCAACCGGATCAGGATAAAAAGCCCTACATTTATATATATAAGCTTTGCCAGTATATTTCCTGCCCGGAATGTATTCTTCAGATTAGTAAAAATACTTTCCATTGTCTGCATCTTTCTTTTTCCAGTAGCGAACCATAAAATAACCGAACAGCATACCGCCTAAATGAGCAAAGTGTGCCACCGTGTCTCCACCAAAACTGGATACACCCATAAATAGTTCAGCCAAACCGTAAAACACAACAAAATATTTCGCTTTTATAGGTATCGGAATAAACATCAGGAACAAAGGTACATTCGGGAATAACATGGCAAATGCCAACAAGATACCGAACACCGCTCCCGAAGCTCCGATCGTAACCATCATATTCAGCGACGGATCCATCTTCACCAGTTCGAAAAGCGTCAAACCGTTAGCACTGGCAAAAGACTGAACCGAATACGCCCAAACCAATTCCTGCACAATACCGGCACCAATACCTGTCACCAGATAAAATGTAAGGAAACGTTTCGGCCCCCAAACATTTTCGAGAACACGTCCGAACATATACACCCCGAACATATTAAAGAAAACATGTCCGAAAGAGCGCGTATCGTGCATAAACATATAGGAAACAAACTGAAACGGATAAAAATCCTTCACACCCGGAAAGTGCAAACCTAAAATCTGCACCAGGTCGATCCCCATCTTCGGTAAAACCAGGCTGGCTACCCAGAAAAGGAGATTTATAATGATAAGGTTTTTTGTAACCGGCGGTATACTATTCAAGAACCCCGAGCTATTTTGATTCATCATATACATATCAATTTGCGGCAAAGGTAAATATATTTTGATTGTTTTTCCGCCAAATAGTACTAAAACATAGTAAATCAATAAAAAAAACAACGTTTTCCTTTGCAGAATATTAAAATAAAACTACATTTGACCCGACCTTTAGGCTATCACAATCATTGTTTAATATATTAATTATCAAACCATCATGAACAAAACAGATTTTATCTCAGCTGTATCGGCAAAAGCCGGTTTAAGCAAAACTGATGCAAAGAAAGCTGTCGATGCTTTCGTTGAAACAGTATCTCAGGAATTGAAGGCCGGTGGCAAAGTCGCTCTCTTAGGTTTCGGTTCTTTCTCTGTATCCGAAAAAGCAGCCCGTAAAGGTGTTAACCCGAAGACAAAACAACCCATTGAAATCGCAGCACGTAAAGCGGTTAAATTCAAAGCCGGTGCAGAATTAAACGATATGATTAAATAAGTAACGTCATATTTTACAATCGAAGAGGCTTTTCACCGGAGAAGTCTCTTTTCTGTCATACAAAAAATAATTCCAGAGAACATCACTGCCCCCTGGAACCCACACTAGTATTAATATTAAACTTACCTGATTAAACAGGTGAGTATCTTCATTACAAACAAAATATGATTACGGGACTTCGGTCCCGTTTCATTTATCACATTACAAAGATCCTGCTTTTCAACCAATTAACAGCCTAAATTTGGTTCTGATACCACATCTAAGGCGCCTCCGAATACTCTATTTCAACCATTATTCGGCGACCTCTTGTGCTATTCGAAACTTACCGGCTGCCTTCTTCGTGCAGCCACCGCATATCCCATATCGACGCAATGCGCGTTTCGAATTCCGCAACAACAGGACAGAATCACAACAACATGCCTGAATAAAAAAAGTTTCTACCTTATGAAACAGTTGTTTCACTAGGGAGAAACTTTTGTTTCATGCCGTTGAAACTATTGTTTCATCCGGAAGAAACTTTTTGAACGTTATCGAGGAAATGAGGTTATAATCCTCCTTCTGTCTGGAAATACCAGGTCCAACCGTTGATATTAATCTGCAAAGCCAACCAGGGATCATTATCCGCAAAGAAAAAGACGATCTTATATTCACTTTCACGGTCGAGATATTCCTGCGAAGTCATATTATGACCTTCGATCTTTGTCATTACCAGGAAATCAGTCAGGTTGATATTAAGCATTTTCCTGCCTGTAGCTTTCTCTGTCACCACAAAACGAGCTGCGCGGTTATTCAGAAACCGCATTGTATTCAGCTCGATAATTCCTGCCGCAAGATTCTTTTGTTCAATATGATAAGGGCGATAACTCAAATTATCATCTTTCAGTAAAGAGTTATCATGTGCCAGATAGCCATTCGATTCGATTATTTCATACGTATAGGCATCCACATCCACTCCCCACGAATCCTCATTGCTTCCCTGAAAAACAAACCGTACTTTGTTAGTATCTTTTATCAGGTTAATCACCTCCGTCTGATCCGTCGTCCCCGTAAAATCGACTTTATTAATTTCCCCATACCAAAGCGGTTCCAGCTCTTTATCGATAATAAGTGTTTCTTCGCGTTTCAATTGTAGTTTCAAATCTTCAATAGAAGATACGCCGGTTTGTAATGAAGCTATATCATAAGAATCGTGTGCACCAGCCCAGGCCATAAACTGATATTCGCCAACAGGAAGCATAACACTCATCAGATAACTACCCGTACCAAGCGCACTCCCTTCTTCCGCTTGTTTGAACAGGAACTTACCGTCTTTATCAAATACATAAAGCTCCACTTTATCCACCTGCGAATGGAATGCGTCTGTAAATTCCATATTGTAATCGTACTTAAACTTAACAAATAGACGGCACTCCGGCAGATCTTCGTTAAAGCTATCGCATGCGGTCATTATCAGGGAGCCGATAAGGAGAATCCACATGGCAATATGACGTAATAGGTTTTTTAGCCTCATATCTTTTAGTTTTCTAATTGTTCTATATATAAAGGAAAAGAGCAATCTCTTTTCTCGTTATTTCCAATTCGGTGGACAGAACTGTCTGTTCCGTCAAAACATTAATCCCAAAGTTTTATCAAGTCTCCGGAAACTTCTTTGTTAAAAGTAAAGGGGCTGTGTCAAAAAGTATCTTTTCCCCGTGCTTAACACAGAGCGGAACACTTTTGACACACCCTCTTTTATATTAAAATGATCTCGAATTTATCATTAGGAATTATAAATCCACTTCTTGTCTATACCAGGTCCAAGGATTGATATCAATCTGTACAGAAATATAACTTTCATCTACCTCATCCGGCTTTTCTGGATCAGGCTCAGGAATAATCGGATAACCCGGAGTCTTTATATCCTTAATAGCAATGTCATATACGGAATTACGTACCACACCAAATTCACCATACATATTGTTTGTGTTATCCGTATCATTATCATGCTTAATCATAATAACATGATAACCTTCTCCACCTTCGTAATAAGATACATTTCCATAAGCGGCTGCTCCATATGCTATAACTCCAGCTTGATAGAATTCTGCTGCAATTTTCTTCGCTCCATCTTCCACTGAAGAATAAGTTGCATCAGAAATTTTAGCATCAAACTCAACTTTGGTAGGAAGAGTAACAGCAGCTACATTTTCGACATTATATTTTACTAAAGAATCAATGTAAGCACCAAATGAATTGGTAACTGAAGTTTGAAGGTAATTATCTGGGTCTTTATCCTTATATTTTGAAGTTAATTCCGCCTCAATGTACTTCTGAACCAATTTGTAAGAATAATACCCATTAGTACCAATCTGAATCCAGTCACTTCCTGATTTAACATTTCCTGAAGCATCCACATCGGCATCGCTATTGGCGTCTCCGTCGTAAGCTCCACCAGTATAATTATCTTTATTATCTGGAAGTTTCAATCCTTTAGGCTGACTTTCCACCTTCAACAAAACATGTGTAGTGTAGGCCTGGTAGTTATCAGCTGCTACCTGGGTATTTTCCAAACAATACAAAGCCGGCGTCTTAGAGGCATTAGGACCAGTAGAATCAGCTGTAGCATTCTGCCATGTCGGAGCCGTTGCATGCGTATAGTAATGATAATCTGCAATATAAGAAGCATCAGTGATAGCCGTACCTTTCTGTCCTGTATAGTTCGGGTCTTTTCTATAAGAACCGAATTTCCAGATATCAAACGGAGTGATACAACCACGCACAGTACCTTCCAACCATGTTTTATCTCTTTCAGACATCGGGTAGTATTTTCTATTCGTTACATTCAAAGTCCATCCTACGGTATTAATATTCAGACTATTTCCAGGATAGTTGATATCTGCAAACAAACGAACTTTTGCCGCAACACGATCTACGGAAACAGAATAATAGTTTGTTTCCGCTTCAGCTGCAGTTGCATAAGTAACCAGGTCATCATCAACTACCGTAGTTGAATTACCTGAAGTTGTAATTGTTGTCGGCTCTAATTTTCCTTTGGCATTTGTCATCATAAAGCTATTTTGACTTGAACCTCCAATAACCGAACTCACATCAGTACCAATAATTGCCTGATTTACAGCAGTAAAATCACTAGCTGAAGCTACGTTTGCTTCAAAAGCTGCAGATGGATTTAATACAATCAAAAATGCTTTCGAAGTCTTATCCACCTTAAATGCTTTTGTAGGTTTTCCGACAGGCTGTCCCGGATCACCTATTTCTGCATCTCCGGTATCCCATGACACAACACTTACCAGATTAGGATTATTTGAATTAGCTACCGTAAGATGATCATCAAAGAAAATAGCCATTATCTTATCGACTTTTGTTTCTTCAGCCGTACCATTTTCCTGATCAGGATCATGCAAAGCCTTGGTAGTTCCCGCTGTCTGAATATTCAGCGAAACCCAGGCGTCTCCACCTGCATTACCACCGCCACCATCATCTCCACCATCCGGTAGACTTTCACTACACGATGCAAACATAAAGCCTGCCAGTGCACACATTAAAAAATACTTCTTTTTCATTTCACTCAAATTTAATTACTAATTTTTACTCATTTATTTATCTCATTTTCTCCTTTATCTCAGCAATATTCGCCTTTTTCTTCGCCAACTCATTCAGATTATCTTTGGCTGTTTCCAACCCTGAATCGGCGGCTGCTTTCAAATATTTTTCAGCCTGGTTATAATCTCCTTTCAACAAAGCGACTACACCCAGCGAATTGTTATATTCCGGTTCTTTTGAATTTACCTTATTCAGATAACGTTCGGCTGCAACCAGATCATTACGCAGGATAGCTGCTGCTGCCGCATTCATATTGGCTATCTCATTTTCCGGATACATCCGTACAGCTACTTCGAACACATCGACAAACTCCTGCGAACCGGCCGGATAACTATTGGCCACCATAAACATTTCGTTCAGGCTCAGATTCTGCGGACGCGTTTTGATTACCTCCTTCGCTTCTTCCACATCAAAATTCTTTACATTAAAGTTTACTTTACAAACAGCAACACGCAGACGCGGATATACATTTCTCAGCAAAGACTGATAAGGCACTCCTCCACGAAGCTGCTTTAACTTTGCTTTTCTTTCTGTATCGACCGGATTATTCTCGATGATCGCCAGTATTTCGTTTCTATATTCTATATCACCGGTATTAAGCGCTTTCACCAAACCTTCCCAGTTCTCACCACCGAAGACTGTATGATACTGGCTGCGTGAGAAATCGTAGCGGGACAACAGATAATCGCGTAATGCCACGGCACGCCCTTCGGACAAACGTTTATTGTTTGCCAGTGAGCCTTCGGGAGATGCGTAACCGATAATATCCAGATCTTTCACTTCGATACTCGGATCGGACTTCAGTTCGTCGATCATCGAACGGATCTTTGCCAACTCCTGCGGGTTGTTCATATACTCGGGACGGATATCCGTCTTGTTCACTTCGAAATCGAGGAAACTTTCCACCTGTATGTCACGCCGCTTGATCTCTTCCACCACCGGTTTAATAAAAGCCATATGAGGAACAATGACGTAGGGCTCCGGTATATATTCCAGCGTTACCCGATCTACAACCGGTTCCACCTTCATCAATAACGTCTCGCCACACCCGCATTCATCCCGCTGCATCTCCAGATGAGCGTCAACCATCCACGATTCATAAGGAAGGATATAGCGATACCGGATGGTTTCGTTTGTCGGTTTATTTACTTTCTTAACGATATAAGGTCTTTCATAACCTGCCTTCTCTGCCGCATTCATCAGTGAAAGCGAACGTTCGTAAACGCGGTATTCATCCCTCCCCTTCATTGTTACTTTAGGCAGATTACAGCCTTTCTCCGTAGAAACCAACTGCGGGATCAAGTCCACTCCACGGGTTGATTTGACTTTTACGCCATTCAGGACAATATCCATATCTATATAAAGAGAGTCACCTACCTGTTCCAACCTTACGGGATTCACTGTAATAATTCCCTCATAAGAACGTGACTGTGCTTTTACCTGAAGAATATTCAGACAGATAAAAGCCAACAGGCATATAATGAATTGTATATTTCTTTTCATCATTCTGCTTTTATTTAATCAGATAAATAATAGACAAAGCCGCTTTCGTCGGACCGAAATAGTTCCGTCCCGTATCTTTCAGTTTGGAACCACATTCCGCACAAGGATATTTTTCATATTCTATACGAGCATATCCCAGACCGATAGAAGCTTCGATGCTCCATCGTTTTTTTAATATCCAGGAATGACCAACCGAAAGACCTCCTCCATACAAATGTCCCTGATAACGGTTCTTTTGCATGTTCTCACTAAAAATACCGGGTAATTTACCGACATTGAAATCGGCATAATGGGCATGCAGCCCGACAAACGTACGGTTGAAACTTTCGCAGAACCAGTAGCGAACTTCCGGTTGTATTCCCCAATGACGCAAACGTCTGCCGTTATCAGGTTTCCACGGATTATAGTTGACAGGAATATCTAATGTCCATTTACGGGCCAATCCAAACTCCACACCCAGGTTCATAGTCGTAGTGGCATCGTACAAAAGATTGCTTTTAAGCGCTATTTTCTGCGCTTTACTCTCGATGGCCAGACACCCGAGTATGAAAAATAGGAGTATAAATGCTCTTTTCATCTATAAGACTTTATATTTAACGGAATATGTATCCCAAAACTGGTTTTATGAATACTATTACATTGCCTGCCCAAATTGAAGCAGTTAATGATTTTAGCACTCATTATTATCTAAAAGAAAAAGGATTTTGATACTCATAGAGTTTTAGCGCGTTCTATTCAACACTAACTTTTCACCTAATTTAGATATAACCGCAATATCCGATAATAAGCGACCTCCCAAATAACACTCTTTCTTTCAGTCACAAAGATCGTTTTTCTCAAACAAATTACTATTCTATTGTTGTTTCTGATATTATGCGTTAACACTCACTATTACAACCTATAACAAATGGACAAATACTGGCATTTGCGTTTTTCGAAACACTTGCCAGCCATCACGACTTTATTTGCAATTTATGAAAAAACAACATCGCGAAACTGTATGATTTGTAAATATTATCAACAAATAGGTAAACAATATATTCCTCTTTCGGGAAGACGGATTAAGGGCAAACAAACAGTTAATTCAAAAACCCCATACGCAGGTTTTTAGAAAATAATCACGTACCTTTGCACACAAAATAAAATCAGAATATTATATAGTAAGAATATGGTTATTGAACAGCAGATTACCGGTGCAATCATTGCCGGCATAAAAGAACTGTATGGAGCTGAAGTTTCAGTGAGCCAGATACAGTTGCAGAAAACAAAGAAAGAGTTTAAAGGACATCTTACCCTGGTTGTATTCCCATTTCTTCGTGCATCGAAGAAATCACCGGAACAAACGGCCCAGGAAATCGGCGAATACCTGCATAAGAACGAACCGGCTATCGCTGAATTCAATGTAATAAAAGGCTTCCTTAACCTGACTGTTGCCGGTCCTTGCTGGATCGATCTGTTGAATACAGTTAATGCACAGCCTTCTTACGGTATCATTCCGGTGACGGAACAGTCCCCGCTCGTTATGATCGAATATTCTTCTCCTAATACAAACAAACCGTTGCATTTAGGCCATGTTCGCAACAACCTGCTTGGTTATAGTCTGGCAGAGATCATGAAAGCAAACGGCAACAAGGTAGTAAAGACCAATATCGTAAACGATCGTGGTATCCATATCTGTAAATCCATGCTTGCCTGGCAGAAATGGGGTGAAGGCATTACTCCCGAATCGTCCGGCAAGAAAGGCGACCACCTGATCGGCGACTTTTACGTCTTATTCGACAAACATTACAAACAGGAACTAAAAGAGCTGGAAGCTAAAGGCCTAACCAAAGAAGAAGCCGAAGCACAATCAACCTTGATGGCAGAAGCCCGCGAAATGCTTCGCAAATGGGAGGCCGGCGACGCAGAAGTACGCGCCCTGTGGGAAAAGATGAACAGTTGGGTATACGCCGGTTTCGATGAAACCTACAAAATGATGGGCGTAGACTTCGATAAGATTTACTACGAATCACAAACCTATCTGGAAGGAAAAGGCAAAGTGATGGAAGGACTTGAAAAAGGCATCTTCTACCGCCGCGAAGACGGTTCTGTCTGGGCCGACCTGACCAAAGACGGACTGGACGAGAAACTGCTGCTCCGTGCCGACGGTACTTCCGTATATATGACACAAGACATAGGTACAGCCAAACTTCGTTTCGACGATTTCCCAATCAATAAAATGATCTATGTAGTCGGTAACGAACAGAACTACCATTTCCAGGTATTATCTATCCTGCTCGATAAACTGGGCTTCGAATTCGGAAAAGGCCTGGTACACTTCTCTTACGGTATGGTCGAACTGCCGGAAGGAAAGATGAAGAGCCGCGAAGGAACTGTAGTCGATGCAGACGACCTGATGGACGAGATGATCAATACAGCTCACGAAATATCCCAGGAACTCGGCAAACTGGATGAAATGACAGAGGAAGAGGCAGCCAATATTTCCCGTATTGTCGGTCTGGGTTCTCTCAAATATTTCATACTGAAAGTCGATCCGCGTAAGAACATGACCTTCAACCCGAAAGAATCGATCGATTTCAATGGAAATACAGGCCCGTTCATTCAGTACACTTACGCCCGAATCTGTTCCGTTTTACGCAAAGCTGCCGAACAAGGCATTGTATTACCGGAACAACTGCCTGCCAATACTCCTATTTCTGAGAAAGAAGAAGGACTGGTACAGATGATTGCCGACTATGCCACTACGGTAAAAGAAGCAGGTAAAGAATATAGCCCGGCTTTCATTGCCAATTATATCTACGACCTGGTAAAAGAATACAACCAGTTCTATCACGACTTCTCTATCCTTCGTGAAGAGAATGCCGAGATCAAACAATTCCGCCTGGTATTATCTGCCAACGTTGCTAAGATTGTAAAATCAGGTATGTCGTTGCTGGGTATCGAAGTTCCTGAAAGAATGTAAGAACGAAAATATCACCTATAAAAAAAGGTTCCTGCTGATTAATTCAACAGGAACCTTTTTTATATATTGCATTTTCTATTATGCTTTCTTCTTTGTTGTCCGCTTTTTCGGTGTTGCCGGCTTCTCTGCCGCTTCAGCGATGATCTTCATACAATCTTCCAAAGTGAGTTTTTCCGGTTCGGTAACAGTCTTCGGTATCCGGTAATTAGCCTTTTTATAGGTAATATAAGGGCCATAACGACCATTCAGTATTTCCAGATCAGGATCTTCCTCAAACTTCTTCAGGAAGCGCTGTTCATCTTTCTTACGTTTCTCATCGATCAACACTATCGCTTCTCCTACTGTGATAGAAAGAGGATTCAAGTCTTTCGGGATAGAGATGAATTTACCGTCATGACGGATAAATGGCCCGAAACGGCCGACAGCCGCCACCATTTCTTTTCCTTCATATTCACCGATCGTGCGGGGAAGATCGAATAACTTCAAGGCTTCTTCCAATGTGATAGTCTCGATCGACTGTCCTTTCATCAAAGTCGCAAACTGAGGCTTCGGAGCTTCTTTGTCTTCAGTATGTGCCTGGCCGATCTGTACAACCGGACCATAACGACCGATCTTTACAAATACAGGGTTACCACTTTTCGGATCGATACCCAACTCACGTTCACCGACCTTATGTGCAGTCTTTAAAGCGGCTGTTTCTTCCACGATCGGATGGAACATCTTATAAAACTTGTCTATCGCTTTTGTCCAGATCATATCGCCTTCAGCCACAGCATCGAATTCTTTTTCAACACTGGCTGTAAAGTTATAATCCATTACAGACGGGAAGTATTCCATCAGGAAGTCGTTGACAACTGTACCGATATCCGTAGGCATCAACTTATTGCGGTCTGCCCCTACTACCTCTTTCTTTTCAGCATCTTTGATCTTTCCTTTAGCCAGTGTTACGACACTATATGTACGTTCCGTACCTTCCTTGTCACCTTTTACCACATATTCGCGATTCTGGATCGTCTGAATAGTCGGAGCATAAGTAGAAGGACGACCGATACCAAGTTCTTCCAGGCGGCGTACAAGGCTGGCTTCCGTATAACGCGGCGGACGCTGTGTGAAACGTTCCGTAGCCACGATATCATTCAATGTCAGCACTTCGTGCAGTTCTACAGGAGGCAACAAACCGTTTTCCTTATCCTGTTCTTTGTCGTTATCATCGTCGTAGCTTTCGCGATATACCTGAAGGAAACCGTCGAAGGTGATAACTTCACCCACCGCCACGAATTTTTCTTTCTTATTATTGATACAAACGGAGATTGTTGTACGTTCCAGTTCGGCATCAGCCATCTGAGACGCAATTGTCCGTTTACGGATCAGCTCATACAATTTCTTTTCCTGTGCGGAACCGCTTATCTCTACATTACTTATATAGGTAGGACGGATTGCCTCGTGCGCTTCCTGTGCTCCCTTACTCTTAGTATGGTACTGGCGGAACTTATGATACTTTTCTCCGTAGGTTTCCAGGATCGCTTCTTTGGCCGTTCCCAGAGCCAGGTCACTCAGGTTCACCGAGTCGGTACGCATATAGGTAATCAACCCTGATTCATACAGACGTTGTGCGATCATCATAGTCTGCGATACGGAATACCCCAGTTTACGGGCCGCTTCCTGTTGCAAAGTAGATGTCGTAAAAGGAGGTGCCGGTGATTTCTTAACAGGTTTCTTAGTGATCTCGTCAATAGTGAAAGAAGCGGTCTTACAGGATTCAAGGAACTCCATAACCTCTTTCTTATCTTTCAAACGCTTATTCAGTTCCGCTTTCAATATTGTTGTTCCGTCCGGAAGGATGAAATTGGCAATTACACGGTAAGCTGCTTCCGAAACGAAATCGTTGATCTCACGTTCGCGTTCAACAATCAGGCGGACAGCCACCGACTGTACACGACCGGCGGATAAAGCCGGCTTCACCTTCCTCCATAGAATGGGGGACAGCTCGAAACCCACGATACGGTCTAATACACGACGTGCCTGCTGAGCATTTACCAGATCGATGTTTATATCGCGCGGCGTTTCAATAGCGTGCAAAATGGCATTCTTGGTAATTTCGTGGAAGACAATACGTTTTGTATTTTCCGGCTTCAATCCCAAAACTTCGTACAGATGCCAGGATATAGCTTCTCCTTCACGGTCCTCATCGGATGCGAGCCATACCTGCTCGGCTGCTTTTGCTTCGGATTTTAATTCGGAAACCAGCTTCTTCTTATCAGCCGGAACCACATATTGAGGAGCATAATTGTTCTCAATATCTATACTAAAATCTTTTGTCTTCAAATCGCGGATGTGCCCGTAACTCGACATAACCTTAAAATCTTTTCCGAGGAACTTTTCAATGGTTTTTGCCTTGGCGGGTGACTCCACTATTACCAGATTCTTTTGCATAATCACTTTTCACTTTTTAGAAATCGAGTGCAAACATACACAAATAATTAACGTAACCGTATATCAGTAACAAAAAAACAGTTTTTTAAACCGTGATTATTATGTATGTAACCTCTTCAGAATTATCTTTGTCCACAAAATATCACATTATTTCAACATGGAAACAATCAGACAACTTATCAACGATAATAAAACAGACGAAGCATTGCGTTTGTTGAATGAGTACATTAAAAAAAACGCTTCAGACGATGAAGCGTTTTATCTGCGTGGAAATGTCTACCGCAAAATGGGAGATATCCGTCAGGCCCTGAACAACTATCTGACAGCTATGGAACTAAATCCGGATAGCCCGGCTCAGACAGCCTATAATGCCCAGATCAAAATATTAGATTTTTATAACAAAGATATGTTTAATCATTGATAACCTTACGCAAATCCTTCAACAACCGGATATCCGCGTCACGGATCTTGCCGTCACGAGCCGGAGGGCAATTCAGAATAAGGATATTATCATTCTTTGTGCACTGACGGTATAAGCGGGCTAATTCATCGACCGGCTTATACTTCTTATCCGTTGTGTTATAGAACCAGCGTTCGCTGATACAGATAGTAGACTCCCAGGGCATATAATACTCTTTACCGTCATGTGTGAAAACCTTCGGATCATTATCTACCGGCAGATACGGGTCGCCTAAGCGGAAGTCGCTCGGGAAATAACGGATCGGATAACCTGCTTGCTGGTTTTCCGGCAATACAGGATGTGCATCCGGGTTATCCGGTAAACCGATACTCCAGTTTATACCGACCTGGCAGTCAGGTTCTCTCGATTTGATCGTCTGGTAGATTTCTTTCACCGGCCAGCGATCGTTCTCTTTTTCCCATCCTCCATCGAACCAGAACTCTACGATATTGGTATAAGGCTGCACGATGTCGATCAACTCATCCAGTTGGCGCAACAGGTATTTATTATATTCCGCATCCAGACTCCTGTCTTTCACATCGGCATTTACTTTCCTATCCCACAAGGAATAATACAATCCCAGGCCAATATCATATTTCTTACATGCTTTGGCAATTGCTTCTATTACATTCGTTTTGTTTCCGGAATTTGCTACATCATATTCTGTATATTTGCTGTCCCACAGACAGAATCCTTCATGATGTTTTGCAGTGAGGATCACATATTTCATTCCAGCTTCCTTAGCGACCCTGATCCATTGATCCGCATCGACAACGGTTGGCTGATAAGAAGAGGCCGGTTTCGAACCATCCGTCCATTCCTGATCATGAAAAGTATTGATCCCGAAATGAATGAACATACCGTATTTGCGGGCAATCTGTTTTTGCTGTGCCGGACTTGGCTGCGTGGAAGGCACCGGCAAGATCTGTTCTTGTCCCCAAAGGATTTGTAGAGACAAGGTTAAAAGTAGAAAGGTTACAATCGTTTGTTTCATGGTAGTAAATATTTATACCACAAAAATAGAGATTCTTTAAGAGCCGGATTATCCAAATTTCGCTCTAAAGTTTGCATAATCCGGCTTTAAATTATTTTAGAAACGCCAGCCTACGTTTAGCTGAAGTACACCGTTACGGCATGTTTCATCAACAGTTGTTCCCAAAAGAGAGGAGAACTTATCTTTATTGATCGTATTTGTCAAACCGATATTATAATTCAGAGAAACAAGGAAACCCATAGGTGACTGATATCCGGCTCCCAATACAATGGAGAAGTCAACGGTTTTAAATAAATCACTACCTTCACTTGTAGAAACTGAAGTTCCCGACTGAGACGCTTTTATCTTAGAAGATACCTTAAATCCCAGCTGCGGGCCGGCAAACAGGTTAAATCCTTCATAGACATAGCCTTTAAACAAAACAGGTATGTTCAGATAATCATTTTTGATTTTCATTGTCGTACCACTCTCTTTGTCTTTTGTTCCCTGCATCGAATAGAATACTCCCGGTTCAATGGCAAAACGTTCAGTCATCATCACTTCACCAGCAACCCCAATATTCAGCCCCGGCTTCATACTTCCATCAGAATTTGTTATATTGGCCATATTCAGACCAATCTTCGGAATAAAATGAAATTCTTGTGCACTTACCTGAAATGCCACGAAAAGAAGTAATAATAATAAGCTCTTTTTCATACTACATAATTGTTTTAGATATTAAACACAAAATACTATCTCAATAAACTTAAACGATTTTATTTCCGCAATGTCTGCTTTTACTCATAAACACAGACCAAAGATAAATACTTAAATTAAAATACAAAGATTTTCACTTATTATATTATCGGATTGTCGATAACCCGCTCCGGAAATAGCTCTTTCCGGTTTATTTCCAGAATCTTATTTCTATCCTTATCCAGTGTATATACTTTATCTTTTACCAGATATAAATCAAATGGAAGATGTAAAGTAGCAAGTTTCTTTCCATTAAAATCAATCAGATATTTAATTCCGAACTGGCTGATTAGAGAATAACCGTCCATATTTAGGCTAGTAAAATACAACTCGGTATTTCGATAAGTACGGATCACATTCATCTGTTCATCAACTTCAAATACATCATACTGGTTATTATAAACAAAACATGAAGCGGAATCGGATGGTACAACTTTTCTAAAAGAAGTACTATCCGGATCTATCAGATAAAAAGAATTGGATAAAAAGCCTTGCAACTTGCCATTAGCCTTCTCATCCCAGGGAGACACCTCAACCTCTGTACTATCGGTTAACTGACAGAAAGACATTCCATCATCGAACAGTAAATATAATGTATTTCTCAACTCTTTCAGACAAGCACCTTCAATCCGGTCTTTCTTTTTCGTCAGCTGCGTCAGATATATATTTTTGCCGGTATTCTTATCGAAGCTGGCAATGAAAGGCCTTCCAATATTGACTTCCATCATATCTCTTTCGTATGCAGAAGAAAAATCCCTTAAGTTTCCACGATACCCACTACCATAATTGATCATGTAAAGCCTATCATCATAAACAAACAGTTCCGAATGTGAAGTAAGATCCTCTGGAAGCGGATACCCCCACTTCATATTCAGTTGATCATCCAAGCAAAGCAATTGCGTACGGCTGGCAAAATAAAGCAGAGAATCCTCTCTCAACATATTCGAAGTCAGTTCCGCTACCGCATTTCCTCCGGTCGGCATCACCGACACTCCGGCCACAACCCCGGTCAATATACCTAAAGTCCCCAATGCCACTGCCCCACTATAATTAGTGGTTCCGGTTACCATCGGATAACTCTTTCCTGTCCCATCCTTTATATTCACCAGATGTATCCCGTCAGAAACGATCAGCCGGGTCGAGTCATTCACCCACCCATCGTAATTCCAACCATATGCATGAGGAACTTCCCGAGTCCACAAATGTTCCCCGGAGTTCATTTCATAACATTCCAGATTTTTTGTAACGCCATTTTTATAACTCAGGATTTTACCATTCTGATGATCCATCACATAAGGGAATATTTTCTTATTCCATCTTTCTTGTCCGGTTTGTAAATCCAGATAGAAACTCTTAACCCCTTTCGAATTAAAAAGAACTCCCTCAGGAAGTAAAACAAACTGGTCGCTCATGTAATTCATTTTCCTTCTCCACAATTCTTTTCCTTCCTGATAATTAAAGACCACCAACTCGCCTTTATTCTTATAAGATTTTCCGTTCGGGGTCAGATGTCCCAGTTGTACCATAAAAAAGGTAGCTGTAGTATCCATCTTATATTTCCTAACCCTGCCATCA
>ULWH01044625.1_pt1 | contig 39564 bp, 25 predicted proteins | sample 1960201 | NCBI WGS metagenome assembly ULWH01 (sample SAMEA4835808, study PRJEB28245) | human gut metagenome | biome: gut microbiome; material: fecal sample | place: Denmark | collected 2008
TAGAGCACGCCGAGCGTGCTGACGACGATCTCCTTGGCCGGGACACCCGACAGCAGTGCCACGCCCGCCTTCCAGTTCAGCCCCAGCGGACTGAAAATCGGCGCACAGCTTTGCCCCAGACGCCCGAGGTAGGAGTTCTCGTAGTGGACCGCCGTGCCGCCCTCTTCGCTGCGGGGGTAATAGCTCAGGAACCATACGACCATCGAAGCGATCAGGATCATGCCTCCCATCTTGCGCAGGTATTGCGCGCATTTGTCCCACATGTGGGTGAGCGTCGTCTTCCATGTCGGCAGGCGGTAGGGCGGCAGTTCCATGACGAAGGGCGTTTCGTCCACCGGGAACATGAAGCGCCGCATCAGGCGTGCCGTGACGACGGCCAGCACGACTCCCAGCACATAGAGCCCGATCATCACCATGCTGGCGTCGGCGGCGAAGAACGTCCCGGCGAGCAGGAGGTAGATAGGTATTCGTGCACTGCATGACATGAAGGGGGTTATGAGTATGGTTATCAGCCTGCTGCTTCGGCTCTCGATCGTCCGGCAGGCCATGATGGCCGGGACGTTGCAGCCGAAGCCCATGATCAGCGGGATGAACGATTTGCCGTGCAGGCCGATGCGGTGCATCACGCGATCCATGATGAACGCGGCGCGCGCCAGGTAGCCCGAGTCCTCCATGAACGAGATGAACAGGTAGAGGATCATGATGTTGGGCAGGAAGACGATGACCGCCCCCACGCCGCCGATGATGCCGTCGACCAAGAGGTCGCGCAGCGGCCCCGCGGGCAGCAGCGCGTCCACGCCGCTGCCGATCCATCCCACGAGCGTGTCGATCCACTCCTGCGGGTAGGCGCCGAGGCTGAATGTGCACCAGAACATCAGCCACATCAGGAAAAAGAAGATCGGGAAGCCCCACAGCTTGTGCGTCACGAAGGTGTCGATCAGCTTCGTGGCCGAGGCCTCTTCGCGTTTCCCCGGGGTGTAGGTCTCCTTGAGCGCCCCCTGAATGAACCCGTATTTCTGGTTGGCGAAAGCCGTCTCGACATCCTCGCCCAGGGCTTCGGCGATGCGTTTAGCTTCGCGGTCGCGGATCTCCGCCCACTCGGGGTAGCGGCTGCTGCCGCGCAGCTGTTCCTCGACCTGCTTGTCGCCTTCGAGCATCTTCATGGCGTAGTAGCGCGGCGGGAAGGCCTTGGGCAGTTCGCCGCGGTAGTCGCTCATATCGTCCTTGAGCCGCCGGAGCCCCTCCTCGATGACAGGGCCCATGTTTATGTGGATGTGGCGTACGCGCTCGTCCTGGTTCTCGTACACGGCGATCACGGTGTCCAACAGCGCTTCGATGCCTTTGCCGTTGCGTGCCTCGACGGGTACCATCGGTACGCCGAGCATCCGTCCCAGGTTGTCGTAATCGAGCTCCGAACCGCGTGAGTCGAGCTCGTCGTACATATTGAGAGCCACCACCATGCGCGGGTTTATATCGATCAGCTCGGTCGTCAGGTAAAGGTTGCGTTCGAGGTTCGACGCCACGACCGAGTTGATGATGACGTCGGGCGTCTTTTCGGCGATATGGCTGCGGACGTAACGCTCCTCGGGGGTATAGGCCGAAAGGGCGTAGGTGCCCGGCAGGTCGGTCACCTCGAAGCGGTAGCCGCGGTAGTAGCGGTGCCCGCTCTTGGCGCCGACGGTCACGCCGCTGTAATTGCCCACGTGTTCATGGCCGCCCGATATGGCGTTAAAAAGCGAGGTCTTGCCGCTGTTGGGGTTGCCCACGAGCGCCACGCCGATCGTGCGGCTGTGGCGCGAGATGACCTCGTCGGCCGTGGCGCAGTCGTCGTCCGCGTCCGGCGTCCCGGCGGCGGGGTATTCGGGGGCTTGTTCCGGCATTCCGCAGCCGCAATGCCCGTGGCGGTGCCCGGGATGATGGCGGTGGTGGTGATGTCCTCCGGCAAGGTATTCGTTCACTTCGCTGTCGGAGAGTACGACGACCATGTCGGCCTCGGTACGGCGCAGCGAGATGTCGTAGCCCATGATTTTATATTCGATCGGGTCTTTCAGGGGTGCGTTGAGCAGTACTTCGACCCGCTGCCCGCGGACGAATCCCATCTCCATGATACGCCGGCGGAAGCCTCCGTGCCCCGTTACCTTGAGGATCGTGGCCGACTCGCCGGTCTTAAGTTCGGATAAACGCATTGTCGCTCTTTAGTTTTGGCGCCAAAGATACGACTTTGCGGCCGGATATGCAATCCCCATTTGTGGGTATATTCGGGCGGCCTTACCACCCGCCGCCCAGTGCCTTGCAGAGGTTCACGTAGTTGATGTACTGCTGTGCCACGATGTTCACCAGCTCCATCTGCGACTGGTAGAGGCTCCGCTCGGCGTCGATCACGTCGAGGTAGTCCGACAGCCCGCTGCGGTAGAGCGCCTGCGTCATGGTGGCGATGCGGTCGTTCGAGACGACCAGTTCGCAGGAACGCTCTGTCTGGGTGCGGTAGGTGGCGATGGCGACCAGCGCCTTCTCGACATCTGCGAATGCCGTCAGCACGGTTTGCTCGTAAGTCTTTGCCGCTTGCGTATAACGCTCCATGGCCGCCAGCTCCGAGCGGCGCAGCTTGCCGAAGGCGAACAGGGGTTGCGTGAGCGAGCCCAGCGCATCCCACGCCCAAGGGTTTGCCGAAGTTAAACCTTTGATCGAGTTGGAGGCTATTCCTCCTTTGGCTGTCAGTGCGATGGACGGGAATCTTGCCCCGCGTGCGACCCCGGCATTCGCGGCCGCCTGGAGCATATTGTAACGCGCCTCCATGATGTCCGGGCGCCGCTTGAGCAGTTCCGACGGAAGCCCTACGGGGATGTCGGCGGGATGGCGGTCTGCAAGCAGGCGCAGCCCCGAGCCCGTGCTGTCCGCCGCCTGCGGCGTTTCGCCCAGCAGGATGTCGAGCGACAGCCGCGTCTGCTTCACGGCGCGCTCGTATTGCGGGATGTCCGCCTCGGCCGTATAGACCAGGCTGCGTGCCTGCTCCAGCGCCACGCCGTCCGACATGCCGTAGCGGAACATCGAGTCGATCAGTGCGGCCGATTCGCGCCGCAGGGTGCAGCTGCGCCGGGCGATCGCCAGGTCGCGTTCGTATTCGAGCAGCGTGAAGTAGGTCGTGGCGACCTCCGCGGCCAGCGACAGCCGCACGCCCCGCAGCGCCCATTCCGAGGAGGCGATCTGCGCCCTGGCCGCCCGTTTGGCGTTGCGCAGCTGCCCGAACAGGGCGATTTCCCACGAGAGCGACGGTTCGACGGCGTAGGTCTGTACGATCTTGGTCTGCGGCGTGTATTCCCCCTCGGCCGTGACGCCTATGCCCACCTGGGGCAGGAACTGCGCCCGCACGACGCCGAGGTTCTGCCGCGCCTCTTCCACGCGCGAAGCCGCTACGGCCACGTCGCGGTTGTTCTCCAGCGCCCGCTGCACGAGGTTGTCGAGCACCGTGTCCCCGAACAGCCGCCACCAGTCGGAGGCGAGCGCCGCGGTGTCCCGCGGGAAGCCTTCGCCGTAGAGGTAGCCGTCGGGCACGTCGACCTTGGGCGGGTAGAAACGGGGTGTGCAGGCCGCGCAGGCGAGCGCGAAGATTAGGGTAAGGTATCCGGTTTTCATAGTTTTTCCTCCTGTTTTTTGCGTTCACGGCGGCGTTCGAAATTCCCGATGCGCCCCACGAAATAGTAGAGTGCCGGGTAGACGAAGATGCCCAGCAGCGTGGCGAACAGCATACCGCCCACCAGTGCCACGCCCATGATGTTGCGTGCCGTGGCGTAGACCCCGCTGGCGAATACCAGCGGCATGACGCCGAGGATGAACGCGAAGGCGGTCATGATGATCGGCCGCACGCGCAGTTTGGCGGCGCCGATCGCGGCGTCCATCAGCGAGAGGCCTTTTTCGTTGAACAGCCGGTCGGCATATTCCACAACCAGGATGGCATTCTTGGCCGCCAGGCCGATGAGCATGACCAGCGAAATCTGCATGTAGACGTCGTTGACGAAGAAGGCGTCCAGCAGGTGCGATCCCCCGATGAAGAGCACGGCGCCCAGCACCGCGACGGGGACGCTCATCAGGATCGCCAGCGGCAGTCCCCACGACTCGTAGAGCGCCGCGAGGGCCAGGAAGACGAACACCAGCGCCAGCAGGTAGACCAGCCCGCCCGTCTTCGAGGCATTGGCTTCCTGATAGGAGGTGCCGCTCCACGCCGTGCCGATGTCGTCGGGCAGCACCTCGCCGGCCGTACGGGTGATCTCCTGCATGACGGTCGTGGTCGAGGCGCGCGCCGCGGGCGTCACCGTGAGGGAGATCGAGCGGTAGAGGTTGAACTGCGAGACGTATTCCACGCCCACCGTGTCGACCACCTCCACGAACGACGATACGGGCACGCTCTCGCCCGAGGACGAAGCGACGTAGTAGTTGTCGAGCGAGCGTTTGTCGAGGCGGTATTCGGGCGCCGCCTGGATATAGGTCTGGTAGAGCTTGCCGAAGCGCGAGAAGTTGTTGATGTAGGCGCCGCCCAGCAGGGTCGTCAGTTCGCCGTACAATACGCCCAGGTCGACGCCTGCGGCCAGCGCCTGCTCCTTGTCGATGCGCAGGCGGCGCTGGGGCACCCCGGCGTTGAACTGCGTGGTCACCGAGGCGATCGAAGGCTGTTTGCGCAACGAGTCCATCAGCCGCCCGGCCTGGGCGAGCAGGTAGGCCGTGCCGCGCCCTTCGAGATCCTGCACCTCGACCGATACGCCCGAGGTGATGCCCAGCCCGGGGATCGAGGGCGGGATGAAGGCATAGCACTCGGCGCCCGGCACAGCGACGTACAGCTCGTCGGTGAGTTTCTGTGCGATCTCCATGGCCGAGAGTTTGCGGTCGGCGAAGTCGACCAGCGAGACGAAGATGATGCCGCTGTCGGTCGAGGCGATGCCCGCCATCATGTTGAAACCTGCGGCGAACGAGGTCGAGGCCACTTCGGGCAGGGTGCGGATCACGGCGTCGGCCTCCTCCATGGCGGCCTGCGTGACGGGCAGCGCCGAGGCTTCGGGCGTGGAGACCATCACCATGACGTAGCCCTGGTCTTCCTCGGGGAGGAACCCGGCGGGCAGCTTGCGCCATACGACGAAGATGACCGCGAGTACCACGGCGATGAATACGCCCGTGCGCGTCACGTGGCGGATAAGCGTCGGCGTAAAGGCCGTATAGCGATCCATGTTGCGGGAGAACCAGCGATTGAAAGCGGCGAAAAAGCCTTTCTGCGGCGGTTCGCGGCGGCGCAGCAGCAGGGCGCAAAGCGCCGGGGAGAGCGTCAGGGCGTTGAATGCCGAGATCACCACCGAGACGGCGATCGTGATGGAGAACTGCTGGAACAACCGCCCCGTGATGCCGCCCGTGAACGACACGGGGACGAATACGGCCAGCAGCACGACCGTCGTGGCGACGATGGGCGAGGCGACGTTCTTCATGGCTTCGAGAGCCGCGGCGCGGGGCCGCATGCCGGCGGCGATGTTGACCTGCGCGGCCTCGACGACCACGATGGCGTCGTCGACCACCAGGCCGATGGCCAGCACCAGCCCCAGCAGCGAGATGATGTTGACCGAGAACCCCAGCAGCGGGAAGAGCGCGAAGGCGCCGATGAGCGAGACGGGGATCGCCACGAGCGGGATGACGGTCGCCCGCCAGTCCTGGATGAAGAGGTAGATGATGAAGATCACCAGCAGGAGGGCGATCACCAGCGTGTGGAATATGTCCCGGATACCGGCGTCGATGCTGGTCGTGGTGTCGACGATCGTGGTGGCCGCAATGCCGTCGGGCATGCGTTTTTCGAGCCGTGCCATCGCCGCCCTGACCTTCTTGCCCACCTCCACGGCGTTGCTGCCGGGCTGCTGGTAGACGACGATCATGGCCGTGGGCTTGCCCTCGAAGAGCGAGCTCACGCCGTAGCTCTGGCTGCCGAGCGAAACCTCGGCCACATCGCACAGCCGGATCTGCTGGCCTTCCGAAGTCGTGACGACCACGATGTCGCCGAACTGCGCGGGGGTGGTGATCTGCGGCGGCATGGTCACCGTATAAGTATAGGTGGTGCCGTCGGGCGCGGGTTCGGCCCCGAACTGCCCGGCGGGGTAGATGCCTCCCTGGTTCTCGATGGCCGCGGTGACGGCCGAGACCGGGATGCCGTAGTATTTCAGCACGTCGGGCTTGAGCCATACGCGCATGGCGTACTCGCCGGCGCCCATGATCGACACCTTGCCCACGCCGTTGATCTTGAGCAGCTCGTTCTGGAGGTTGATGTAGGCGTAGTTGGAGAGGAACTCGGCGTCGTAGCGTCCGTCGCTGTGCAGCGAGAAGACCAGCAGGAAGCCGGTCATGGTCTTGCGCGTGGTGACGCCCTGCTTGGTGACCGTCAGCGGGAGCTGTGCGGTGGCCGACGAGACGTTGTTCTGGGTGAAGATGGCGTCCAGGTCGGGGTCGGAGCCTATGTCGAAGGTCACCTGCATGACCATCGAACCGTCGTTGGCGCTGGTGGTTTGCAGGTAGAGCATGTCGCTTACGCCCATGACGCTCTGCGCCACGGGTGTCGCCACGGCGTTGTTGACCGTCTCGGCATCGGCGCCGTCGTACGTGGCCGAGACCTCGACCACGGGCGGCGTGATGTCGGGGTACTGTTCGATCGGCAGGTTCAGGATCGAAATCAGCCCCACGAGCACGATGACGATGGCCAGCGACAGGGCGAAGATCGGGCGCGAAACGAAAAATTTCTCCATGGCGTCACTTTTTTTCGGGGATGACCTTCATACCGTCGTGCAGTTTCTGCTGCCCGGCCGTTACCACCAGTTCCCCGTCGATGAGCCCTTCGTCGATGCACCACATCGACCCGTACGTGTCACCCGGGATCACCCGGCGGTACATGGCCGTGCTGTCGGTGCGCACCACCCAGACCGAGTTGACGCCCTGCGCCTGGCTCACGCACGCCTGCGGAACGACCACGCGCGGCCGTACGGGGCCTACGCTGGCCTCCACACGGGCGAACTGCCCGGGTTTGAGCGAACGGTCGGGGTTGGGGAACATCACCACCAGCACGAGCGTCCCGGTCGTGCTCGACACGTCCTTGCGCGTGTAGTCGTAAAGCCCCTCGTAGGGGTATACCGTGCCGTCGGCCAGCATCAGGCGGATGTCGGTAAGCAGCCCCGCGTTGTCGAAGATCGAGGTGCGCGGCCCCGCCGCGCGCAGGTATTGCGCCATAGGGATCGCCACGTCGACGGTCAGCGTATCGATGTTCGAAATGGTCGTCAGCACGCCGAATTGCGTGCCCGGCCCCACGTAGTCGCCCACGTGTGCTGAGGTGTTGGAGATGATGCCGTCGATGGGCGAGCGAAGCTCCGTGTAGCCGACGTTCATGCGGGCGCTGCTGAGGGTTTGCTCGGCCGAGCGGACGGTGGCTTCGGCGGCTTTGTACTGGGCCGTATACTGGTCTAACTGCGACTGGCTGATGGCGTTGATCCTGGCCAGCGGCACGGCGCGGTCGTAGTTGTTGCGGGCTTCGACGGCCTGTGCCCGGGCCGATTGCAGGGCGGCCTCGGCTGCGAGCATCGAGGTCGAGAGCTGGTCGGGGTCGATCGTGAACAGCAGTTGCCCGCGCTTCACGGGCATGCCGTTGGCGAACTGCTTCGTAAGCAGGTAGCCGTTCACGCGCGGCTGGATCACCGCGTCGAAGTTGCTCGCCAGGTAACCGATGAACTCCATGCGGTTGGGGACGCTGTCCGTGACGGCTTCGGCCACGCCGACCCTGAGCGGGGGCATGGCGGTTTGGGGCTTGTGCCTGCGGCACCCCGCAAGGAGTACGGCGAGCAGCCCCGTGATAAGGAAAAGTCTGTTCATACCGGGATGTTTTACGCCCTTGCAGGGACAAAAAACGTACCGTGAACAGGGTGAGAGTTAGTTAAAAAGGGGGTTTTATGCTAAAAAAAGCTGATTTTTTTGGCTGCAAATGATGATGTTTAGATAATTTTTATATCTTTGCGTTGATAACAAACCCAAATTAATATAAAAGTTATGAAAGAATTAGTAGCAAAGATCAATGCCGAATACGAAGTATTCGCAGCAAATGCAGCAGCACAGGTGGAGAAAGGCAACAAGGCCGCCGGTACCCGTGCCCGCAAGTCCGCACTGGAGATTTCTAAGCTGATGAAGGAATTCCGCAAGATTTCCGTAGAGGCTGCGAAATAATCGCTGACTACGTAGACGCAACAAAGGCTGTCCTTGGGGGCAGCCTTTGTTGTTTTCGTGCCGTATGCAGATCGTTCCCGCGACAAGCCGCACGGTCGCGGCGCAGGTCAGGGCTCGATGCCGAATTTGCGGAACACCTCCATATCCTCTGCGGAGAGGCCCGTCTTGCGGAACGGTACGGCCTCGTTGTGGTCGTTCAGGTAACGGCGCGGCCGGGTGCGGTCGTAGTCCGCGTTGACCAGCGACACGCCCGTGTCGATGTAATTCCCCCGGATCGAAGCCATGTCGGCCATGGTGTGGAACAGCGCATGGGTCGTGGCGGGCGCCGTGGCGTTTGCCTCGGCGGCAGCGGCCTTGTCGGGGAAATTCTGCCGGTAAGCGTCGGAGAACCACGCCAGCGAAGCGACGTAGAGCTGGTAGGCCGTCGTCGTGGGCGAAGCGTGCAGGAACCGTTCGCGCCTGTCATCGAGGATGTCCTCGCCGTGGTCGGCGCAGTAGAGCAGCGCCGACGAAGTCCCGCGCAGCCCGCGCAGGTACTGGATCGTCTCCGAGAGGAAGAAATCCGTGTAGAGGATCGAATTGTCGTAGGCGTTGCGGAGCGTCTGCACGTGTTCCCGCGAGATCGCCACGTCGTCGTCGGGGCGGAACTGCGCAAACTCGCGCGGGTAACGCTGGTGGTAGCTGAAGTGCGAGCCGTAGCAGTGGAGTATGAAGAGCATCTTCTGCGCCTTGTTGCTTTCCACGGCGCGGCGCACCTCGTCCAGCAGCTGCATGTCGTGGCGCGGCGAGCGGATATAGATCAGGTGGTCGGCGTCGCGGGCGAGTTTGTCGATCATGGCGCCCTGCGGCGACTGGTTGGAGATGAACCAGGTCTCGAAACCGGCCTCGTTGAACAGCGCCGGGAGCCCCTTGCGGCGGTAGAGTTCGGGATGTTCGTCGGTCGCAACGGACGAGAGGATCAGCGGCACGCTCTTGTGCGTGGTGTTGCTCTGCGTGAGCATGTCGCGGAAAACGATCAGGTCATCGACCTGCGAAAGGCGGGGATTCGTCTCGCGGCCGTAACCGTACAGCTGCCAGTTCATCGCACGCGAGGCTTCGCCGATGACGTAGACGTATATCTCGCGCCCCGGTGCCTGGGCCGTGCGCGACGCGCCGTAGGTGAAATCCTCCGAGGTCTCCTCGAAATTGTAGGCCTTGCGGAATTCCGTGGCACTAAGATGTACGTTGTAGAGCACGTTGAGCGGGAAGATCTCGTCCCGCAGCACGTGCCGATCTTCGCTCACGCGGTAGGCCGGCCACAGCGCCAGCATGCCCAGCGCCATGAGCACCGCCCCGGTCAGCCCGACGTTCATGCGCGTAGTGCGCGATATCTGCCGTTTGTGCCCGATTTCGCGCGCGGCGAACCACAGCAGCGGCAGGTACATCACGCAGACCAGGATCACGGAGGGGTAGATGTTGCTCAGCAGCTCGCCCGCTTCGCCCGGGTTGGTCGTCACCAGGTTGGTGAACATGTCCGTGGCGATGATCGAGTTGCCGAAGAGGTACAGCAGCACGATCTGGAACGCGCACAGGAAAATGAACGGGAACGCCAGCCAGATCATTATGCCCGAACGGCGCAGCGCCACGCTCCACATCATGTAAAATCCCAACGGCATCAGTATCAGCGCCTCGACCGTCCAGACGGAGTAGGGTTCGGTATTGGCCAGCACGCAGTTGGGGATAATCAGCGCGACAAAGAAATAGACGGTCAGCAGCGTGGTGAAACGGCTGCGGGTTTTGACCGTCCGTTGCCGGTTATGTTTGTTCGGATCAGCATTCATATCTTTACTAACCTAAAAAGCTTCGTTCAGGCTCAGCAGGAATCCGCTGGTTTTCTTGCCGAAGCCGTAATCGAGCCGCACATTGACCCGTTTTTTCAGCTCCCATCGCAGGCCGACGCCATAGTTGGGAAGCGTTTCCGACCAGTCGAACCGGTCGAGACTGTTGAATACGTTGCCGGCACCGCCCCATACCGTGCAGCCGATACGCCGCCAGATGCGCTGGCGCAACTCTACCTGGAAGGTAATCATGTCGTTGTCCGTATAGCGCCCCTGGTAGTAACCGCGCATGCGCTGCGAACCGCCCATGCGGGCCAGCATCGGCCACGGGGTGCCTTCGGAGTTGAACTCCGCGTAGAGGTCGGTGGCGATCAGTCCACCTTTCCACACCTGCCGGTACCAGTCGGCCGTGAAGGTCGTGCGCCACAGCGACTTGCCGCAGTTGCCAAGCCCCTTGGCGTAGAAAGTCTCCTCCAGGCTGACATAGATGCCCCGGTACGGGTTGGGGATGAAGTCGCGCGAGTCGTACTCGAGGATGGCTCCGATGCCGGTGGCAGTGTAGTGCGTTTTCTGCCCGTACTCCTGCAGGTAGCCCTCGCTGCGGGCGTCAAATTTCTTGCCCTGCGTGTGCTCGAAGCTCAGGATGCCGCCCACATAGGTGCTGGGCAGCACGCGGTGCAGGTAACGCCCTTTTACCAGGTAGCGTTTCTCGTTGTACGACCCCTCTTCGTTATACCGTCCGTCGTGGTAGCCGATGCCCCACATGTCGCGGGGCGCCGAGGCGAACATTACCGTGTAGTCGATGCGCTTGCTGTTGCGGGCGAAGATGTTGTTGCCCGTGACCCCCAGCGCATAGAATCCCGAAATCGAGACATTGGCGAAGATCGAGATGTCCGAGGGTGCCGTCACCGAGTCCGTGCGGTCGATGCGGTAGAGGCCCGCGGCCAGCAGCCCGATGCCGAGGCTCGTATTCTTCGAGTAGCTCGGGCCCCCCGCGAAGGTGAAGTCGATCTTCTTTTCGAACGTGCGGTCGGTGGTCGAACCTTCGAAATATTTTACGACGCGGCGCAGGAACGGCGGGCGCTTTTCGGCCTGCGGTTCCTCTTCCTGCCCCGGAAGCGGGGTGTACGTATAGTGCAGCGTATCGCTGCCGTTGATGTATACCTCCTGCTCCTGTGCCCGTCCGTGCAGAACGAAACCCAGGGCAAAGCATACAACGGCTATCCTGCGCAGCATCCGGCTATTTGTACTTCTCGATTGTTTCGTAGAAATCGGCCTTGTCCTGCTCCGAGAGCACGCCCTTGCGCAGGAATACCAGCTCGCCTTCCTTCGATACGATCATCAGCACGAACTGGTTGTTGCAGTCGCCCAGCTCCCATGCCGTGCTCAGGATACGATCCTGGTCGGCCAGCACCAGCGCGCCGTTCTTGGCCGTGCGCTTCTTGGCCATGTTGCGGGCCATGCCGTTGGGAACCATCGGTGCATCCTTGAGGTTCATCACCCCGAAGCCGTAGATGTTGTCCCCCTGTGCGCGGTGGTTCTCCTCCAGCTCGACCGTGAAGTCGTTGTTCTGCTTGTGGCGGTCGGGGTCTACATAGAATATCATCAGGTTCTTCTCGCCCCAGTACGGCAACTTGGCCGGTTTGCCGTCGAGGTCGAGCACTTCGACATTGTTCACTTTGCGCGGCAGTTCCTGTGCTGCGGCTGCGGATGCCGTGAGCGAGAGGGCCGCCAGCATCGCGATTACTTTCATCTTCATTATATTCTGTTTTTTGGTTTTAAATGAAAACAAATCGGGACAAAGTTACAATATTTCCGCCAACATACCGACCGGCAGGCGATCTAATATTGTTCTCTTCGTTCAATTTTTTCGTTTCGCAGGGAAAAGGGCCGTGTCGAATGCGTACAGCCCGCCGCCGGACATGGCCAGAAAAACATAGACCCCCAGCCAGGTGAATGCCAGCGTCCCGAAACCCGGGACGCCCCAGAGCAGTACCCCGAGGATTCCCGCCGCCATGACAATGGCCGATGCCCGTACCCACAGACCCATGATTATCAGGGTGGCGAGCACCACTTCGACCAGCGAAACGATGACGAATACGGCCGGGCTGCCGGCGAATGCGAAAGAGGGATACGAGTTGACGATCTCGTTGTAATCCTGTATTTTGCCTATGTTGTGGAAGAACATCATGCCTCCCGCGAACAGGCGCATGTACAATACGGCCCAATCCATGTGCCTGCATTGTGCGATCCGTTCACCGATTCTTTTTTCCATGCCCCGTGCCGTGCAATTTGCATTCCAAACCCCCGCACGGCGAATATCCGGCACGCCGCACCGCCTCAATCGTCCTGCCGGGCGAAAGACCAGTGCGTATGTACGATCTCCCAACCGCCGGACGTTGCGGCCGTGTAAACTTCCGTGCAGTGCATCCTGAACACCTGCCCGTCCCTGAGGGCCTCGTAATCGTATGCCAGGACGGCAGCGCCCGGCGACAACCGCACGACGGGGTCGATCATCCGGTACGTGTCGATCCTGACTTTGCCCCTGACCGTGCCGTAGTACTCTCCGAGGGCTTTTTTGCCGATGATTTTGCGTCCGAGAGCCGGGTCGAAATAGACTACGTCGCCGGACGTGAGTTCCAGGAACCCGTCGGGGTCGCCCTGGTTCCACCGCTCCAGTGCCCGCCGTTCCAATGCGATGATTGCGGCTTCGGGATCCCCGCCGCAGGGGGTGTGGTTCGTGTGTCGGTTCTAAAATTAAATAAATTTAGGATGTATGCCGTGTCGGACTTGTTATACCGCGGGTTGTCGGCACAGGCTCCGCCTTTTGGACGGGCAGCGGCACGGCACGACCCGATAAATTTGGCACTCCTCGCGTCTTGTACTATCTTTGCGGCCATGGAAACAAAGATACTTTTCGTTTGTTTGGGGAATATTTGCCGCTCCCCGGCTGCCGACGGAATCATGCGGCACATCGTCCGCGAACGCGGGCTCGGGGCGGAGGTTGCGGTCGACTCGGCCGGGACATATGCCGGGCACACGGGCGAACTGCCCGATGCCCGCATGCGGCGGGCTGCGTCGCGCCGCGGTTACGAACTGACGCACCGTGCCCGGCAGATCCGCGAGGAGGACTTCGGGAAATTCGACATGATCGTGGTGATGGACGACCGCAACTACGAGCACGTACACCGGCTGGCGCCGTCGCGTGCGGATGCCGCCAGGATCTTCCGTATGCGGGAGTTTTTCAGCCGCCATCCCGGCTGGGATCATGTTCCCGATCCCTATTACGAAGGGGCCGAGGGCTTCGAGCTGGTGCTCGACATGCTGGAAGACGGCTGTGAGGGAATCCTCGCGCACCTCGGGAAATAGGCTGCCGGAATACCGGGCGGACGGGTGCAGGTGTCATTTGTCGGAAAACCCTGCCGGCACCGCGGCTCGGAATGCGAAACACCGGCCCGGAAGTACCCGGGCCGGTGTTTTCATGTTCCGGAAATCCCTTAGAAATCGAGACCGAAGCTGATGCTGTACGTGTTGTGCAGCAGTGTCTCCTTGCGTGCGATCAGGTAGGCGAAATCGAGGCGCAGGTGCAGGAACCGCACGCCGGCGCCGACCGACCCGTAGGTGGGGTAGTAATTCCGCCGTTCGCCGTAGTGGTAGCCTGCCCGCAGCTGGATGAGCTGCATGAGGTTGTATTCGGCGCCTACGGACATCTGGAACCCGCGCACCCGTGCCGGGGAGAAATAGTAGCCCCAGTCCGCCCCGACGGTTATTTCGTGGGCATCGGAGAGGAACGTATCCAGCGCCACGCCTGCCGTGAGATCCATCGGCAGCGTATAGTCCGTTTTCCCGAGGTATCCGCCCAGGTTGCCCAGCTTGCCCCCGACGCGCAGCGTGGAGTAGCTGCCGACGTTCTCCAGCGGCATCGACCATGCCGCGCTCAGGTCGACGGCCAGTGCGTCGGCCGTGTCGTCGGGGCGTTTGAGGTGCATGTAGCGCCCCACGATGCCGACGGCCCACCTGTCGCCCAGGCGGCGCGAATAGCCCAGGTCGACGGCCATGTCGTTGTTGCCCCGTTCGCGCAGGTATTGCCGCCAGCCGATCTGTGCCAGGTTGACGTTGTCGAACCGGCAGAACCCGGTCACGGCATAATAATCGAATTCGCCCTGCCCGTAGTAGGACGAGGAGACCTGCGAGGGCATCTGCGAAAAGATGGCCGTCGCCGAGTTATTATAGATGGCGTGCGAACCCGACAGGGTCGTCATGGCTACGCCGCCCATGCCGAGTGCCTTGGCGTCGGGTGTCGGGAGCGTAGCCTCCTGCGCCGTCGCATACAGCGCGGCGGCGAGGAGTGCCAGGGTGGTTGTCAGACGTTTCATACGGCAAATATAGCAAAAAAGATGCAACTTGTATTCCGGGGCACCGGCTGCACCCGTTCCGCGGGCACGAGATCCGCTTCAGGAGCGCTGCGACAGACTCGAAGAAGTGCGAAAAGGCTTCTGCCGACGGAGCGTAAGCGTGCGGAACTCCCGGTAGGATGCGAATATAAGAAAAGTGCCCGCCGGATTTGTCCGGACGGGCACTTTTCCTTTTCGGCCGGTGTCTCGCGGCGCGGTTTTCCGTATTTCTATGGCCTGTACCGCCTTTTAGCAGTTCATCGCGCCGCAGCAGTGGATCACCTGCCCGCTGACATACGACGAGAGATCCGATGCGAGGAACAGCGCGACCTTGGCCACATCCTCGGGCGTGCCGCCGCGGCGGAGCGGGATCTGCTTGTACCAGCCTTCCTTCACCTCGTCGGGCAGCTTGTCGGTCATCTCGGTCATGATGAAGCCCGGGGCGATGGCGTTGGCGCGGATGCCGCGCGGGCCCATCTCCTTGGCGATCGACTTGGCCAGGCCGATCATGCCGGCCTTCGAGGCCGAATAGTTGCACTGGCCCGCGTTGCCGCTGACGCCCACCACCGACGACATGTTGATGATCGAACCGCTCTTCTGGCGGGCCATAATGGGCGTCACGGCATGGATGAAATTGAACGCCGACTTGAGGTTTACGGTCAGCACGGCGTCCCACTGCGCCTCGGACATGCGCATCATCAGGCCGTCCTTGGTGATGCCGGCGTTGTTCACCAGGATGTCTATGCGACCGAAGTCCTTCACGATCCGGTCGATGACCTCATGCGTCTCTTCGAAATTCGCCGCATTCGAGGCATAGCCTTTGGCCTTGACGCCCAGCGCCGCGATCTCGGCCTCGGTGGCCTTGCCGTTCTCGTCGATCGCCAGGTCGGTGAACGCCACGTCGGCGCCTTCCTTGGCGAATTCAAGTGCGATGGCTTTGCCGATGCCCCGGGCAGCACCCGTTACGACAGCCACTTTTCCTTCGAGTAATTTCATAACTTTCAACGTATTAAGAGTTTCGGTAAAATATTCTGTTTTTCCTTTTTTCGTCCAAAAGACGAACAAAGTTAAGAAAAATATTTTGAAACGTCCCGCCGCCGCCGGATTTTCGCCAAATATTACTAACTTTACCCTCCGTAAACGGAATTTCGTAAAACCCTTAACGATATGAAAAGAGACACCCAGATTTTCGATCTGATCGCCGCCGAGCGCAGCCGTCAGATGCATGGCATCGAATTGATCGCCTCGGAGAATTTCGTCAGCGACCAGGTCATGGAAGCCATGGGCTCCGTGCTGACCAACAAATATGCCGAGGGCTATCCCGGGGCACGCTATTACGGCGGCTGCGAGGTCGTGGACAAGGTCGAGACACTCGCCATCGAACGCATCTGCCGCCTCTACGGCGCTGAATACGCCAACGTGCAGCCCCACTCGGGCGCACAGGCCAACATGGCGGTATTCTTCGCCTGCATGCAGCCGGGCGATACCTTCATGGGGCTCGACCTGGCGCACGGAGGCCACCTTTCGCACGGTTCGCCGGTCAACATGTCGGGTAAGTATTTCAACGCCGTGGGCTACCAGCTCGACGAGGCCACGGGCGTCATCGACTACGACGCCATGGAGCGCAAGGCGCTGGAGTGCAAGCCCAAGATGATCGTCGGAGGCGCCTCGGCCTATTCGCGCGAATGGGACTACAAGCGTATGCGCGCGATCGCCGACAAGGTGGGGGCGTTGCTGCTCGTGGACATGGCGCACACGGCCGGCCTGATCGCCGCCGGGCTGCTGGACAACCCCGTGAAATACGCGCATATCGTCACCTCGACGACGCACAAAACCCTGCGCGGCCCGCGCGGCGGTATTATCCTGATGGGCAAGGATTTCGAAAATCCCTGGGGGCTCACCACGCCCAAGGGTGCCGTGAAGATGATGTCGCAAATCCTCAATTCGGCCGTATTCCCCGGCATCCAGGGCGGGCCGCTGGAACACGTCATCGCCGCCAAGGCCGTGGCGTTCGGCGAGGCGCTCGAGCCCTCGTACAAGGAGTACCAGGCGCAGGTGCAGAAGAACGCCAGGGCGATGGCCGAAGCGTTCGTTAAACGCGGTTACAAGATCGTTTCGGGCGGCACGGACAACCACCTGATGCTGGTAGACCTGCGCACGAAGTTCCCCGAGCTGACGGGCAAGCTGGCCGAGAAGTGCCTCGTGGCGGCCGACATCACCACCAACAAGAACATGGTGCCGTTCGACAGCCGCTCGCCGTTCCAGACCTCGGGGCTGCGCTTCGGGACGCCGGCCATCACCACCCGCGGCCTGAAGGAGGACAAGATGGACTACATCGTCGGCCTGATCGACCGGGTGCTGCACGACCCCGAAAACGAAGCCAATATCGCCGCCGTACGCAAGGACGTGAACGCCCTGATGGCCGGCTATCCGCTTTTCGCGTGGTAAAATTCCGGTAGGATGAAAGAGGTCATCGACTTTTTCCGCCGCCTGCACGACAACAACGACCGTGCATGGTTCGACGCCCACCGCGCCGAATGGGCACACGTGAAGGGACGCTTCGCGGCCTTCACGGAGCAGTTGATCGAGGGGATCGCCGAATTCGACCCCACGGTGCGCGGCCTCAGGGTGCAGGACTGCACCTACCGCATCGCCCGCGACACGCGGTTCAGTCCCGACAAGTCGCCCTATAAAACATATATAGGTGCGTATATCGCGCCCAAGGGCAAGAAGTCGGGGTTTGCAGGCTACTATTTCCACATCGAACCCTGCTGCGACAGCCTCGTATGGAGCAACCTGCTTTCGGCGGGGTTGTACTGCCCCGAGCCGGTCGTGCTGCGCAGCGTACGCGAGGAGATCCTCGACAACGGTGCGGAAATCGCGGCGGCCATCCGCAAGGCCAAGGGGTTCGCCATCGTCGAAGAGAACAAGCTCAAGCGGGTGCCTACGGGATTCCCTGCCGACAGCGAGTATGCCGAGATGCTGAAACTCAAGGATTTCTATATTGCCAAGAAGATCACCGAGGAGTTCCTGCTCTCGGACGACCTGCTGGAGCGAACCCTCGCGGAGTTCCGCCGCACGCAGCCGTTCATCGCGATCCTGAACCGTGCCGTGCAGTTCGCCTACGAAGAGATGATGTAACCTGCCCGTGCAATAATGCAACCGCCTTCCCTGACCGGGGAGGCGGTTTTTTGTTGGCGGGAGCCTCCGGCGCGGCACCGTACGGGGGCAATAAAAGGCAAAATCCGCCGCCGCCCGAAAAAAAACAGGGCGATTCTTTGCCTGCGGAATAGGTGATTCGCGCGCTTTCCTTGTATTATATACAAGAAAGAAAGCTATGCGACAACAAATACAGAAATTCGGCAGGGCCCTGAGCGGCATGGTCATGCCCAACATCGGCGCGTTCATCGCGTGGGGATTCGTCACGGCGCTCTTCATCCCCTCGGGATGGTGGCCCAACGCCCAGATGGCACGCCTGGTCGACCCGATGCTGACCTACCTGCTGCCGTTGCTGATCGCCTATACGGCCGGGCGCAACGTCGCCGGCGAACGCGGCGGGGTAATCGGGGCCATTGCCGCCATGGGCGTCATCGTCGGCAGCGACATCCCGATGTTCATCGGAGCCATGGTCATGGGCCCGCTGGGCGGGTATACGATCCAGTGGTTCGACAAACTTACGCAGGGACGCATAAAGGCGGGCTTCGAAATGCTCGTGAGTAATTTCTCGATAGGCATCCTCGGTATGCTGCTGGCCATATTGGGCTATTGGGTCATCGGCGGTGCGGTGACGGGGCTGACGCTGCTGGTCAGCAACGGCGTGGAGGTCGTGATCCGCCACGGACTGCTGCCGCTCGTGTCGCTTCTGGTCGAGCCGTCCAAGGTGCTGTTCCTCAATAATGCCCTGAACCACGGTATCTTCTCGCCGATCGGCATCGAGCAGGCCCGCGAAACCGGGCAGTCGATCATGTTCCTGCTGGAGACGAATCCCGGGCCCGGGCTGGGCGTATTGCTGGCCTGCTGGTTTTTCGGCCGCGGTAATACGCGCCAGTCGGCGCCCGGCGCCGTAATCATCCAGTTCTTCGGCGGTATCCACGAAATCTATTTTCCCTATATCCTGGCGCGCCCGGCGCTGATCCTCGCCCCTGTTGCGGGCAGTGCCGCCGGGCTGCTGTTCTTTTCGCTTGCCGGGGCGGGACTGGTGGCGCCGGCTTCGCCCGGCAGCATCATTTCGGTGCTGGCCATGGCTCCCAAAGGCCAGACCCTCGTCGTGCTGGCCGGGGTGCTGATCTCCACGGCGGTGTCGCTGCTCATGGCGGCGCCTTTCGTCCGGCGTGCCGCCGCTGCGGAGGATATGCCGACAGGCGGGGTTCCCGTCCCGCAGGCCGGGGCGCCCGACGTAAAGGCCGCGCTGCACTTCCCGGCACATATCCGCAAGGTGGTTTTCGCCTGCGATGCGGGCATGGGGTCGAGTGCGCTGGGTGCCACGCGGTTTCGAAAAAGGCTCTCCGATGCGGGCATCGGCACGGCGGTCGGCAACTGTGCCGCGGACGGCATTCCCGCCGATGCCGACGTCGTTGTCTGCCAGTCCGTGCTGGCCGGGCGGATCGCCGGATCGGCACAAGGAGCCGCGCTGGTCGTGATCGACAATTTCCTGGCAGACCCGGCCCTCGACGCCCTGTTCGCCCGGTTGGCGCGGCAGGACGGTGCGGACGCCATTCCCCGAGCCGGCGGTCTGCCTGCCGGGAAGGCGGACGCACAGTCCTCCGACGCCGGCCTGCGAAGGGTGGGGGATGCCCCGGATCGCATGGCCTCCCCGCAGCCGGACGATGCCGCGGGGCGGTCTCCCGGCGAGGTCTTGCGCCCCGGGAATATCCGAACGGGACTTTCCTCCGAACCCAAGGAAGCCGCGATCCGGCGGGCCGGGGAACTGCTCGCAGCGGGCGGATATGTCGAACCCGGATATGCGGATGCCATGCTGCGCCGCGAGGAGTCGGCAACGACCTATATGGGCATGGGCATCGCCATTCCGCACGGCACGTCCGACGCCAAGAAGTGCGTCCTGCACTCGGGCATCGTGGTGCTGCAATACCCCGGCGGGGTTGCGTTCGGCGACGAAAAGGCATACCTCGTAGTGGGCATTGCCGGCGTGGGGGACGCCCACCTCGATATCCTGGCCCGGCTGGGCGAGGTATTCGGGGACGAAAAACTGTTGCGGAGGCTGACGACCGAAGACGATCCGCAGGCGATATACGAAGCACTGAAATAACTACCTATATGACAACCGGAAAAGTAACGATCACCGCCCCGAACGGCATGCATGCGCGGCCTGCGGGCGAACTTGTAAAGTTAATCAGAGGGCTTGCGCCCGCCAGGGTCACCCTGCGCAACGCGGCCCGGGAGGCCAGTGCCGTGAGCATTCTTTCGCTCCTGGCATTGGGGCTCAAACACGGCACCGAAGTGGAAGTCTGCGCCGAGGGCGGCGACGAAGCCGCAGCCGTGCGGGCCGTAACGGATTTCATCGCCGGCATCCGCGAATGATGTTCACGATCCGAGGAATCCCGACGGCGGGGATCGCCGTCGGGACGGCGTTCGTGCTGCAACGCCGCGCATCCGCCGCTGCTACGGCCGCGGCAGGCGACCCCGTGGCCGAGGCCGGGCGGTTCCATGCGGCGCTGGAGCGTGCGAAGGCGGAGCTGTCCGCACTGGCAGAAGGGGAGGCTGTTTTCGCCGCCCATCTGGAGATGGCCGGCGACCCGATGCTCGCCGGGCTGGTCGAGGGGCGCCTTGCGGAAAAGCACCTGTCCGCCGAGCAGGCGCTCGGTGAAGCCTGCGAAGAGGTGTGCGGCATGTTCGCGGCGCTCGACGACGACTACCTGCGCGGACGTACCGACGATGTGCGGGACGTCTGTGCGCGTATCCGCCGCGTCCTGTCGGGCGAAACCGTCCACGACCCCTTTGCCGGACTGGCTCCCGGGACGATCGTGGTGGCCGACGAGCTGGCGCCTTCGGATACGGCACAGATGGATTTCGGCAGGGTCGCCGGATTGGTGACGGCGCACGGAAGCGTGACGAGCCATGTCGCGATCATCGCCCGGAACAAGGGCATCGCGGCGCTGGTCGGCGTTGCCGGGTGCATGCGGCAGGTCAAGACCGGCGACCGGCTGATAATCGACGGGGAGCGGGGCGAACTGATCGTCGACCCCGATCCGGCTACCGGACGCAAATACGCCGCGCGGCTCGAATCGCAGCGCCAGGATGCGTTCCGCTGCGCGGCGGATGCACAGGCGCCCGCCGTCACGCCCGCCGGGCGGCGGATCACGGTGCTGGGCAATGCCGCGAACGTCGACGAAGTGCGACGCGCGCTCGATGCAGGCGCCGAGGGCATCGGACTTTTCCGGAGCGAGTTCCTCTACATGCAGGGCCCGGCGCTTCCCGACGAAGAGACGCAGTTTGCGGCATACCGTGCCGCGGCGGAGCTTTGCGGGGCACGTCCGCTGACTGTACGGACACTTGATATAGGCGGGGATAAAGCATTGCCCTACATGCACTTCGAGCCGGAGGAAAACCCGTTTCTGGGATGGCGTGCGATCCGGGTTTCGCTGGCCATGCCGGAGCTGTTCCGCACCCAGCTGCGGGCATTGCTGCGCGCGAGCGCATTCGGCAACGTGCGGGTGATGTTCCCGATGATAGCTTCGGTCGGGGAGTTCCGCGCCGCCCAAGCGGTTGTCGAGACCTGCATGGCGGAACTCGACGCAGAAGGGGTTGCCTACGACCGCGACATAGCGCTGGGGGTGATGATCGAGACCCCGGCCGCCGTATTCATCGCCGACGAACTGGCTGCCCGGGCGCGGTTTTTCAGCATCGGCACCAACGACCTGACGCAGTACGTGATGGCTGCCGACCGCGGAAATCCCCGCGTAGCCTACCTTTGCGACGCATTCGACCCGGCCGTGCAACGCAGCATCGGCATGGTACTCGACGCCGCGCACCGGGCGGGTATCGAAGCCGGGATGTGCGGCGAACTGGCCGCCGACCCGCGCGCCACGCAGCGCCTCGTGGCGCTCGGTCTCGGGGAATTCAGCGTCGGCCCCCCGGCCATCGCCCCGTTGAAACACCGTATACGGACTGACAAATAATTTTTATCTTTATCCCAACGTCTAAAACTCGAATTATGAAGAAAACAATGCTCCTGCTCTTCGCCCTCATGCTGTCGTCGGCGATTTGTGCGCAGGATTACCACGTTGTCCTGTGGGACAACACGACGGCACCCACCTCGAACGGGCTTTCGGGCGACGAGGTCGAATCCAAGCCCGGACAGTGGAAAAACACGCAGACGGCCGAAATGTGGATTTACAAGGCCGGGGACAATGCCACGGGACAGGCGCTCGTGTTCTTCCCCGGGGGCGGCTATTCGTCGCTCTCGGTCGGCAACGGACATAAGGAGGCCCAGTGGTTCGCCCGGAACGGCATCACGGCCGCGGTGGTGAAATACCGCCTGCCCAACGGCCACAGCGAGGTTCCGCGCAACGATGCCGACGAGGCGCTGCGCGTGATGCGTTCGATGGCTGCGGAGCTGAACATCGACCCCGCGAAAGTGGGGGTGTCGGGGACTTCGGCCGGGGGTTACCTCGCCGGGAGCGTCGGGACGCTTTCGGACGTGAAGCCGGGCTTCATGATCCTCTTCTACCCGGTGATCTCGGCCGACCCGGACAAACGTCACAAGGGGACTTTCGTACAGCTGCTCGGCGCCGAAGATGCCGACAAACCCCTTGCACAGGAGTTCTCGCTCGAGAAGAAGGTCGATGCCGCCACGCCGCCGACGCTGTTGTTCCATTGCGACGACGACAAGGTGGTACCGGCCGTGAACAGCGCGCTGTTCTACCAGAAGCTCAAGGAACACGGCATCAAGGCCACGCTGCACATCTATCCGTCGGGCGGCCACGGCTGGGGCATGAACTCCCGCTTCCGCTATTACGACGACTGGCAGAAAGCCACGCTCGACTGGCTTTCGACGCTCTGATCCCGCGGCGCCTGCGGCCCGTGAAACGACAAAAGAGGCTCTTTCCAGAGCCTCTTTTTGTTGTGCGATCCTGCCGGCACCGGTGCCGCGTGCGGCCGATCCCGGGAATCCGGCGGACGGTATTCCCCAGTAGGGTTATTTTTTGCGGTAGATAACCTCGCAATGCTCGCCCGTGAGGTATTCGACGATATTGAGCACCTCTTCGAGCGAATTGGAACGCTGGTAATTGAACGTATAGCGTTTGTCGTCGTAGCGTCCCGCCACCGAGAGCCGCACGCCGAAGGTCGTCTCGATGTGCGAGATGATCTCGTGCAGCGTAGCGTCGGACATCGTCACCAGGTCGTACTGGGTCAGCACGAGGTGCGAAGCGTTAACCTGCGTAATGGCGAGGTTGTCGTCCGCAGCGTCGTACAGGGCGCGCTGGTCGGGTTGCAGCGTCACCAGGTTGACCCCTGCGGGCGTTTGAAGGCGTACGGAACCGTGTTCGAGGACGACTTCGGCCTGCTGCGAACCTTCGTAGGCCTGCATGCAGAAGGAGGTGCCCAGCACGCGCACGCGCAGTTTGTCGGTGGACACGACGAACGGGGCGGCTTCGTCCCGCGCCACCTCGAAGAAGGCCGCACCGGCCAGCTGCACGTTGCGCTGCGTCGGGCCGAAAGCTTCGGGCAGTGTCAGCCTCGTACGGGCGTTGAGCCACACGTGCGTCCCGTCGTCAAGCGTGACGGTCGTCACCGCATCGCCCGTGTTCTCGTAAACCCGGTATATTTTGGGTGCCGAAAAGAAAAGCCACGCCGTGCCGGCGCATACGGCGAGCAGGACGGCAGCAGCGGCCCCCAGCGTCCACCGCACCAGTTTGCGGCGCCTGGCGTATCGCTCCCCGGCGGCGATCTTCCCGATCCGGTGGTCGGTGCTGCGCATGAACGATGCGAAGCGCGCCAGGTCGGTGCTCTCCTCGAAGACGCGGCGTGCCCCCCACAGGCTCTTCAGTTCGAAGAAGTATTTGCGGTGCTCCTCCGACTCCTCCAGCCACGCGAGGAGGTACTTTTCCTCCTGTTCCGAAGTCTCCCCGGCAAAATATTTTTGTATGACTGAGTCCATTATAATCGTATCGTCCATTTGTTCTGTGTCCGTTTAGTATACAATCCACGGGAGAAATCTACCCAAGCGGATGGGAATTATTTTGTAAAAAAATGAAAAACAGCAGCAGAATCAGCTCCGATTTCGACAATTTTGCCCGCAGTTGCCTCAGGGCAAGGTAAATATGGTTTTCGACCGTGCTCTGCGCAATCCCCATCTGTTCGCTGATCTCGCGGTGGGAGAATCCTTGCAGGTAACTCAGCGAAAAGACCTCGCGGCATTTGGCCGGGAGGGCTGCGATCGCCTCGTTGATACTCGTGCGCAGATCCTGCGAGTAGAGCTTTTCGATGACCGGATTCCGGTCGGGATCGTAATAGGCGTAGCCGATGCTTTCGATACGTTCCTGGTAGTAGGAGCGGTAACTGCACGCATGGCGGTGCTTGTTGACGTAGTTGACCGACTGGTTGTAGACCGAACGCAGCAGGTAGCCGTAGAGCGACTGTCCCGGGTCGAGCGCCTCACGGCGCACCCATACGTTAACGAATACGTCCTGCACGACGTCCTGCGCCCAGTTCCCGTTCAGGAAAAGGCGTGCGTAGGCCGTCAGCGGCGCATAATAACGGCCGCACATCTCGTCGAAGGCTTCGCGGCTCCCGGCGCGTATGGCGGATATGAGTTCTGCAGGCTCCATGTTCGTATGCACAAAGTTAGAAAATATTTGCAGATTGGCGAGCCCGCCTGCCTTTTTTGTTTTCCGCAGGGCAATAAAAACGGCGGCGGGCATGATACCCACCGCCGTCGGCTGTCGGTCGCGCCTTCAGGGAACTGCGGGGTGCCGGGCGTAATCCCCGGGTACAGGCGCACCGCCCTGCGGCAGTCAGTTGGCCGACACGAATGTCCTGGTGAGGAGCTCCTTCAGGGTCTCGGGGTTGTTGGTGGTGATGAAATCCATTCCCCATGCGATGCAGGTCATCATGTCCTGCACTGTGTCGACCGTCCATACGTTCGTAACCATGCCGTTGGCATGTGCCTCCTTTACCCATCCCGGATTGCCCGAATAAGCCGAAAAACGGTAGTCGATACCCCCGATGCCGTCCTGCCGGACTGCGGCGGGAGCCAGGTCGCCGTTCAGGTATTGCACCATGGCACCCGGGAGGGCGTTGACGATGCGTTTGCAGGTCGTATAGTCGAAAGCGATGTATTCCACACGGTCGGTCAGCCCCTTTGCCTTGACAGCCTCGATGACGGCATCCGCCGCACGGGCGTTGTTGGCGGCCGAACTGTGCCTCTTGATTTCGAGGATCAGCTTGGTGTCCGCATTTTTCGTGGCCTGCTCCAGGTAATCGTCGAGCGTCGGGAGCTTTTCGCCGTTGGCGAGCGTCAGATCCTTGATCTGGTCGTAATTGACGTTCTCGATCACGAGGCTGCTCCCGGGAACGGTGCTGTCGTGGTTGATGACAACCTTGCCGTCGGCCGTGATCCAGACATCGAACTCCGAGCCGTAGATGCCCAGCTCCTGCGCCTTGACGAGCGCAGCTACGGAGTTTTGGGCGGCTCCGTCCTTGTGGTAGCCCCTGTGGGCGATCACCCGGGGTTTGGCGACTCGGGCGGGATTATTCGAATAGGTGAGCTGCGTGATGCCCAGCGGGTACTGGTTCTGGCCGCGCATCAGCACCATCCGGTACCTGCCCGAGGCAAATCCGTTCGGGATGCGCACCGAAAGCGACTCCGCTGCGGCCGACCCGTCGAGCGTGAAAGCCCCGGCACTGCCGGCGAGCGGTTCGAAGCGGATCCTGTCCCCGGCGGCAAACCCCTTGCCGTAGAGCGTGTAGGTGTAATCGGCACCCACCTCGCAGCCCGAAAGGTAGAGCAGCCCGGTAATGTTGATCGCGGCGGGCTGCTGGTCGCGTTTGACGGTTTCCCACAGAGCCTTCACCTTTTCGGCCGTGAGCGGGGCGTCATAGACGCGTGCGATGGCCACGTCGCCTTTCCAGGCGTTCTGACCCACGGTCGCACTGGCGTCGACGCCGATGCCGAACCAGTAGCTCGTCGTGGTGGTGGGCGGCACGTAGTTGCCCGGGGCATCCATCGTACCCTTCAGCTCGCCGTCTACGTAGATGTAGGTCTTGGCCTCCTGCTTGTTCCATACGCCCACGACGTGGTAATAGCGCCCCGCCTCGGGGTTGATGCCGCTCTTCGTCCATATCCAGTTGGATTTCCCGGTCGTGCTGACGTTGGGCAGGAAGGTCAGTTCCGTACCCTTGTCGGCCTTGCTGATAAGGAATCCGGTGCCGCCGCTCGACATCGAACTGAACATCTTCAGCTCGGCCGAACCGTCCGACTTCTCATCCAGTTTGAAGAGCGCCTCGAGCGTGTGCCCGTCGGCGAGCGCATCCTGGAACTGCTTGTTGGCCGAGTAGTCGGCCTTGTAGAACCCCTCGTTGACGGACGTGCCCGGCGTGTGGTTGAAATGGGCCGCATACCTCGAATAGAGGTCGTTGTAGTAGGTCATCATCGCCGTACCTTCGAGCGCCCGCACGGGCGTTGCCGACGGGGAGTTGTCCATGGCCGAACCGTCGTTGCGGAACACCACGTCGAGCAGGTCGGCCGTCGGAAGGAGCGGCTCGCCGCCGCTGTCCATGGTCGTGGCGTTCGCCGTTTCCGACCAGTCGGAATCGAGGCTGCCGACCGCCTTGACCTTGGCCCAGTAGGAGGTGTTGCTCTCCAGGTTGGTCAGCTCCTGCGACGTTGCCGTGGACGCGATGCCGGTCTTGTAGGCATACTCGCTTTCGGGGGCTGAGGCCGAACCTTTCCAGTAGGCGACCGTGTAGGAAGTCGCATCGGGGACGGCGTTCCACTTGAGCGTCAGCCTGTCGGCCGCCGCTGCGGCGTCGAACGAAACCCCGCCCGGTGCTGCGGGTTTGGTCGCGGGGGTGATGGCCGTGCAGGTGACGACCACGTTGTCCAGCAGGGCGCGTTTCTCGCTCGTCGAGATCACGATGCGGCAATCGGGCGTCACGTTCGTGAGGGTTGCCTCGAACTCGCGGAACCGGGCTTTGGCTGCCGAAATATCCACGGGGTCGGCCGCGGAGACCTCCGTGACCGTGCCGGTGATGGCGCCCTTTGCGCCGAGCACGGCGCCGCGGACGGCCTTGACGAGGATTTTCCCGGCATCGGCGCCCGAACCGTCGTATTTCTCGCTGTAAGCCTGTGCCGAGAAGCGCACCTTGACGGTCGCCGCATCGGGCAGGGCGGTCAGTTCGGGGGTGTAAAGCGAGGCGGCCGCACTTCCGGCGCCCATCTTGACATAGCCCGGGCGGCCAGCGATGTTGCCCGACTTGCCCCAGGCCGAAAGGCCCGTGCCCTCGGTGTAGGGCGCAGCCACGCCGCCGCCGCTGAACACGTCGAACTCATTGGCCGTACAGCGGGTGACCGAGAATCCCGGAGGATTGTCGCCCGAAGCTGCGGCGTAAGTCCCGCGGCCCGCGGTCGGGGGATAGTAGCCCGCGGCGAAATTGGCGATGTCGCCGCCGTGGATCACCCTGGAGAAATCTTCCGCCAGGAGGATGTCGCCCGCCTTTGCCGAGCCGGGAGCGGTGGCACCCGCCTGCGGTCCCGCGGCGGCAGTCGCATATGCGAGCGGGTCGGAGAAGAAATCGTTGGTCTTGTCGTCCACGCAGACGTAGTAGGTCGTGGCGGGGGCCAGTCCCGAGAAGGTGAAGCGGAAGCGGTTCCCGGCCGTGATGCCGAAGACGTTCGAGGCATTCCAGCCGACGACCAGATCCTTGCATTCGGCGTCGCTGTAAAGTTTCACGTGGTAAACCTGAGCACTGCTGTTGACACACGCCTGGCCGTCCGCACGGGCCCATTCGACCGTGAGGGTCGAGGAGGTCGCCAGCACTTTCGACACGACGATCCCGGCCTGTACCGGGGCTATGTCCGTCTTCTGCGACACGGCGGCGGAGTAGTCCGAATCGTAGTCGGGGTTGTTGTAGCGGCACGCCTTGACCTTCGCGTGGTACTCGGTGCCGGCCTCCAGTTCCTTGAGCAGGTACGAGGCCGAGGTGATGCCCTCCGCTACCGTGGCGTCCTTCTCCTCTGTGCCGTCGGCCCACCATGCCACCGTATAGGAAGCCGCCCCGGCCACTTCGTCCCATTCGAGGGTCAGCTTGTCGGAATAGACGGCTTCGGCGTCGAATTTCACGTTCGCCGGAACGGTGAGTTTTTCCAGTTTGGTCTCGCCGTCGTAAACCACGACGATGTCGTCGAGCAGGTAGCGGGTCTTGTTGGCGCCCGCCTGTGCGGGGTTCGACGAAAATGCGATGCGCGACGTGGGCGAGAGGCCGTCGAGCGTCACCGTGAAGGTTTCGAACCGGCCTACGGCCGACGAGATGTTCACGACCTTCGAAGCCACAACCGTGCCCTTCTTGCTCACGACGTTGTTCGTGCCGAACTCGGCGCCCTCGATGGCCTCGACCACGATGTCGCTGCCATAGACGTTTTCGCCTTCGGCATAGGCGCTGGCCGAGAAGCTCACCGTTACGGTCGTGTTCTTGGGCAGGGCCGCCAGCTCGGGCGTATAGAGGATGCCGATGCCGCCGCCACCGCCGCCGCACTTGATGTAGCCCGGACGGGTCGAGGTGTTGCCCGACAGCCCCCAGCCTTTCATGCCGACGCTTTCGATGTACTCGGCCGACGTGCCTCCGGTGAATACGTTGAACTCCGTCGTCCAGTTGCAGACCGGACGGTCGCCGTCGGCCTGCGGGTTCTCGCCCGTGGCGGGTTCCCACGTCTTGCGGTACTCGGTACCCGATACGGCGTTGTAACCTGCCGCCGAGCGGACGATGTCGCCGCCGTGGATGAATGCCGCGAAATCCTGCGCCAACACGATATCTCCGGCCTGTGCCGGGTTGTTCGGCGAGGCTTCGGGCCCGGCCTTGGCCGTGGTTCCGGCGACGACGGGGGTCATGATGTTGCCGAAGCTGGCATTGGTAACCCGGGCGTAGTAGGTCGTTTCGGGATCGAGCCCCGAGAAGGTGAACCGCACGACGGGATAACCCGCCAGGGCGGTGAAGATGCCTTTGTCCGACGCGAGTTTGCCGTCGGCCAGCCAGCTGACATGCAGTTCGCTGCACGCCTCGTCACGGAACAGTTCGATGTTGTAGAGGCGCGTGGCGTCGGTCGCCGCATCTTCGGTATACGACCACTCGTAGGTGAGCGTCGACCCCGTCGCGGCATTGAGCGTGAGCTTCGGGTCGAGTTCGAGGATACCCACCGAGGCCATCAGCATGGCCGGCTGCTCGTTTGCCGTGACGTATACCCAGTCCGAAGTGGAGGAGTAGGGGTAGTTGGCCCTGACGCGGCCGTAGTATATCCGGTCGGTCGCCAGGTCGGTGAATTCATGGTAGTCGATTGCGTCCGTGGTCTTGCAGAGCGCTTCGCTGACGGGGTTCATATCCCCGTCGACGAGCTGTACGGTGTACGACGTCGCGCCGCGGATGAAATCCCAGCAGATCGTAAGCGACGTGGCCCCGTATTCGAGCAGTTTCACGTTCTTCGGGGTCTTGGACTTGTTGGCCCCCGATATTTCCACGCCGTCGTCCTTGCAGGCCGTCAGCGAGACTGCGGCCGATAGCGAGAAGAGGGCGAACAGAATATATAAAATGCTTTTTTTCATGGTAGTTGTCCGGTTTTAGTATACGAGCCTGATGTCGTCGATGTACCAGCGGCCCGCCTTCACCGAGGAGCCCGAGAACCAGCTGTCGGCCGTGGAGATGAAGAATGCCGGATTGGCTTTCGCGCCGGGATTGGGGATGACGGCCGTGACCTCGACCCACGTGTAGGCGGGGATGTCGAGCGAAACGTAGCTCTTGGTCGAAGCTACGATCTTGTCCAGCGTGCCCTTCGGGATCCAGAACCCGTCGTTCTTCTCGCAGATGCCCACCATGCCCTGGTCGGGGGCTGCGGCCCAGATGGCGACCTTGCAGGTCAGCAGCAGGTCGTAGCCCGCGGGGATGTTCAGCACCGGGGAGATGAGGTTGCCCGGCTGCCCGTCGGCATTGTCGCTCGCGGCGCCCAACTGGATGTAGCCCGGACACATGTAGTTCAGGTAGCCTGTCCACCCCTCCATGCCGATGGCGCGGTAGAACGCCGCGTTGCCGTTGCGTACGGTCGAGGTGATGCCGCCGATGCTGGCGTTGGTGCCCGCCGTAACGCTCACCGTCTCGTTGTCGAGGCTCAGGTTGGCCACGGTCTTGTCGGCCGTCGTGACACCCGCCTTCTGGCCGATGCAGTCGCCGCCCCAGGGGAATTTGCCGAAGTTCTGCGTCAGCAGGGGAAGCTCCTCGCCCTGGGCGTCGAACCCGGCGCGGACGATGGTCGAAACGGAGCCGAAGTCCTTTTCCGCGCCGGCCTCGTCCATAGCCTTCACGGCGAAGGTCACGATGCCCTGGCGGGTGGCGGTGCCCGTCAGGGGTACTTCGATGTAACCGTTGCCGGCCGCCGAGATCGAATAGCTGCCGCTGGCGGCCGTGATCCCCTCGCCGCCGGTCTGCGTCACCGTGACGGTGTATTTTTCCGTGCCGAGCGCCTTGATGTAGGGGATGCGGAGCTTGGCCCCGGCTTCCGCGTTGAGTTTGAGCATACCCGAGACGTCGAACTGCTGTCCGTTGTCGAAGGGTTTCCACTCGAAGATACCGTTGTCCTGCCTGATGGCGATGGCGACGTTCTCTTCGCCGCAGCCGTGCAGGTAGATGGTGGCGTTACGCTCCTCGGAGGTGTTCTGGTCGCAGGTGACCGTCACCTTCTGGTAGGTGCCGGGGTCTCCCTTGCCCGAGAGCTGGTCGACATGCCCCCAGCCGTAGGCGTTCGTCCACTCGCGGCTGTCGGGGGTGTCGCTGATTTGCCAGTCCCCCGTGGCGCGGATCGTGAACGTATCGCTCGATTCGACGTACGGGAAACTCATCTCGCGCAGGTTGCGTTTGAGGAACCCCTGGTCGTCGTCGCTGCACGCGGCAAGACCGCAGATCCCGCCCAACGCGAGAACTATCGTCAGTTTATGAATAAATTTCATCATGATTGGATCGTTAGTTTGTTTGTAAAACCGATAAAAAAAAATCAGAAACCGACTCCGGATACACTGCCGGATGTCAATTTCCTACACGGTTTCTAACGATATCGAATGACTTGCACTGCAAATATAGCAATTTTCCGGGATTCGTAAGAAAAATGTTTAAAATTTTACGAACCTTGCGGCGAAAAACCGAAAAATAAAATATCTGTAATATATAGGTATAAAAATTTGCATTGCAATTTTGTGAAAAAAGCTTCCGGCATTGGGTAGTTTGCCCCGGTCGCTTGTATCTAATGCAGACCGGACGGAAAACGCCGGCCGCAACCGACCCAGTGTAAACTAAAGAAACGATTATTAACCGGAAACTTTAAAACAACTTCGACGATGCCTGACTAATCCCCCTACACCAGCACTACACGGTTTTTTATCGGACGACGGATGACTTGCAAGGTTCTGTCTGCCGTATCGGAACGAATTTCCCCGGAGCCCGCCTGCACGGCGCGGCTGCGGACGTGCTTTGCACGCGGCAGCGGGAAATAACCAATTAACCGAATTGAAACTATGAAGAAATTATTCCATAAAGGACTATGTCTGGTCATGGTGCTCTGCGCGGGGGCTTTCGGCTGCTATGCCGCCCAAGGATCGCTCCCCGGTGCGCAAGGGCAGGGGTATGACCTGAATTTATCCTACTCGCGGACGACGCTCAAGGCCGTTGCCGATGCTATTACGCAACAAGTGGGCATCGCCTTCTCCTACGAAACGGCACTGGCCGGCTATCCGATGGAGAACCTGGAGGTCTCGGAGAAGGGTGCCACCATCGAGGCCATCCTTGCCGCCGTATTCACGCCTCGCGGCATCGACTACCGGGTGGTTGACAAAGTGGTCGTGCTGACGCGCAGCACGCGCCCCGTTCCGGCAGCCAGTGCCGCCGCCAAATCGGAGGTGAAAGGGGTCGTCCGCGACGCTGCGGGCAACCCGATGATCGGCGTGACGGTCACTATCAAGGGGACGCTGGTCGGCGTCTCGACGGGTGTCGACGGCGGCTATGCGATCCCGGCCGACGGGAACGCCACGCTGCTCTTCTCGTATATCGGCTACCGCCCCCATGAGGAGGTGGTAGGGCGCCGCACGCAGATCGACGTCACGATGCAGGAGGACGAGCTGGTGATGGACGAAGTAGTCGTCGTAGGCTACGGCACGCTCAAGAAACGCAATATCGTGGGCGCGGTCGAGAACCTTTCGGGCGACGCGGTCGAAAACCGGCCCAATGCCAACATCACCCGTTCGTTGCAGGGCCAGATCCCCGGCCTGAACATCGTGCAGGTCGACGGTAAGGCCGACCATGCCGGCGAAGTCACCATCCGCGGCGTGAACAACACGTTCAAGGCCCGTGTGAGCGGCGGTGAAAAGACCAACAAACTCGGACAGGGCGGCGGCGCGCTGGTGCTCATCGACGGTGCCGAAGGCGACATGGGTTCGGTGAACCCCGACGACATCGCCTCGATCTCGGTGCTCAAGGACGCTTCGTCGGCCGCAGTATACGGCGCCCGCGGCGCATTCGGCGTGATTCTCATCACGACCAAGGATCCCGAGAAGGGCAAGGTGCGCGTGAGTTACAACGGCTCCGTGTCGCTGCACCGCCGTACGGTGATCTGGGAGGACAACGTGGTCACCGACCCCGTGCAGTGGGTCGATGCCTTCCGCGAGTCGTATCTCAACTCCTCGCCGACGGCGACCGTACCGTCGCTCTTCAACAACTACATGCCCTATTCGAACGCCTGGTTCGAGGAGCTCAAACGCCGCCGTGCCGATCCGACGATGGACAACTACGACATCGACGCCAACGGCAACTACAACTACTACGGCGAGACCAACTGGCTCAAGGAGATCTACAAGTCGGTGAACTATTCGACCACCCACGCCGTCAGCATCCAGGGCGGCCGCGAAGGGGTCAGTTACTACATTTCGGGCCGTTACTACAACCAGGACGGCATCTACAAGGTGGGCGAGGAGACCTACAAGAAGTATAACCTCCGTGCCAAGGGCTCGATCCGCATCCGCCCGTGGCTGACGCTGGACAACAATACCAGCCTGATGAGCAGCAAGTACCACCAGCCCATGGTGCACTACGGCCAGCAGGTGATCTCGCGCCAGATCGACATGTTCGCCTTCCCGTTCGCCCTGCTGAAGAACCCCGACGGCACCTGGACGCAGACCGCGGCCAAGACCGGTTATGCGGCCTTCGCCGAGGGCACCTCGTGGCAGGAGAACAACAAGCTCGAAGTGGCCAACACCACGACGTTCAACTTCGAATTCGTCCCCGACGTCTTCAAGGTCTCGGCCGACGTGACCTACAAGGGCTCCCGCTGGTCGCGCGACCGCATGGAGAACCTCTACACCTACTACACCGGCGTGAACGTTTCGGGGCAGGACAACAGTTTCTCGTCGCTCGAAAACTGGACGTACCGCTCGGACTACATCTCGACGAACATCGTCGGCACGGTCACGCCCAAGCTGGGTTCGGATCACGACCTGAACGTGGTCGCCGGATGGAACCTCGAGGACTACGACTACCGCACGCAGAAGACCTACCGCCAGGGTAACCTCTATCCCTCGAAGCCGAGCTTCACGCTCATGGACGGCGAGTATTACTCGACCACCTCGGGCGGCTACACGTGGGGGCTGGTCGGATTCTTCGGCCGCGTCAACTACGCCTATGCAGGCCGTTACCTGGCCGAAGTGAGCGCCCGCTACGACGGGTCGTCGAAATTCCCGTCCAGTTCGCAGTGGGGCTTCTTCCCCTCGGCATCGGTCGGATGGCGCCTCTCCGAAGAGCCCTGGCTCAAACCGCACGTCGAAGGGTGGCTGGACAACTTCAAGGTTCGCGCCAGCATCGGTTCGCTCGGCAATGCCAACATCGACCCCTACCAGTACCTCGAGACCATGACCGCTTCGGGCAGCGCCTCGATCGCCAAGTCGTCGGTCATCATCAACGGCCAGAACGTACCTTACACGTCGGTGCCCAGTCTGATCCCCGACGACATCACCTGGGAAAAGGTCACCACCTACAACATCGGCCTCGACCTCGACCTGTTCCACAACCGGCTTTCGTTCACCGGCGACTACTACCGCCGCAATACGACCGACCTCTACACCGTCGGCCCGAACCTCCCGCAGGTACTCGGAAGCGCCGCGCCCTACGGCAACTACGCCAGCCTCAAGACCAAGGGATGGGAGCTGAGCCTTTCGTGGCGCGACTCGTTCAACCTGGGCGGCAAGTCGTTCAATTACAGCATCAAGGGTATGCTGTGGGACAGCCGCAGCTGGATCACCGACTACTATAACGAAACGGGCGACCTGACGACCTACTACAAGGGCATGGAGATCGGCGAGATATGGGGTTTCCGCACGGCGGGCATCTACGCCAGCAACGCCGACGCCCTGAACGGCCCGGCCTACAACTTCTTCAAGAACGGCGAGATGTTCCGCGCCTATGCCGGCGACCTGCGCTTCGTCGACGTGGACGGCGACGGCATCATGACCAAGGGCAACCGCACGCTGTCCAACCACGGCGACCTGGAGATCATCGGCAACCAGTCGCCGCGCTACCAGTACAGCATCAACATGTCGCTGAACTGGAACGGCATCGGGCTTTCGATGCTGTGGCAGGGCGTGGGCAAGCGCGACTGGTACCCGTGGACGGAGTCCGGATTCTTCTGGGGCAAATGGAACCGCGCCTACAACTCGCTGATGAAGACGCAGACGGGCGACAACGTGGTTAAGATCGACAAGAGCACCGACAACTGGCGTGTCACCAACATGGACAAGAACCCCTACTGGACACGCATGGTATCGCTCGCCGCCAACCGCAACGACGGCCCGCTGACGTGGGAGAACGACCACTACCTGCAGGACGCTTCGTACATCCGACTGAAGAACATCACCGTCGACTACACCTTCCCCAAGCACATCTGCAAGAAGCTGCGCCTCGAAGGGCTGAAGGTCTACCTGTCGGGCGAGAACCTCTTCACCCACTCGCCGATGTTCAAGCACACGGACATGTTCGACCCCGAAGTCATCACCAGCGGCGACTCCGATTTCGCGGCCTCGACCACTTCGGGCCTGAACGGTACGGGTAACGGCTATTCCTACCCGATGCTCAAGACCGTGACCCTGGGTATAAACGTAACATTTTAACCGACAGCAACCATGAGAAAGATACTGCTATATACGCTGACGACCCTCGCTGCCGCAGGAATGGCCTCCTGCGAGGATTTCCTGACGCGCGACACCTACGACCAGATCGGCAGCGACGAGTTCTGGAAATCGGAAACCGACCTGGAACTCTATGCCAACGGTTTCATCCAGAAGATGATCCCCGGCGACGGAACCATTACGCGCGGCGACATCTATGCCGACTACTGCGCCGTGGACATCCCGACCGACCTGCTGCGCCCCGACGGCAACGTCTCGCCCGACAACCAGACCGGATGGGCTGAGAGCAACTGGACGAACCTTCGCCGCGTGAACTACATGCTCGACAACATGCACAAGTGCAGGGGGCGTGTGAGCGACGAGATCTACAACCACTACGAGGGCGTCGCCCGTTTCTGGCGCGCCTGGTTCTACTACGACAAGGTGCAGACCTTCGGCGCCGTGCCCTGGTACGACTTCACGATCGCGGCCAGCGACAAGGAAGCGATGATGAAACCCCGCGACAGCCGCGAGTACGTCATGGACAAAGTGCTGGAAGACCTCACCTTCGCAAGCACCTACTGCCTCTCCGACGCCAAATTCACGAAAGGCTCGGCTCTCATCAACAAGTGGGTGGCACTGGCCTTCAAGTCGCGCGTCTGCCTCTATGAAGGCACCTTCCGCAAGTACCACTCGCGCGAGCCCTCGTCCGACAAACCGTGGCAGGCCGAGTATAACGCCGACAACAAATTCCTGCGCGAGGCCGCTGCCGCCGCCAAGGAGATCATGGACAAGGGGCCCTATTCGCTCGTCACGGGCGATGTGAAGACCGCCTACCGCTCGCTCTTCACCAGCGCCGGGCTGCTCACGCAGGAGGTGATCTTCGGCCGCGAGTACAGCAAGGAGCTCTCGGCGTTCCACGAGACCAGCTGGTACTACTATTCGCCGACCTACGGTGCCAAGATCGCCATGACCAAGAAGTTCATGAACACCTACCTCACGACCCGGGGCACGCCGTTCACCGACATCGACGGTTACCAGACCATCGACTTCATCCGCGAGTTCGACGGCCGTGACGCCCGCATGGCGCAGACGGTCATCAGCCCGACCTACAAGATGAAGATCAGCGGCCGCGAACGGCTCTATTCGCCCAACTGGAAAGTGACCCGTACGGGCTACCATCCGATCAAGTGGTCGATCGACGACGATGCCGACAACGTGCTGTCGAAGGCCGCGAGCTGGAATTCGCTGCCGATCCTCCGCTATGCCGAGGTGCTGCTGAACTACGCCGAGGCGAAGGCCGAGCTGGGCGAAATGGACGCCGCGGTATGGGATCAGACCATCGCGCTGCTGCGCAGCCGTGCCGGCGTGACCCCGGTCGTCCCGGACAAGGCCGACCCCTACATGGAGGCCTATTTCCTCAATACCGTGACCGACAAGTGGATACTCGAAGTGCGCCGTGAGCGCGGCATCGAGCTCTGCCTCGAAATGGGGCTGCGCTGGGACGACGACATGCGCTGGCACATGGGCGACCTGCTCACGAGCGACAACAACCCCTGGACGGGCATCTGGATCGGCAACACGGGCTACACCTACGATTTCACGGGGCAGAGCACCGACGACAACGGCGATCCCGTACCCGACTTCTACATCCGCCCGGGCGAGGATACCGAACATTCGATCGCCATTTCCAATACGGGGGCCAACCAGACCTTCTCGCTCAACGCCGCGGGGAATATCGTCTGGGAGTACAAGCGCACGTGGGGCGAAAAGAAATACCTGCGTCCGATCCCCCAGACGGCGATCACCCGCAACCCGAACCTCGAACAGAACGCGCTCTGGAAATAAGCAATAAAAAACTCAGGATATGAAAACGAAAATCATGTTATTATGCTGTATGGCGGCGACGCTGATGCTGGCATGCAGCAACGACAAGTCCGGCGGGCATGACGGCGGCGAGGGTGTCGAAACCGAAGTCAACGGCACGCAGCTCGACGGCAATACGACCCTCTACGGACTGGTGACCGACACGTCGGGGAACCCCGTCCCGGGTGTGGTCGTGTCGGACGGCTACAGCTGCGTCACGACCGATGCCAACGGCGTCTACCAGATGGAGCGCTACAAGAAGGCGCGCTTCGTACATTACAGTACGCCGGCAGGGTATGCCGTCAACACGTCGGCGGACAACTACCCGCTCTTCTACGCCGAGATCGTCCATAAGAACATCGCCGACCGCCACGACTTCGTGCTGACGCCGCTGCCGGCCCCGGAAAGCGATTTCACGCTGGTCTGCATCGCCGACCCGCAGTGTGCGACCACGGCCGAGATCAGCCGCTACGTCAACGAGACGATCCCCGACGTCGAGGCTACGGTCGACGGTTACAAGGCCAAGGGCACGCCGGTCTACGGCATCACGCTCGGCGACATCGTCTTCGATACGCCCGACCTGTGGAGCAACATGAAGGAGTCGATGGCCAACCGCAACCTGCCCGTCTTCCAGACCATCGGCAACCACGACCATTTGCAGACCGAGACCTCCGATGACAATGCCGCAGCCAATTTCGAAACGCAGTTCGGCCCGCGCAACTATTCGTTCAACCGCGGCGACGTGCACATCGTGTCGATGGACAACGTCCTCTACGAAGGCAAGAAAAAGTACAAGGGCGGCATCACCGACAGGCAGCTCGAGTGGCTGCGCCAGGACTTGTCGCACGTGGACAAGGACAAGCTCGTGATCTTCTGCGCGCACATCCCGTTCCGCGGGGGTACGAGCGTGACGGACGAGAGCCACGAGAACTACGACGGCGTGCTCGACCTGCTGTCCGGGTTCTCCGAGGCGCACATCATGATCGGCCATACGCATTACCACCAGAAATACATCCACAAGCATAACGGGAAGACGATCCTCGAACATGTCCACGGCGCCGCCTGCGGTGCATGGTGGACGGCGAACATCTGCGCCGACGGCACGCCGAACGGGTACAGCGTCTACGAGATCTCGGGCAACACCATTGCCAACCAGTACTACAAGTCGACCAACAAGGAAGCCGGCTATCAGATCCGGGCCTATTCGGCCACGCAGGTGTTCGGCAAGTCGGGCAGCCTCACCTTCGGCTGGGCGGCCAACGCCCCGGCCATGAACGATGCGAAGTGCATCGTGGCCAACGTCTGGAACTCCGACGCCTCGGGCAACTGGAAAGTCTCGCTCTGGCAGAACGGCACGAAAGTCTGCGACATGACCCGTGTCAAGACCTACGACTACTGGGCCTATGCCTACCACGTGCTCTATTACAGCAAGAGCGTGGGCACGACCTGGGGCAAGAACCTCGACCATTACTATTACGGGAACCTGGCGTCGGGAACGCCCGAGACCGCCGATTTCGAAATCGTGGCGGAGGACGGCATGGGCAACACCTACCGCACCTCGAAGCTCCAGACCGACTTCATAGGCTTCTGACCCTCCCGCTTCCTAAAAGCGATGCCGCGCCCCGAAAAGGGCGCGGCATTTTTCTTGCCGGTTCACAGGCGCGGTTGCAGGCACGTCGCCTCCCGGGCGCAGGTTCCTCCTCCCGCCTTGCGGGAACCCCGTCGCCGCCCCTATACGGCGGCGTTCCGTCCCGGGCGGTCAATACCAGCCTTCGGTCTGCGTGAGGTTGTAATTTCGGCTCATAGCCGCCTGCGTGATGGGCCATAGCAGTATGTTGGGGTTCTTGTCGCGCTGCGCCGCGATGTCGGCGCTGTACTCCCATATCTTGTCCGTGCGCAGGAGCATCCACCAGGTGCGGCCTTCGCCGACCATCTCCCTGAGGTATTCGTCGACGATCGCCTGCAGGACGGCTTCGGGCGACGTGTCGGTGTAGTAATCCTTCCGCCCGTAGGCCCGGGTGGCCAGCGGTGCCAGGGCTTCGAGCGCACCCGCGTAGTCCTTCCCGTAATACCGGGCTTCGGCCGCCATCAGGAAGGCTTCGCCGTAGCGGTAAAGGATGAAATCCGAGTCGAAGATGCGTGTGCCGTTGTCCACGCGCCCCATCAGCTTCTCCGTCCAGCCGATCCTGCGGCCGCCCGTGCCGTAATCGGCCGTGCGGCAGGTCAGCGCTGCACGCGTATCGGCGGGGTCGGCCTGCAGCAGGGCCCGGTAGGTATCGGTATACCACCACCACTGGTTGCCCCCGGTGGTGGGGACGGGGTTGTTGCGGTAGGCCGCTTCGACGTAACTCTCGTTCCAACCGAGGTAGTAGGCCGGGCCGTTCAGGGCTTCCGACACATCCTGGTGCACGGCGAAAATGACCTCGCGGCCGCATTTGTTCGACGAACTGAAAATATCGGCATACGCGGGCTCGAGCAGGGCGTCCGACAGGCCGAGTTCCCCGAGCGCCTCTTGGGCCATCGCCAGGTAAGCCTCGCCCCCGGCCTGCATACGGTACATCCACAGGGCATAGTCGGCCTTCAGCATCGCCACGGCGGCCGGCGTGGCCACGGTCTTGTCCGACGTATCGGCGACGTACCTTTCCGCGTCGGCAATGTCGCGTTCCACGCGCATCAGCACTTCCGAGACGGGGGTGCGTCCGAGGAACAGCTCCGTGTCGGTCGATTCGTAGCCCCAGAGCGGCAGCGGGGCATCGCCCCAGATGCGTGCGATCTGGAAGAAGCAGTACGCGCGGATGAAGTGGGCGTTCCCCAGACAGAAGGCCCGCGGTTTCTCCTTCAACCCCATCGCAGGGACATGCCTGATGACCAGGTTTGCCTGGTTGACCGTCGTGT